>Ga0209062_1001251_pt1 | contig 48334 bp, 61 predicted proteins | sample Coa_R2_2_FD_187158 | JGI IMG/M metagenome (GOLD analysis project Ga0209062, IMG submission 187158) | Surface soil microbial communities from Centralia Pennsylvania, which are recovering from an underground coalmine fire - Coalmine... | ecosystem: Environmental > Terrestrial > Soil > Unclassified... | reverse complement strand
CGGGGACAACGTGCAGATGCAGATCGAGCTGATCACGCCGGTGGCGGTGGAGGAAGGGCTGCGGTTTGCCATCCGCGAGGGCGGCCGCACCGTCGGCGCCGGCGTCGTCACTTCCATCCAGCAGTAGTTAGGAGAGGCGGGGAGCACGCTCCCCGCCTCTCACAAATTTTCGGCGCCGCTCGCTGCGCCCAGAAGAGAAGAAGCGAATGGCTAGACAGCGCATCCGCATCCGCCTAAAGGCGTTCGATCACAAGATTCTGGACCAGTCGGCGGCGCAGATCGTCGAGACGGCCGAGCGCACGGGCGCGACGGTGGCCGGCCCGGTGCCGCTGCCGACGCGGATCGAGAAGTACACGGTGATTCGCTCGCCGTTCATCGACAAGGACTCGCGCGAGCAGTTCGAGATGCGCACGCACAAGCGCCTGATCGACGTGCTCGACCCGACGCCGCGCACCGTCGATCAGCTCATGCGGCTGAACGTGCCGGCGGGCGTGGACATCGAGATCAAGCTCTAGAAGAGCGGGAGGTTGGGGGACACCCCCAAACCCCCGGTTACGAACGTCACTGTCGGTCGTCGGCGGTCGGCAAAGCGTACTGCGCTGACCGTCGCTCCTGACCTCTGACGCTGAATTGCTGAGGACACCAGATGGTACGCGGACTACTAGGACGCAAGCTGGGCATGACCCAGGCGTTCGACGACAGCGGCCGCGCGGTGGCGCTGACGCTCGTGCAGGCGGGGCCGTGCTGGGTGACGCAGCTGCGGACGCCCGAGCGCGACGGCTACAGCGCCGCGCAGATCGGCTTCGAAGAGACCAAGCGCCTCAACCGCGCCGAGCAGGGCCACCTGAAGGCGACGCCCAAGCTGCGCCACCTGCGCGAGGTGCCGCTGGACGAGGGCGAGGCCGTTGCGGTCGGCACGAAGATCGACGTGAGCATGCTGCAGCCGGGCCAGCTCGTGGACGTCACGGGCACCTCCAAGGGCCACGGCTTCGCCGGGGTAGTGAAGCGCCACGGCTTCCGCGGCGGCCCGAAGACCCACGGCCAGTCGGACCGGCACCGCGCGCCCGGCTCGGTGGGCAGCGGCACGACGCCGGGCCGCGTGTTCAAGGGCATGCGCATGGCAGGCCGTATGGGCGGCGACCGCGTGACCGTGCAGGGCCTCGAAGTGATGCAGGTGGACCCCGAGCGCAACCTGCTGGCGCTCAAGGGGGCGGTGCCCGGCGCCCGGAACGGGCTGCTGCTGATACGCAAGAGCCGGAGGACGCCGTGACCCAGGTGGATGTGCGCGACATGGCCGGCAAGGTGCTGCGCCAGCTCGACCTCGACGAGCGTGTCTTCGGGCTCGAGCCGAACATGGCCGTGATGCACCAGGCCGTGGTCGCGCAGCTGGCCAACCAGCGCAAGGGCACGCACAGCACGAAGACGCGCGGCGAGGTGGCCGGCGGCGGCAAGAAGCCGTGGCGCCAGAAGGGCACCGGCCGCGCGCGCCAGGGCTCGACGCGCGCGCCGCACTGGCGGGGCGGCGGGATCGTGTTCGGTCCCAAGCCGCGCTCGTACCACCAGGACCTGCCGCGCAAGATGCGCCGTCTGGCGCTCCGCTCCGCCCTGTCGGCGAAGCTGCGTGACGGCGAGGTGGTGGTCATCGACAACTTCACCTTGCCTGCGCCGAAGACGCGCGAGATGAAGGCGGCGCTGACGACGATCGGCGCGACGGGCAGCGCGCTCGTGGTGCTGGGCGGCCCGGATGAACAGATCAAGCGCGCCGCGGCGAACCTGCCGAAGGTGCGCGCGGTGGCGCCGGGCAGCACGAACCTGCTGGACGTGCTGAACCACCAGTGGCTCGTGCTGACGGTCGACGCCATCGAGGCGCTGACGCGCACGCTGACGAGCGACCGCCATAAGGCCAGCGCCACGTCGCAGGCGGCTCCCGCCGCAAGCCCGGCGCCCCGTCGCGGCCGCGCGGCTGGTGCGACCGGGGCCGCGACGCCCCCGCCGAGCGACCACGTCCTGCCGGGCGCGACGCTGAGCGAGGCGCCGCCGGAGCTGCCCGCGGGCGACGCGGGCACGGCCGCGAACGAGGAGGCGCCCAATGCTCCATAGCTACGAGATCCTGCGCCGACCGCTAATCACCGAGAAGAACACGATGCTCAATACGGAGGGCAAGTACATCTTCGAGGTGGCCACGGACGCGAACAAGCTAGACGTGAAGCGCGCGGTCGAGGAAGTGTTCAAGGTCGAGGTCCTGCACGTGAACGTGCTGAACGTGAAGGGCAAGCTCCGCCACTCGCCGGGGCGCCGCCGCACGTCGGGCATGACGCGCAGCTGGAAGAAGGCGATCGTGACCTTGAAGCCCGGCAACCGCATCGAGCTGTACGAGGGGGTGTAGCGTGCCAACCCAACAATACAAGCCGACCTCGCCCGGCCGGCGGGGGATGAGTGGCTACACCTTCGAGGAGATCACGGCCACCAAGCCCTACAAGCGGCTGACGGAGCCGCTCAAGAAGACCGGCGGCCGCAACAACCAGGGCCGGATCACGACGCGCCACCGGGGCGGCGGCGCGAAGCGCCTATACCGTATCATTGACTGGAAGCGGAACAAGCTCGGCATCGCCGCGCAGGTCCGCACCATCGAGTACGACCCCAACCGCTCGGCGCGTATCGCCCTGCTCGAATACGAGGACGGCGAGAAGCGGTACATCATCGCACCGGTCGGGGTCCGTGTCGGCCAGCGGCTGATGTCCGGCCCCGAGGCCGAGCTGTCGGCGGGCAATGCGCTCGCCCTCCGCGACATCCCCACGGGTACTGTCGTACACAACGTGGAGCTGCAGCCGGGCCGCGGCGCCCAGATGGTGCGCAGCGCCGGGGTGGGCGCGCAGCTGATGGCGAAAGAGGGCAACTGGGCCACGCTGCGGCTGCCCTCGGGCGAGATGCGGCGCGTTCACATCACCTGCATGGCCACGATCGGCCAGGTGGGCAACCCCGAGCACGCGACGGTCAAGATCGGGAAGGCGGGCCGGAGCCGCTGGCTCGGGCGGCGCCCGCACGTGCGCGGCGCGGCGATGAACCCGCGCGACCATCCGCACGGCGGCGGCGAGGGCAAGGCGCCCGCCGGCGGCCAGCCGCAGACGCCCTGGGGCAAGCCGGCGATGGGCTACAAGACGCGCCGCAACAAGGCGACCACGAAGTACATCGTGCGGCGGCGCGGGAAGAAGTAGAGAGCAGCCGTCAGCCATCAGCCGTCAGCAGAGGACGGCGCGATGGCCTCGTCTGCTGATAGCTGATAGCTGAGGGCTAGCATGAGTCGGTCGACAAAGAAGGGCTGGTATATCGATCCGAAGCTGCTCCGTAAGGTGCAGCTCCTGAACGTGAATGGCCGCAAAGAAGTGCTCAAGACGTGGTCGCGGGACTGCACGATCTTTCCCGAGCTAGTGGGGCACACGATCGGGGTCCACGACGGCCGCCGCCACGTGCCCATCTACGTGACCGAGAACATGGTCGGCCACAAGCTGGGCGAGTTCGCGCCCACGCGGCACTTCCGCGGGCACACGGGGCGCGGCGAGAAGTCGACGTCGGTAAGATAAGCAGTCAGCTATCAGCGGTCAGCCGTCCGCTGATAGCTGAGAGCTGATAGCTGAGGGCTGACAAATGGCTGGGATCGAAGTACGCGCCGTCGCCAAGAACGTGCGTGGGTCGCCGCGCAAGGCGGGCCTCGTGGCCGACGTCATTCGCGGCAAGTCCGTGAACGAGGCGATGGCCATTCTGCGCTTCCTGCCGCAGAAGGCCGCGCGCACCTATTTCAAGGTCGTGAAGTCGGCGGCGGCGAACGCCGAGTCGAATTTCAACCTGGATCCGAACGATCTGTACGTCGTGCGGGTGACCGCCGATAAGGGCACGACGCTGAAGCGGTACCGGCCGAAGGCCCGAGGCCGCGTCGGGCCGATCCTGAAGCGGTCGAGCCACCTCACGGTGGTCGTCGCGGAACGCGGATAAGGAGCAGGCCCGTGGGTCAGAAAGTCCACCCGATCGGCTTCCGGCTAGGTGTGATCAAGGACTGGCAGGGGCGGTGGTACGCCGGCCGCAAGGACTACACCAACCTGCTGCACGAGGACGTGAAGGTCCGCTCGCTCATCATGCGACGGCTAGCCGATGCGGGTATCTCGAAGGTCGAGATCGAGCGCTCGGCGAACCAGATGACGGTCATTATCTCGGCCGCGAAGCCGGGGATCGTCATCGGCAAGGCGGGCGCGAAGGTCGAGGAGCTGCGGCGGCTGCTGGAATCGACCACCGGCAAGAAGGTCCGGGTCACGATTCAGGAGATCCGCCAGCCGGAGGTCGACGCCACGCTGGTGGCACGCAGCATTGCGGAGCAGCTCGAGCGCCGCGTGGCGTTCCGTCGCGCGATGAAGCAGGCGGTGCTGCGGGCGACGCGCTTCGGCGCGAAGGGCATCCGCGTGCAGGTGGCCGGGCGGCTGGGCGGCGCCGAGATGTCGCGCACCGAGTGGGAGCGCGAGGGCCGCGTGCCGCTGCACACGCTGCGGGCGGACATCGACTACGGGCAGGCCGAGGCGCACACGACGTTTGGCTTGATCGGCGTGAAGGCGTGGATCTACAAGGGCGACGTGCTGCCGTCGGCGCGAGGCGCCGAGGCGGCCGCCCCCCCGCCGCCCCCGCCGCCTCCGCCGCCGCGTGGCGGCCGCGGCCGGGGCTCGCGGGCGGGCGTCGGCCCGAGCGGTGTGGGCCAGCGGACCCAGGGCCCCGCGCCGCGCCGTGAGGCGCGCGCGCCCCAGGTGCCGGCCACGGAGGTGACGCCGGCCGAGGGCGGCCAGAGCGCCGCCGCGCAGAGCGAGGCCCCGTCGACCGCGCCGACGCCGGGCGCCGGCGCGACGGCCGGCCCGGTGCAGCCGGCGGCCACCGCGCCGGGCACCACGGAGACGCCCACGGCGTCGCACGGCGAGGCGCCGGCGACGGGGACGCTGCCGGGCGTGACGAGCGGCCCGGGCGTCACGAACCTGCCGCCCGCGCTAGAGCAGCCGGGCACGCCCGCGCCGGAGGCGCCGGGCGGGGCGGGCGAGACGAACCAGGCCGCCGCGCCGGAGCCGCCGGGCCAGCAGGCGCCGGGCGCTGAGAGCTAGGAGACGGCGATGCTGCAGCCGCGACGCGTCAGGTATCGCAAGCCCCACTCGCCCCGCTCGGAAGGGCTGGCGACGTCGGGCAACACGGTGGTCCACGGCGAGTTCGGCCTGAAGGCGCTGGAGCCGGGCTGGATCACGGCGCGGCAGATCGAGGCCGCCCGCCGCGCGATCACGCACCACCTCAAGCGCGGGGGCAAGGTGTGGATCCGCATCTTCCCCGACCACGCGGTCACCGCGAAGCCGGCCGAGACGCGCATGGGAAGCGGCAAGGGCGCGCCCGATCACTGGATCGCGGTGGTCAAGCCCGGCCGCGTGATGTTCGAGGTCGCGGGCGTCCGCGAGGAGCTGGCGGCGGAGGCGCTCCGCCTGGCGGCGCACAAGCTGCCGGTGGCCGCCAAGATGGTCATCAGGCAGGAGACGTTGGGTTATGAAGAAGCAGGAACTGCGAGCGCTCACCGAGGATGACATCGCGCGCCACGTCGAGGAGCTGCGCCAGGAGCTGTTCAACCTCCGCTTCCAGTACGCGACGCGGCGGCTGACGAACACGGCGCGCATCCGCGAGGTGCGGCGCGACATCGCCCGCTTGCTAACGCGGCAGCGGGAGCTAGAGCTGCTCGCCGAGCACGCGGGGTAAAGAACGATGGCAGTAGACGCGCCTCAGAGGACCACGCAGCGCCGCACGAAGGTCGGCCTCGTCGTCAGCGACAAGATGCAGAAGACGGTGGTGGTGGCGGTCGAGAACTTCCGCCGCCACCCGCTGTACGGGCGCACGATTCGCCGCACGCGGCGCTTCAAGGCACACGACGAGAACAACGAGTGCAAGGTGGGCGACCAGGTGGAGATCGCCGAGTCGCGGCCCCTCAGCAAGGAGAAGCACTGGGTGGTGACCCAGATCCTGCGGCGGGGCAGCGGCGTTTAACGCGAGAGCCAGGGGCCACCGGGAGAGCAGGACATGATTCAGCAACAAACCCGGCTGCGCGTAGCGGACAACACGGGTGCCCGCGAGCTGATGTGCATCCGCGTCATGGCCGGTGGCCGCAAGCAGTACGCGGGCGTGGGCGACGTGATCGTCGCCTCGGTCAAGCAGGCCGTGCCGGGCGGCTCGGTGAAGAAGGGCGACGTGGTCAAGGCGGTCATCGTGCGCACCGCTAAGGAGTTCGGCCGCCCCGACGGCTCATACATCAAGTTCGACGACAACGCGGCAGTGATCCTGACGGACCGCCTGAACCCGAAGGGCACCCGTATCTTCGGTCCCGTGGCCCGCGAGCTTCGCGAGAAGAACTACATGAAGATCGTCTCGCTGGCGCCCGAGGTCCTATAGGCAGTGCGGAGCGCCCAGCCCGGTGGCTGCTGGCGTGGCGGCGGCGTCCCCGCGGCGAACTGCGCACACGCTGGCCCGCGGCATGGGGGGAGCAATCGATGAAGATCAAGAAAGACGACACGGTCCTGGTGACGGCCGGGCGCGAGCGTGGCAAGCGGGCGAAGGTGCGCACAGCGCTGCCCAAAGAGGACCGCGTGATCCTGGTCGAGACGAATATCGTCAAGCGGCACAGTAAGCCGGGGCAGCGCGGGGCGCGGCAGGCGGGCATCATCGACGTGGAGGCACCCATCCACGTGTCTAACGTGATGCTGGTCTGCCCGCACTGCAACCACCCGACGCGGGTGGGGCACCGGGTGCTGCCGACCGGCGGCAAGGTGCGCGCCTGCAAGAAGTGCGGCAGCGACATCGACCGCGAGCCGCGGGCGCGCGCGTAAACGGGAGAGGGACGATGGCTAGCCGGCTGCGCGAGTACTATGACGAGACGGTCGTGCCGGCGCTCGTCAAGGAGTTTGAGTACAAGAACCCGATGCAGGTGCCGCGCCTGCACAAGGTAACGCTGAACATCGGCATTGGCGAGGCGATCGCGAACGCGAAGGCGCTCGACGCGGCGGTAGCCGACCTGACGACGATCGCGGGGCAGAAGCCGATCGTCACGCGAGCGAAGAAGTCGATTGCGGCCTTCCGCGTGCGCACCGGCATGCCCGTCGGCGTGACGGTGACGCTGCGCGGCGAGCGGATGTACGAGTTCCTGGACCGTCTGATGAACGCCGCGCTGCCGCGGCTGCGCGACTTCCATGGCGTGTCCACGCGCTCGTTCGACGGGCGCGGCAACTACACGCTGGGCTTGCGGGAGCAGCTGTTGTTCCCGGAGATCGATTATGACAAGATCGATAAGGTGCGGGGCCTCGAGGTGACCATCGTCACATCGGCGCGCACCGACGAGGAGGCGCGGCGCCTGCTGGAGCTGCTGGGCATGCCGTTCCAGCGGGCGGCGGCGTAAGCCGGGGCTCAGGGACGGTTGTGAGCTAGAGCGCCTCGAGCTTACAACGGTCGCGGAGCCGCCGCGGAGTAGCGAGGGAAGCGGAGAAGACTGGTGGCGAAGAAGTCGATGATCGCGAAGGCGCTGCGCCCGCCGAAGTTCAAGGTGCAGCAGCACAACCGCTGCCGCCTGTGCGGTCGGCCGCGCGCCTACATGCGCCGCTTTGCAATGTGCCGCATCTGCTTCCGGGAGCGGGCGCTGCGCGGCGAGGTGCCGGGCGTGACGAAATCGAGCTGGTAATTCGGAGCGTACAACCATGATGACAGACCCCGTCGCCGACATGCTGACCCGCGTGCGGAACGCGCTGCAGGCCGGGCACACGAGCGTGGTCATGCCGGCGTCCAAGCTGAAGACAGAGATTGCTCGCGTCCTGCGCGAGGAGGGCTACATCCGCGCCTACGACGTGCAGGAGGACAAGGGCAAGCGGAACCTGCGCATACAGCTACGCTATGCGGGCCGCAAGCAGCCCGTACTGCTGGGGCTGAAGCGGGTGAGCCGGCCGGGGCTGCGAGTGTATACCAAGCGCGCGGACATCCCGCGAGTGTACGGCGGGGTGGGTACGGCGATTCTGTCGACGCCGCGCGGCGTGATGACGGGCGAGGCGGCCCGCCGACTGGGCGTCGGCGGCGAGATCCTCTGCCAGGTGTGGTAACCTAACCCCCCCGGCCCCCCCTTCCTTACGCAGGAAGGGGGGAGCTGGGCGAAGGGAGCGAAAATTATGTCGCGCATCGGACGCATGCCCATCACGGTGCCGACCGGCGTGCAGGTCGAGATCGCCGACGAGGTCGTGCGCGTGCGCGGGCCGAAGGGCGAGCTGTCGCGGCCCGTGCCGCCGGGTATCGAGATCACGCGGGAGAACGGGACGCTGAACGTCACGCGGCAGAGCGACGCGCCGCAGCAACGGGCGCTCCACGGGTTGACCCGCACGCTGGTCGCCAACATGGTGACCGGCGTGAGCGAGGGCTTCACCAAGCGGCTGGAGATTCAGGGCGTCGGCTACCGCGCCCAGCCGGGGCCGAACGGCAGCGTCGTCATCCAGGTCGGGTTCTCGCACCCGGTCGAGTTTCCGCCGCCGGCGGGCATCCAGTTTGCCGTCGAGGCGGGTAACCGCGTGGCCGTGAGCGGCGCCGACAAGGAGCTGGTGGGCGAGACGGCGGCGCGCATCCGGCGGATCCGTCCGCCCGAGCCGTACAAGGGCAAGGGCATCCGCTACGCCGGCGAGGTGGTCCGCCGCAAGGCGGGCAAGGCCGCGGGCAAGAAGCGGTAAGGTTGGTCTGCCCGGTGCTGGCGTGCGCCAGCACCTGACAACGGCTTGCTGAGGCAACGCTGAGGCCGTGCGTACCAGGCGCGCGGCGAGAAGAGCGAGGGTAGGATGTACACGCCGTTCGATTCCCGCGCGGCGCGGGCCAGGCGCCACCGCCGTATCCGGAAGCGCGTCTCGGGCACGCCGGCCCGGCCGCGGTTGAGCGTGTTTCGTAGTCTCAAGCACATCTACGCGCAGGTCATCGACGATACCCGCGGCATGACGCTGGCCAGCGCCTCGTCGAACGAGGCGAAGCTGCGCGGCAACGGCGGGGCGAAGACCAGCCGTGCGCAGGCAGTGGGCGCGCTAATCGCGGAGCGCGCCCGCGAGGCGGGTATCGACAAGGTGGTGTTCGACCGCGGGGGGTACATCTACCACGGGCGCGTGAAGGCGCTCGCCGACGCCGCCCGCGAGGCGGGGCTGAGCTTCTAAGGCGACACGTCGCCGCTGCGGCGACCGTGTGACGCCCTCGGCGGATGCTGACGGTAATGCTCGGGCACAAAGGAGAATCGTATGCCGAAGGTTGACCCCACGGGACTGACGCTCGAAGAGAAGGTCGTCCGCGTCAATCGTGTGGCCAAGGTAGTGAAGGGCGGCCGGCGCTTCAGCTTCAGCGCCGTGGTCGTCGTGGGCGACGGCCACGGGGTGGTCGGGGTCGGCCTCGGCAAGGCGAACGAGGTGCCAGACGCCATCCGCAAGGGGGCCGACGCGGCGAAGAAGAACCTGATCCGCGTGACGATGCGCGGTCAGACGATTCCGCACGAGGTGCTGAGCGACTTCGGCGCCGCGCGCGTGCTGATGAAGCCGGCCAGCCCGGGCACCGGCGTGATCGCCGGCGGCGCCGTGCGCGCGGTCATCGAAGCGGCGGGCATCCGCGACATCCTGACGAAGTCGCTCGGGAGCGCGAACCCGGTGAACGTAGTCCAGGCGACCGTCGAGGGCCTGGCCACGCTGCGCGATCCCGACGAGGTACGCCGCCTGCGCCGCGGCGGCCAGCCTGCCGCCGCGGCCGAAGCGGCTGGATAGAGAACGCCATGAGTAGTCAACGCTTGCGTATCACGCTGGTCCGTAGCCCGATCGGCTATCGCGCGACGCAGCGCGCGACGGTGAAGAGCCTCGGGCTGCGCCGCATGCACCAGACGGTCGAGCTGCCGGACACGCCTATCGTGCGGGGCCAGGTCTTCAAGGTCCAGCACTTGCTCAAGGTGGAAGAGGTATGAGACTCCACGATCTGCGCGCCCCCGCCGGGGCGCGCCGCGAGAAGCGCCGGATCGGGCGCGGCCACGGCTCCGGCCAGGGCACGACCGCCGGCAAGGGGACGAAGGGCCAGAAGGCGCGGACCGGTGGGGGCGTGCCGCCGTACTTCGAGGGCGGCCAGCTGCCCCTGGTGCGGCGCCTGCCCTACCGGCGCGGTTTCAAGAACCCCTTCCGCGTGGAGTACGCGGTCGTCAACGTGGCGCAGCTCGCCGGCCTGCCGGCGGGCTCGACGGTGACGGCTGACACTCTGGTTGGCGCCGGCCTGCTGAACCGTGGCGAAGGCCCCGTGAAGGTGCTGGGCGACGGCGTGCTCAGCGTGGCGCTACACGTGCAGGCCGACCGCGTGTCGCGGCAGGCGCGCGAGAAGATCGAGGCGGCGGGCGGCTCGGTGACCGAGCTGATGCCGCGCAAGGCCAAAGGCGAAGGCAAGAAGGCCGCGGCAAACGGGGCCGCGGCCAGGGGACGCCAGGGCGGTAGCGGCCGCGCGGCCTCGGCCGCGCCGGCGGCCGCGAGCGCCCCTGCTGAAGCGGCGCGCGGTGAGCGCGGGGCGCCGCCGGCCGAAGCGGCGGCCGCGCCGCGCGAAGGCGCCGCGGCGGCTGAGGAGTAGCCGGAATGATTGAGGCAGCCGTCAACTCGTTCCGCATCCCGGACTTGCGGCAGAAGCTGCTGTTCACGGGCGCGATGCTGATCATCTTCCGCTTCATCGCCAACATCCCCGTGCCCGGGGTGAACGTCGACGCGCTGCGCTCGCTCTTCGACAACAACCAGCTCATCGGCATGCTGGACCTGTTCTCGGGCGGCGCGCTGTCGTCGTTCTCCGTGGCCGCGATGGGCGTCTATCCCTACATCACGGCGCAGATCATCGTGCAGCTCATGATCCCCGTCGTTCCGCGGCTGCAGGAGGTCGTGAACGAGGGCGAGTCGGGCCGCGCGAAGATGAACCAGTGGACCTACTGGCTCACGGTGCCGCTGGCGTTCCTCCAGGCGTTCGGCACGGTCCAGTTCATCAACGCGACGACGGGGCAGCCGATCATCACGAACTTCGGCTTCGACAAGGACCCGCTGGCGACGTTCGCGCTGCTCGTCTCGATGACGGCGGGCACGCTGCTGCTGATCTGGATCGGCGAGCTGATCTCGCAGCAGGGCATCGGCAACGGCATCTCGATCATCATTTTCGGCGGCATCGTGTCGGGCATCCCGCGGAACGTCTACCGCAGCGTGGTCAGCGCGACGGCGGGGGGCGGCGGCATTCCGTGGGGGCTCATCGCGTTCGTCGTAATTGGCGCGCTGACGACGTACGCCATCGTCTTCGTCTACGAGGGCCAGCGCCGCATCCCTGTCCAGTACGCGAAGCGGCTGCGGGGCAACCGCTGGTATGGCGGCGGCACCACGCACATCCCGCTGCGCGTGAACTCGGCGGGCATGATCCCGCTGATCTTCGCGTCGTCGATCATGATCTTCCCGGGCACGGTGTCCAGCTACTTCATGCACACCGGCAACGACTTCGTCGACACCCTGGCCAGCACGGTCTACAACCTGTTCTATCTAGGCAGTAGCTGGCTGTACTGGGTGCTGTACTTCATGATGGTCGTGGGCTTCACGTTCTTCTACGCGCTGGTGCTGTTCGAGCAGCAGAAGATCGCGGAGACGCTGCAGAAGCACGGCGGCTTCGTCCCGGGCATCCGCCCTGGCCGGCCCACGCAGGAGTACCTGTACAAGGTGCTGACGCGGATCACCTGGGGCGGCGCCATCTTCCTGGGCGCCGTGGCAGTGCTGCCGTTCATCGCGCGCAACATCACCCAGATTCAGGCCCTGACGCTGAGCAGCACCGCGCTCCTGATCGTCGTCGGCGTGCTGCTCGACACGATCAAGCAGCTCGAGGCCCAGCTGCTCATGCGGCACTACCAAGGCTTCATTCGGTAACCGTCAGCAGGCGGGAGCGCCGGGGACAGCCCTCGTCACAAAGGAGTGAGGAGAGGATGGACGCGATCATTATGGGCCCGCCGGGCGTGGGCAAGGGCACGCAGGCTACCGACCTGGCCGCGCACATGGGAGTGCCGCACATCGCGACCGGCGATCTGTTCCGCGACGCCGCGCAGCGTGGTACGCCGCTCGGCCGCGAGGCGCAAGGCTACATGGAGCGTGGCGAGCTGGTGCCCGACGCGCTGACGATCGCGCTGCTGCTCGACCGCCTGAACGAGAGCGACGCGGCTACCGGCGCCCTGCTGGACGGCTTTCCGCGGACCCTGGCACAAGCCGAGGCGCTCGACCAGGCGCTGGCCGAGCGCGGGCGCTTCGTGGGCCGCGCGCTGTACCTCACGGCGCCCCGCGCGGTGCTCGTCGAGCGGCTGGCCGGGCGCTGGCTGTGCCGCGTGTGTCAGACGCCGTATCACGAGACGTTCAGCCCGCCGCGGACGCCCGGGGAGTGCGACCGCTGCGGCGGCGAGCTTTACCAGCGCGCCGACGACCGGCGCGAGACGATCGAGCGGCGCCTGGACGTGTACCTGGAGCAGACCTTACCCGTCGTGGAGTACTACCGTGCTAGAGGCGTGCTGGTCGAGGTGAACGGCGACCAGGACATCGCGGCGGTGCAGCAGGCGCTGCGTCTCGCCGTCGACGGCGACGCGGTCGCCCGCGCGTAAGGGGGCCGAGCGCCAGGCGGCACGCGGCTCGTCGGAGCGCCCTTGTAGCAAGCGGCGTGCCGGCGCTGTTGCGACGCCCCCCGGATTTGATAGAATGAAGGTTGTGGCACCATGTGGTAGTGCGCCCCGCTGCGGCGGCGCTGGCGCACGCGCCGGCGCGGGCCGGGCGGTGCGCGGTGGCGGCCGCGCCACCCCGGTGCCCGATTACGTTGCACCCGGTCGGGGAACTGGGTGGGGCCTGAAACATTAGGTAGGTATGCCAAAGAAGGACACGATTGAGGTCGAGGGCACCGTCAGCGAGGCGCTGCCCAACGCCATGTTTCGCGTTGAGCTGAACACCGGGCACAAAGTGCTGGCCCACGTTTCGGGCAAGATCCGGCTGCACTTCATCCGCATCTTGCCCGGCGACAAGGTGAAGGTAGAGCTATCGCCCTACGACCTGACCCGCGGCCGCATCACGTATCGCGTGCGGTAGCGGGCCAGCCAGGGCAAGCCGTTCGAGCACGCCGCGGCGGTACCCCAGGTCGATCGGTTTCGGCGTCCGGGTCCAATGCCGTGTAGGGAGGGCGCCATGAAAGTGCGAGCATCGGTCCGGCCACGCTGCGAGAAGTGCATCGTCATTCGTCGGCGCGGCGTGGTGCGGGTACTGTGTGACAACCCCAAGCACAAGCAGAAGCAGGGCTAAGGCTCGGGAGCAGCCGGGACGAGCCCCTCGGTGCGCGGCCGCCCAACTGGCGGCCGCGCGTCATCGGAAGGGATGAGCGGATGGCACGTATCGCGGGCGTCGACATACCGCGCGACAAGCCGGTCTTCATCGCGCTGACGTACATCTACGGCATCGGACGCACGCGCGCACAGCAGATCGTCGCGCGGACGAATATCGAGCCCACGAAGCGCGTCCGCGAGCTGACCGAGGACGAGGTGGGCCGCATCCGCGAGCTGATCGACCACGAGTACACGGTCGAGGGCGACCTGCGCCGCGAGGTGAACCTGAACATCAAGCGGCTGATGGAGATCGGCTGCTACCGGGGCCTGCGGCACCGCCGCGGGCTGCCCGTGCGCGGCCAGCGCACGCGCACGAACGCGCGCACCCGCCGGGGGCCGCGCCGCACGGTGGCCGGCCGCAAGAAGGCCGGCAAGAAGTAAGTAGGTCGCTAAGCACTCGGCCAGGGATCGTGTATAGGTTTGGCGAAGCCAAACGTACATACCAACCTGGGCCGGCAGCTTAAGCGCGGGTGTGGTCCCGCACTCGCGCCGGCAACCGGCAGGATGAGCAAGCGCGGCGCGGTGGGCCGGGTGGCCAGCGCCGGCGGCGAGGAGAAGAGCAGTGGCGGATCGGCGGCGGACGGCACGGCCGCGGCGGCGCGAGCGCAAGGTGGTGCCGCGCGGCAACGCGTACGTCCAGTCCAGCTTCAACAACACGATCGTGACGATCACGGACCCGGATGGCAACGTCATCACCTGGGCTAGCTCGGGGTCGGTCGGCTTCAAGGGCTCGCGCAAGAGCACGCCGTACGCCGCGGGCCTGGCCGCCGAGAACGCGGCGCGCAAGGCGCAAGAGCACGGCATGCGTCAGATCGACGTGTTCATCAAGGGGCCTGGCTCGGGCCGCGAGGCGGCGATTCGGTCGCTGCAGGCGGCGGGGCTGGGCATCAACGCGATCGTCGACGTCACTCCGATCCCGCACAATGGCTGTCGGCCGCCGAAGAAGCGTCGCGTCTAGCGCGCTGGTCCGGCGCCCGCGCACCGGCCCGGCGCTGGCTGGCCGATGGGCGGTCACGTGCCCGCCGGCGCTACCGCGTCGGCCGCTCGCCCGAGGGGCAAGATACCGAACGATTGGGTCGGCCGCCGGCCCAATGAGCGACCAATCTGGAGGCTGAATGGCCCGATACACTGGCCCCGTTTGCCGCATTTGTCGGCGGGCGGGTATGAAACTGTTCCTCAAGGGCGAGCGCTGCTTCGGGCCGAAGTGTGCTGTCGAGCGGCGCACCTACCCGCCGGGCTCGAGCGCGACGGCGCGGCGGCGCAAGCAGTCCGAGTACGGGCTGCAGCTCCGCGAGAAGCAGAAGGCGCGCTCGATCTACGGCGTGCTGGAAACGCAGTTTCGCAAGCACTTCGCCGAGGCCGAGCGCCAGCCCGGCGTCACCGGCGAGAACTTGCTGCGGATTCTGGAGAGTCGGCTGGACAACGTCGTGTACCGGCTGGGCTTCGGCGACTCGCGCGCCCAGGCGCGTCAGCTCGTGCGTCACGGGCATTTCCTGCTGAACGGGCGGCGGACGGATATCCCCTCGGCGCTGGTCAAGCCCGGCGACGTGGTGGAGGTCGCGCCGGGCAGCCGCGAGAACGAGTACTTCAAGCTGGCGCGCGGTGGGCTGCAGAAGAAGAGCGTGCCGCGCTGGCTGGAGCTGGATGCGGCGGGGCTGCGCGGCCGGGTGCTCAGCGCGCCGAGCCGCGACGACATCGACACCTCGATCAACGAGCAGCTGGTGGTGGAGTTCTACTCGCGGTAGCACGGGTGACTCGCGCCCCGGCCGGTGCTCGGGCGCGTGTCGGCAGGCCCGGGCACGCCGGATGGCTGGCCTAGAAGGAGATAAGTACGTTGGTAGACGAGCTGACGCCGAGAGTAGAAACCATTCATATGTCCCACGATTTCGGGCGCTTCCACATCGAGCCCCTGCCGAGTGGTTTTGGGCTCACGCTGGGGAACGCCCTCCGCCGCGTGTTGTTGTCGTCGCTACCGGGGGCGGCCATTACCTCCATGAAGTTCGACGGCATCTACCACGAGTTCGCCACCATCCCGGGCGTGCGCGAGGACACCACTGAGCTGATCCTGAACGTGAAGCAGATCCGCCTGAAGTCGTACAGCGCGGAGCCCGTGCGCCTCCAGCTCCAGGCGAGCGGGCCGGGCGTCATCACGGCCGGCGACATTAGCTGCCCGGCCGACGTGGAGATCGCGAACCCCGAGCTGTACATGGCGACGCTGGACGGCCCCGACTCGCACCTCGACGTCGAGTTCACCGTCGAGCGCGGCGAGGGGTACATCACCGGCGAGGGCCGTGAGCCGCCGGCGATCGGCGTGATCCCGATCGACGCGATCTTCACGCCGATCCGGCGGGTGAACTTTCAGGTGGAGAACACGCGCGTGGGCGGCCGCACGGACCTCGACCGCCTGGTCATCGAGGTCCAGACCGACGGCACAATCGCGCCGAACGACGCGCTGGCGCAGGCGGCGACCATCCTGATCCAGCAGTTCGCTATCTTCACGGACCTGAGTCAGACGGCGCGGCGGCCCGAGAAGGCGACGCTCGGCGCGGGCGCCATCTCCCCGCGCATCTATGACATGCCGATCGAGCAGCTGGAGCTGTCGTCGCGCACGTACAACTGCCTGAAGCGCTCGCAGATCACGAAGGTCGGCCAGATCCTCGAGATGAGCGAGGATGAGCTGCTGGCGCTCCGCAACTTCGGCCACAAGTCGCTGTCCGAGCTGCGCGAGAAGCTGCAGGAGCTGGGCGTGTCGCTCGAGAGCGGCGAGGCTCACGAGGGCGAGGAGCCGGACGAGTACACGGCCGAGCCGGACGACGAGGACCTGGACGACATCCGCGGCTTCGAGGACGAGGCGCCGCGGGCGCGCGACCGCTACGCCTACGCGCGCGTGAACGACGAAGACGAAGAGGAGCAGTAACCGTGCGACACCGATGGGGCGGGCGCAAGCTCGGCCGGCCCACCAGCCACCGCCGGGCGCTACTGCGCAACCAGTCCACGGACCTGCTGCGCTACGAGAAGATCAAGACGACCGAGGCGAAGGCCAAGGAGCTGCGCGGCGAGGTCGAGCACCTGATCACGCTGGCGAAGGCCGGCACGCTGCACGCGCGGCGGCAGGCGTACGCCTACGTGTACGACAAGCGGGTGGTCGACAAGCTCTTTCACGAGCTGGCGCCGCGCTTTCAGGAGCGGCCGGGCGGCTACACGCGCATCATTCGGCTCGGGCTGCGGCGCGGCGACGCCGCGCCGATCGTGCAGATCGAGCTGGTGTAGCGCCGGGCCGCAGCGGGACGGGCGCCCACGTTCGGCCCCGATTCGCCGCTGATGCGCACGCTGCGCCTGGCGCTGGAATACGACGGCACCGCCTATCGGGGCTTTGGCGTCCAGCCCGATGCGCCGACGATTCAGGGCGTACTGGAGGCGGCGCTGGCGGCGACGCTAAGCCACCCGGTGCGCGTGGTGGCCGGTGGGCGCACGGACAGCGGCGTCCACGCGGTCGGCCAGGTCGTTTCGCTGCGGACGAGTTCGCGTCTGGACACGGACTCCGTGCGGCGGGCGACGAACGCGCGGCTGCCGGCCGACGTGCGGGTGCGGGCGGTAGCGGACGCGCCGGCGGGCTTCGATGCGCGGCGCAGCGCGCTGTGGCGGCACTATCGGTACACGCTCTGGCGGGACGCGGCGCCGAACATCTGGTGGCAGCGCTATAGCCACCATCTGGCCGAGCCACTCGACCTCGGGGCGATGCGGCGGGCAAGCCGACGGCTGGAGGGGCGCCACGACTTCGCGGGCTTCGCCACCCACCAGGCGCAGAACGCGCCCGTGAGCACGGTGCGACGGGTGATCGCGGCGCGCTGGCGCGTGGACGGCGGGTTCTGGCACTTCGACGTGGTGGCCGACGCGTTCTTGCGGCACATGGTCCGCAGCATGGTGGGCACGCTGCTGCTCGTCGGGCGCGGCGAGCTGGCGGCGCGCGATATCGACGGCGTGCTGCGCGCGCGGGACCGCCGCCGTGCCGGGCCGACGGTGCCCGCGGCGGGCCTGACGTTGATGGAAATTGCTTATCCAAGTGAGGAGTGAGGAGTGCGGAGCAACGAGAACGGCTGCCGTACAGCACTCAGCACTCAGCACTCAGCACTCAGCACTCGGAGGACACCGTGCCGGTAACGATGCGCTCGTCCGCGTCCCAGCGGACCTATTCGCCCAAGAAGACCGATCTCGTCCACCAGTGGCATGTGCTGGACGCCGAGGGCCAGACGCTCGGGCGGCTCGCCACGCAGGCAGCATCGCTGCTGCGCGGCAAGCACAATCCCCGCTACGTGCCGCACCTGGACTGCGGCGACTACGTGGTGATCGTCAACGCCGAGAAGATCGTCGTCAGCGGCCGCAAGGCCAGCCAGAAGACGTACTATCGGCACTCCGGCTATCCGGGCGGGCTGAAGGAAGAAACGCTCGAACGGCTCATGCATCGCAAGCCGGAGCGCGTGGTCGAGCTGGCCATCAAGGGCATGTTGCCGCATACGGCGCTCGGCCGCGCGATGTACAAGAAGCTGCGCGTGTACAAGGGCCCGAGGCATCCGCACCAGGGGCAGCTGGCAGCGCCCGCCGGCAGCCAGGCTGCTCCTAAGGTCGCCGCGCCGGCGGCCCCCGCGGGGGCCCCCACCGGGTCCGTCGCTCCCGTAACGGCCCCCGCCGCGCCCGCGGCGGCCGGCGCCCGGCCCGTGGCCCCGGCCGCCGCGCCCAGCCCGGCCCCGGCGCCTGAGGTGGTCCAGGGCGACGTGCCCGGCGCAGGCGCCGGGCCATCGGGAGTGGAGCTGCCCGCCCCGCCGCAGGCGACCGAGTCCGCGAGCGCTCCCGAATCGGCCGCGCCAACAACCGCGCCAACCGCGAACCCGGCCCCCGCCGAGTCCGAAGCCGCTGCCGCCCCGGAAGCGGGCACCACGGAAGAGAGTAAGTAAATGCGAGAGGCCACCCCCCGCGCCAGCCGCACCGCGCACTCCAGCGTCGGGCGCCGCAAGACCGCGATTGCGCGTGTGCGCTTGCAGCCCGGCAACGGCATCATCATCATCGACGGCAAGCAGTTGCCGGAGCGGTTCCCACGGCTCGTCTATCAGAAGGCCATCGCCGAGCCGCTGGAGCGCACGAACACGCTCCGTACCTACAACGTGATGGCCAAGGTGACGGGCGGCGGCCTCACCGGCCAGGCCGAGGCCATTCGCCACGGCATTGCCCGGGCACTCGTCCGCGAGAACGAGGAGTTCCGTCCCACGCTGCGCCAGGCTGGCTTCCTCACGCGCGACTCGCGTGTGAAGGAGCGCAAGAAGTACGGTCTGAAGCGCGCCCGCAAGGCGCCGCAGTACACCAAGCGCTAAGGCATAGGAAGTCGTAGGGCAGCGGCTCGTCCCCTAGCGCCCGGCTGTGGTGCGCAGGCTCGCCGGCTGCCGGTAACCAAAGGCGCGGAGGTCGCCGTTCGGGATGACCTCCGCGCCTTCCTGTCTAACGCTAACTGTGCAAGCAGCGCCCGACGCGTCAAGCTAGGTGCCGCGCATGCCGCCACCAGCACGCGTGCCGGCTCCTCAGGTCGTTATGACGAGCTATCCGCGCCGCCACTCTGTCACCGATGTGAATGCCCGGCTATACTGCCTCGAAGATCCTCGCGGAGGAGGAGCGCCCGATGGCCAAGCTGCGGCACATCGCCATTCGCACGGCCGATCCCGAGCAGACCGCTGCCTGGTACAAGCAGGCGTTTGATCTCGAGGAGGTCGGCCGCGCGCGCAATGGCGTCTACCTGTCGGACGGGGATATCAACATCGCTATCTTGCGGACGAGCACCGAAACGACGCGCGGCGAGGTACCGCCCGGCATCCACCACCTGGGCTTCCTGGTGGAGGACCTGGACGCCACGTGCCACCGGCTGGCCGAGATGGGCGCCGAGCGGCTGCCGAGCGCGCCGCTGGCGGGCAACTACTACGAGGTGAAGCACCTGGGCCCCGACGGCGTTGAGTTCGACGTCAGCGCCGCCGGCTGGGCGGGCGCCCGGCCGCTCGACGGGGAGGCTAGCGAGGCCGCCGCGTCGTCCTAATGCGTGCTGCTCCCCTCAGAGCACCCAGTCACGGCGGGCGGCAAAGGCGGCGAGCGCGCGCTCCTGGTCGGCGCTGCTGATCGCGCCAGGGCAGATCGCGCGCAGCTCGCGCAGCGCCGCGTCGGCGCTCAGGCCGCCGCGGATAAGGTGCGCCGCGAGCACCGTGGCCGTGCGTCCCTGGCCCATCAGGCAATGGACGACGGCTGGGATGCCGTGAGCTCGCTGCCAGTCGAGGAAGCTGAGCGCGTGCCGGAGTTGGAGCGGGGCCGGCGCCGTCAGATCGGCGACGGGTAGGTGCAGGCTGGCGAGCCCGTGCCGCGCGAGCGCCTGCGGCGCTAGCGGCGTCTCGGTTACCGACAGCACCGCGCCGATCCCCTGGCCGCGCAGCCAGGCCAGGTCGGCGTCCAGCCGGTCCTCGTCACCATCGCGGCCGCCCGGCCGCGAGCAGCCCGCAAGCGTCTCGGGTATTAACCAGTAGAACCGCTCCAGTGCCATCCTCGCCTGCCCGCCTCGCCGTGGTTCGTGTTGTGCCTGGCTGCCGCGCCGGCCCACAGCAGTAGGGTACGACACGAGGCCGCGTATGCCCCTGGGCGTTTTGGCGGGAAGGCACCTGCCAATTCGGGCAGGATCGCACGCGGCAGGGCGCGGCACCCAAACGGCGCCTCAGCGGGGACCGAGGTAGAGGATGGCGGCGCTGAGGGTGGCCCAGAGAGCGACGGTGATCAGCAGGGGGCGATCGCCGAGCAGCGCCTCCTCGGGGCTGCCGCCCAGGCCGCCGACGCGCACGAGGTAGAGGTAGCGGAAGATGCCGTAGATCACCAGCGGAATGGTCAGCATCAGGAGCGGCGGGCGGTCGGGCCGCTCGGAGAACGTGTACAGCGAGTACACTACGATGCTGCACGCGGCCGTGATCAACATCATCTCGTCGAGGAACGGCACCGACATCGCGCTCAGGCTCGCGCGGTGCGCCATGGCACCGTCCTCCAGCGTCGCTAGCTCATGGCGCCGTTTCGCGGTCACGATGAACAGCGCGCCCAGGAACGTACACAGCAGGAGCCACGGCGAGATCAGCACCTGGAGCACGACGGCGCCGGCGGCGGCGCGCAGCACGAAGCCGGTGGCGACGGTGAAGAGATCGACGATCGTGACGTGCTTCAGCCAGAGCGTGTAGACGGCTGTCAGCACGATGTAGCTGAGGCCGACGAGGAAGAAGCCCCAGCCGAGCGCCGCGGCCACCGCGAGCGCGCCGAGCAGCAGCGCGCCGGCCACGCGGACGGCCGTCGCCGGGGCGATGAGCCCAGCGGCGATAGGGCGGCGGGCCTTGAGGGGGTGCAGGCGGTCCCGGGGGGCGTCGGCGGCGTCGTTGATCAGGTAGGCGCTCGACGCCAGCGCGCACAGCACGGCGAAGGCGACGACCGCGCGCCAAACCGCGGGGGGATTCGTCAGGTTCAGCGAGAAGACCAGGCCCACGAAGACGAGCCCGTTCTTGATCCACTGGCGCGGGCGCAGCGCGGTGAGCCAGATCAGCAGCGTCTTGGACGACGATCCCATGTTCGTTCGCCGTGTATCAGGGCGAGTACATCCGCCCTTTCCAACTGACGCCTCGCCCGGAGACGACGCGGTAGGCCGAATAGCAGATCAGGGCGTTGAACATGGCGGCGCCGAGGGGAATGGTGAGCGAGTAGCGGCCGGGCACGTCGGCCTCGCGGTTGCAGCGCCAGGCCAGGTACAGGATGCAAGCGGTTTGGAGGCTCGCCACGCCGCTCACTAGCGCCGCCGACGCGTCGAGGCCGTTCGGCGCCACCACCCGGCCCAGTGCCACCAGGACGATCAGGGGAGGCACGAGGGTCACGGCGCTGACAGCGCCCACCAGCAGCAGCACCCGGTCGATCCGCCGGCCCAGGCTCTCGAAGCTGTTCTTCGCCCAGCCCTCCCAGATCTGGCCCAGGTCGCGGTACATGCGAATGTGTACCAGCGCGCGGCCGTCGGCCAGCTGGACCGGATAGCCCGCCATCTTCACGGCGCGCGCCAGGGCGCTGTCCTCGACGATGGCCTCCCGCTGGGCAGCGTGGCCCCCTGCCTTCTCGTAGGCGGCGCGGCGCACGAGCAGGAACTGGCCGTTGGCGTAGGCGACCTGTGGCCGGCGCGGATCGGCCATTGCCTGGAGCGGCAGCGCCAGGGCGATGACGAGCAACACAACCGGCTGGATCACCCGCTCCCAGAAGCTCGACAGCCGCTGGCGGGGCACCAGCGAGACCAGGCCCAGCCCGCGGTCCTCCGCGTGCGCCAGGGCCGCGCCCACCGCGCCCGGCTCCAGCCACGTATCGGCGTCGAGAAACAGCACCCATTCGCCTTCCAGGTGCGGCGCGGCCTGTGCCAGCGCGAAGTTCTTGCCCGTCCAGCCCCGGGGGAGCGGCTGGCCCGGGATCACGCACAGGCGCGGCTCGCGGGCGGCGAGCCGGGTCAGGATGGCCGGCGTCGCGTCGGTCGAGTTGTCGTCGACGACGACGATCTGCAGGGCGCGGTGGCGCTGCGCGAAGACGGAGCGCAGACAGCGCTCGACGTTCGCCGCCTCGTTGCGCACTGGGATGACGACCGAGACGAGGGGCTCCGGCAACGCCGTCGGGCTGCCCTCGTCGGCCACGCGCTCCAGAGCGGCGAAGAAGGCGCGAGCGCGCCAGGCGATCATGGCTAGCAGAATGCTCACGCCCGCGAGCAGACCCAGAGGGGCCATAGGCTTCTCTCCACGGGGACTCGCGCCGCCGGGCGCGGGAGCCCTATTGTAACACGGTGCGCCAGGCGGGCGCGGTCGCGGCCACCCGGGGCTCGGCTATACTACCGGCGAGCGACGAGCGCTGAGTGCCGAAGGATGAGGAAGAAGACACCGTCGCGACTCAGCACTCGGGGCGCGGCAAGCGGGGCTTCCACGGCACCGAACACTTCGGCCGCGGGCCGCGCCCGGCTCGACGTGGCGCTGGTGGAGCGCGGCCTGGCGGCTAGCCGCGAGCAGGCGCGGGCGTTGATCCTGGCCGGCGACGTGCTCGTGGATGGGCAAGTGGCCGCGAAGCCGGGCGCGCTCGTCCCGGACGCGGCGGCGCTCGCGGTGCGGGCCGCGCCGCCTTACGTGAGCCGCGGCGGCGAGAAGCTCGCGCATGCCCTGGCGCGCTTCGACGTCGACGTCGCGGACCGCGTGGCGCTTGACGCGGGTGCCTCGACGGGCGGCTTCACCGACTGCTTGTTGCAGCGCGGCGCACGGCGCGTGTACGCGGTCGACGTGGGTTACGGCCAGCTCGACTGGCGGCTGCGCCAGGACCCGCGCGTGGTGGTGATGGAGCGCACCAACCTGCGGCAGCTCCAGGCGCTGCCCGAGCCGCTGGACCTGGCGACGCTGGACCTGTCGTTCATCTCGCTGCGGCTCGTGCTGGAGCCGGTGCGCCAGCTGCTGCGTGCCGAGGGCGAGGTGATCGCGCTGGTGAAGCCACAGTTCGAGGCCGGGCGCGGCCAGGTGGGGCGTGGCGGCGTCGTGCGCGACCCAGCGATCCACCGCGCGGTGCTCGGCGAGGTGCTAAGCTGGGCAGCCGCGCACGGCTACGCTATCCGGGGGCTGACGGCGTCGCCGCTGCGAGGCCCGGCGGGCAACGTCGAGTTCCTGGCGTACCTCGTGCGGCAAGAGCCGGTCCCCGGCCGCGGGGCCGCGGCGGCGGGCGACTACGGCTCGCTGATCGACGCGGCCCTGGCCGAAGCCGCGGCAGTCGGCTAATGTCCGCTCCCCGCCCCCTATGGGGGGAGGGGCCGGGAGGGGGGGTCACGCGTGGAGCGAGTCGCGGTCGTCTACCAGCCCGGCATCGCGGACGCGCAGACGCTCGCCGAGCAGTGCGCCGAGTATGTCGTCGGCCGCGGCCACGCGGCCCAGCTGTACTCGTCGTGGGACCTCGGCACCTCGGTGACCACGGACGGGCTCACGCTCGCCATCACCTTCGGGGGCGACGGCTCCACGTTGCGCGTTGCGCGCTGGCTCGCGGCGACCGTCGTGCCCATCGTCGGCGTGAAGATGGGGCGGCTGGGCTTCCTCGCCGAGCTGCTGCCCGACGAGCTGCCCGCCAGCCTCGATCCCTACCTGGCCGGGGACTACTGGCTGGACGTGCGGACGATGGCGCGCGCCGGGCTGCTGCCGCCGCCGGTGACCGATGGGCCGCACCTGCCCGTCCCGCCATCGCCGCCGTGGGAGCAGCCGGCCGTGATGCCGAGCCCCACCGCGCTGGAGGCGATGGGGCCGCTCGTCGCGCTCAACGACGTGGTGGTTGGCCGGGCCGCGGCCGGCCGCGCCGTGCGCGCCGTGGTCGAGATCGACGGCACCGCGCTGGCGCAGTGGACCGCCGACGGCGTGATCGTGGCGACGGCTACGGGCTCCACCGCCTACTCGTTTGCCGCCGGCGGGCCGATCCTGATGCCCGAGCTGCCCAACCTGGTCGTCACGGCGATCGCGCCGCACGTCCACGGCACGAACGGGATCGTGCTGCCGCCCGACGTGGCGGTCACCATCCGCGTGTCCACGCCGCAGACGGCGAGCGTGAGCCTCGACGGCCACATCGACCTGCCGCTGCTCGACGGCCAGGGCGTCACGGTGCGCGTGGCCGACGAGCACACGCGCTTCGCTCGGCGCGGCCGGCGCTCCGCCTTCTACCGCGGCCTGCTCGAGAAGCTGCGGTAGCGGTACGCCAGGCCGCAACCATGCTAGCCTACTGCATGGCTGCCAGCCGATGCTATCTGCGCTGGATCGAACGGATAGACGAACGACCGTGCTGCTAGAGCTTTCCGTCCGTAACTTCGCCATCCTCGACCAGGTAACGCTGCGCTGGGCGCCGGGCCTGAACGTGCTCACGGGCGAGACCGGCGCCGGCAAGTCGATCATCGTGGACGCCGTGAGCGCGCTCATGGGCAGCCGCATGGGCGCCGACTGGGTGCGCGCGGGCGCCGACCAGGCGGTGATCGAGGGCGTGTTCGAGCTGCCCGCGGAGGCGGGCGACGCCGCCGAGGGGCCGACGCTCGCCGCCCTGCTCGCGGAGTACGACCTCCTGCCCGAGGGCGAGACGACGCTGATCCTGAGCCGCGAGATCTCGCGCGCGGGCCGTACGTTCTGTCGCGTGAACGGCCGGCCGGTGCTGCTCAGCGTCCTCCAAGAGGTCGGTCGGCGCCTCGTGGACATCCACGGCCAGTCCGAGCACCTGTCGCTGCTCCGCACGCGCGAGCACCTGTACCTGCTCGACCGCTACGGCGGCACGGTCGGACTGCGCGACGAGGTGGCGGGTCTGGTGGCCGAGCTGGAGCGCGTGCGTGCGGCGCTGCGCGAGAGCGATGCGGAGGAGCGGCGGCTGGCGCGCGAGGCGGCGCTGTTGCGCCACGAGGTGGCGGAGATCGAGGGCGTGGCGCCGCAGCCGGGCGAGGACGCCGAGCTGGCGCAGCAGCGCGACCGCCTGCGCAACGCCGAGCGCCTCCGCGCCCTGGCGCTCGGCGCCTACACGGCGCTGGAGGGGGGCGACGCCGAGACGCCCGGCGCCCTCGACGCGCTGGGCACCGCCGCCGCCGCGGCCGGGGAGCTAGCCGCGATCGACCCCCAGGCGGCGCCCGCGCGGGACGCGCTCGACGCCGCCGCGGCCGCGGTGGACGACTGCGCCCGCGCGCTGCGCCGCTACGCCGAGGAGATCGAGAGCGACCCGCTGCTGCTCCAGTCCGTCGAGGAGCGCCTGCACGCGCTGCGCGAGCTGGCACGGAAGTACGGCGGCAGCCTGGAGGCCGCGCTGGCTTACGCCGACGAGGCGCGGGCCAAGCTGGACCGGCTGGAGCACCACGAGCAGCACGTGGCCGACCTGCAAGCGCGCGAGGGCGAGCTGCGGGCGGCGGTCGGCGCGCGGGCGGCCGAGCTGAGCGCCCGGCGCCGCGCGGCCGCCGGCACGCTGGCGGCGGCGGTCGAGCGCGAGCTGGCCGATCTCCGCATGGCCGGCGCCCGCTTCGAGGTGGCCTTCGCGGAGAATGAGAGTGCGGACGGCGTGCCGGTGGGCGGGCGCACGCTCGCCTTCGACCGCACGGGCGCGGACCGCGTCGAGTTCCTGCTGGCGGCCAACGCCGGCGAGGAGCCGCGGCCGCTGGCGCGCGTGGCGAGCGGCGGCGAGATGGCGCGCATCCTGCTCGCACTGAAAACCATTCTCGCCGGCGTGGACGTGCGGCCCACGCTGATCTTCGACGAGGTGGACGTGGGCGTGGGCGGGCGGCTGGGCCAGGTGCTCGGGGAGAAGCTGTGGCAGCTGGCCACGCGCCACCAGATCCTCTGCGTCACGCACCTGCCCCAGCTCGCCGCTTACGGCGACCACCACTTCCTCGTCTCCAAGACTGAGACGGCGGGACGCACGGAAACGGCTGTGCAGGCCGTCGCCGCCGACGCGCGCACGGACGAGATCGCCGCCATGCTCGGCGGCGCGGGCGAGGCCGCGCGCCTGAGCGCTAGCGAGTTATTGGAGCAGGCCGACCGCTGGAAGGAGCAGGCCACGAAGCCCAAGTCGCGCCAGGCCGCCCGCGCCCGCCAGGGGGTCGCGCGCAGCTCGGCGTAGCGATACTACGTTCGATCTAGGCAAGGAGGGAACCATGCCGCGCGTGCTGGGACTGAGCCACGTCGGGATCTTCGTGCGCGACCTGCAAGCGTCCAAGGACTTCTATACTCGCGTGCTCGGGCTCACGGTGACCGACGAGAACGACCGCTTCGTCTTTCTGTCCGCTCAGCCCGAGAGCGAGCACCACGAGCTAGCGCTGCTGGCCGGCCGCGAGGCGCCGCCCGGCACCGCCATCGTGCAGCAGATCAGCTTCCGCGTGCCGACGCTCGCCGACCTGCGCGAGTACTACCAGCGCGTCGTCGCCGAGGGCGTAAAGATTCAGCGCCAGACGACGCACGTCATCGCGCTCGGCCTGTACTTCTTCGATCCAGACGGCAACCCCGTCGAGGTGTTCTGGGACACTGGCCGGCGCTACCCACAGCCGTTCAACGCGCCGATGGACTTCTCGCTCTCGGAAGAGGAGATTCTCGCCCAGGCCGAGGCCGCCATCCCCGCGGGCGCGCGCTGAGCGACCCTGCCGCGCGGCTCAGCCAGCACCCAGCCGATCGCCTCATCCGCGCCCTGCTCGCCACCGGTCGGGCGGCCGCCGTGGACGAGGTCGTTGCGATCGTCGGACGGATCGCCGCGGCGCCGTTCGATCCGCGGCCGCGCGCCGTGCCCCCGGCGCTGCGCGGGGCCCTGCTGGGAGGCAGACCGCTCGGGCCGCGCGAACCCTCGATACTCGTGCATCTGGCTCAACGGGCGCTGGGCGACGCTCAGTGGACCGACGATACGACGGTGGAGCAATACCTGGACGATTTGCGACAGGCTGCGTCCGACGCGCGAGCACGCCTCGCTCTCTATCGCGCCCGTGGCGGGTGCGTAGCGGGGATATTCGCGCCCAATCAGGTGCCGACTGCTCGCCAGGGGGAGGGGGCGTTACCGTGGCTGTACGTCGTATACTCGGCGGACCGTGGTACGATCGTCTCGGGTTACCAGGTCAGCAGTGAACAGACGATTCGTCTGCCCGGAGACGAACGATGGCTCAAGTAGCGCCGCGAGTGCGGCGGCATATTGACTTGCTACTCGCTCTCGCTATTGATCGATGGGCCGGTCTGCCCGAGGACGAGCGTACCATCGACGAGTGGGATCCCGTGGACCAGAGTCTCTTCGGGGCCGAGTGGCCGTTGGAGGAGCAGCGACTGGACATGCTAAAGCGCTACGTCGCGGACGGCGCGCTTACGCCCGCGCAATTGGAGCGTTACCACGAGCTGGAGCGCCTCGTCGCGCAGAATCGGCCGATCGTCGATCGGTTGTTGCCCGGCTGGGTCTCGGCGGCGGAGAGCCGTCGGCGCCAGGGCCTGGCACCCTAGCGGGGCGAGGGCCCTCGGACCGCACATGAGGAGGGAGCCCATGGCAACCGCCAGCGAGCGGCGGCGCGCGCTCCGCGCCGCAACCCAGGGCCCGGGCATCGTCGTCGCGCCCAGCGCCTACGACCCACTGAGCGCCATGCTCATCGCCGAGGCGGGCTTCCCAGCGGTCCACGTGTCGGGCAGCGGCGTGGCGCGCTCGTGGGGCTTCGCCGATGTCGGGCTGACCACCGCCACGGAGATGATCGCCGTCCACGAGCGGATCGTGGGCGCCGCGGACGTGCCGGTGGTGGGCGATGCCGAGACGGGCTACGGCAACGCGCTGAACGTGCAGCGCACCGTGCGCGCCTACGAGCGCGCGGGCGTGAGCGCCATCCACCTGGAGGACGACTACACGCCCAAGCGCCCCGGCGGCAATCCGGACATCCCCCACGGCGCCATCCCGGTGACTGAGATGGTCGGCAAGCTGAAGGCCGCGCTCGACGCCCGCACCGATCTCGACTTCCTCATCATCGCCCGCAGCAACGCCCGTGACGCCGAGCCGTTCGAGCAGCTCATCGAGCGCCTCCTGGCCTACGAGGAGGCTGGCGCCGACCTCATCTGGCCGGGCGTGCGGGCCGTCGAAGAGCTGCAGCAGCTGCCGCGCCTCCTGCACCGAGGGCTGGTTGGCGTGCCGCCCCGCCCGCGCGTGACGGCCTACCAGTACGCCGACTACGGCTTCAAGATCGCCTGCCTGCCCGGCACGCTCGGCCAGGCGGCCACCGCGGCGATGCGCGCCGCGCTGCAAGCCATCAAGCAGACGGGCGTGGGCGACGAGGTGTTCGAGCAGCTGCCCGACGGCGCGGCCGCGCGCCGCTGGTACCAGGACATCGGCATGGCCGACGCCGACCGCGTCGAGCGGGAGTTCGGCGGCGGCCACTGACGCGCGCTAGCCCCCAGCGAGCTGGAGCCGGCCCTGATCGTCGCGGCTGAGGTCGCCGGCCTGGTCGAGGGCGCCGATCGCCGCGTTCAGCGCGCGGCACTCGACATGGCGCAGGCGGGCCAGTAGCTCCGCATAGTACAGCGGCCTGCCCGCCAGCGCCTCGCGCAGCGCGGCCGCCGCGCCCACCGTGTCGGCGATGCCGTCGGCCGCCGGGAAGGGCGGCGCGGGCGGCGCATCGGCGCCCAGCAGCTCGCGGAAAGGGTAGGTGATGCGCGTGTAGCGGGCGCGCGGCACCTCGTCGGGGATCGTGGCGTCGATACCCATTTTGGCCGTGAGGCCCGCGTTGCCGCCGGGCGGGATCGACGGGTCGAGCGGCTTGCCGCGGCTGCCGCTGATTATCAGCACGTCCTTGTCGGCCTGCACGCGCGTCGCCACCGCCCACTCCACCTCGACTGGATCGTAGATGTCGATGTCGTCGTCGGTCACGATCGCGTGCTTGAAGTCGGCAACCGACAGCAGGGCCGTGAGCGCGTTCTTGCCGTCGCCCGGCGTCTTGCGGATCGCGGCGACCACGTGCCAGTGGCAGCAGCCGCCCGGCGTGATGTTCACGGCAGTTGTCCGTACGCCCGCCTCGCGCAGCACGCGCCAGGCCGCCGCCTCGTAGACCGGCGCGCTGAGGTAGATGTTCTCCCAGGGCATCTGGAGCGCGTAGAACAGCGCGTCGCGCCGCATGGTCATTGCCCGCACCCGCACGATCGGGTTGCGATGGACGCCGCCCATCAGCCGCGTGAACTCGCCGTAGCCGCCCTCGGGATGCACGTAGCCATCCGGTAGCAGCTCGCCCTCCAGGATGATCTCGGCGTTCGCCAGCCCCGCCACGGGGATGCACTCGCCCGCCACCAGCTCCACCGGTTCGCCGCGCAGCCCCCCCGCGATACCCACCTCGTCCAGCTCCAGCGGCGCCTTGAACGTCGCCGCCAACAGCTCGACCGGCGCCGCGCCCACGGCGATCGAGATAGGCAGCGGCTCGCCCCGCGCCGCCGCCTCCTGGTACAGCGCGCGCAGGTTGTTCGGCGAGACGATGTCGATGCCCAGGGTGTTGCGGTTGCGCAGCATGAGCCGGTAGATGCCCGCGTTGCGACCATACCGCGGGTGCTCGGCGATCACCACGGCGGAGGCGATGAACGGCCCGCCGTCTAGCTCGGCCATCACCGGGATCGGCAGGGCGCTCAGGTCCACGTCGCCGCCGCGCAGGACAATCTCCTTCGCGGGGCTGTCGGGCACGAGCACGGGGGCGATCGGGCGGTCGAGCGCCTGGCGCAGCCGGTCTACCGTCTCCGCGCCCTCCATGCCCAGGCAGATGCCCAGGCGGCGACGGTCGGAGAGCAGGCCGCTCACCAGGCCGTGCTCGTAGCCGCGGACGCGGCGGAAGAGTATCGCGTGGGGCGAGCGCGCCACCAGCGGCGACACGTAGCGCAGGTCGATCTCTTCGGCCACCTCGTCGAGCTGCCCCGCGCGCCGCAGCGCATCGAGCGCTTCCCGCAAGCCCGCGTTCATCGCCTGCCTCCCCTCCCGCGCGCCGGCGGCTCGCCGCGCCGCCGCCTCCGTGCCCTTGTTGTAGCATGTCGCGCTCGCCGCGTGGTCCCGCTTGGCTAGAAGTGGGGGGAACGTGCTCTGCGAGAGCGCCGCTGGCATTCCGTGTTGATACCGGATATCATCTTGGGGCCGAGTGGACGGGCCAGGAGGCAACCGCGCGAGGGTTTCTCTCACGCGACGTGGCGCGCGGCCATTGTCGCCCCGCTCTGTCCACCGTGAATCTCACCGCCGAGGTGCCGTGTGCTCGCCGTCCTCTCTATCTTGCCGTTCTTCTCCACGCTGTTTGGCGGGATGATGGCCCTGCGCCTGCGCCATCGGCTGCACCCGATCATGGCGTTCGCCGGCGGCGTGCTCGTCGCCACGGCGCTGGGCGACCTGCTGCCCGAGGCGATCGAGCTGGTCGGCGGCGAGGGCGGCGCGACGGTCGCCGGGGTGGCGGCGGTCGGGGGCTTTCTCGCCTTCTCGGCGCTCGAGGCGCTGGTCCACCGGCAGAGCTGGGAGCACCAGCACCCCGCGCACGAGGACCCGGACGCGCCCCACCGGCACCCCGACGAGGCGCCCCTGGCGGACTCGCCGATCGGCGTCGTCGGCCCGCTGGGGCTGATCGTCCACAGCACCCTCGACGGCCTGGCGATTGGCCTGGGCTTCCACGCGAGCGCCGAGGTGGGGCTGATCGTGGCGCTGGCCGTACTGGCTCATGACTTCGCGGATGGCATGAACGTGGTGACGCTGGCGCTGGCGGGCGGCCGCGGCCGCCGCGCCGCCATCGTGGTGCTGGCGCTGGACGCGCTCGCGCCGCCGGTCGGCGTATTGCTGAGCAGCGTGGTCGTGCTCTCCGGCGCTGGGCTAGGGACGTTGCTGGGGGTGTTCGCGGGCGTGTTCATCGCGATTGGCGCGAGCCACCTGCTGCCCGAGGCGCAGCACCAGAAGCCCGGCGCGGCGCCCGCCCTGTGGGCGCTCGCCGTGGTCGGCGCCGCCGTCCCGATCACCGTTCGCAGCCTCGTGGGCGGCTAGCCGCCGGCGCCGGGCATGCGGGGCGGGCGCGGGGGCAGGGGCGCGGGCGCGCGGCCGGGCGGCGGCGTGGGGCGCGGCGCGTGCGGTGGCCGGGCGGCGAGCAGCGCCAGCGCCTCGGCGATCGCGCGCTCGAGCTGGGGATCGGCGCCGCGCGCGTAGTCTTGCGGCGCGTTCTCGACCTCGATATCGGGATCGGTGCCGTAGTTCTCCACGCCCCAGCCCACGTCGTCGAAGAAGAACGAGAACTCGGGCTGCGTCGTCACGGTGCCGTCGGCCAGCGGGTGACGCGGCCAGATGCCGATAACGCCGCCCCACGTGCGCTTGCCGACGAGCGGCCCCAGGCGCAGCAGCTTGAAGGCGTGGCTGAACATGTCCCCGTCCGAGCCGGCGTGCTCGTTGGTGAGCGCCACCAGCGGCCCGCGCGGCGACTCCTGCGGGTACGGCTCGGGGGAGCCCCAGCGCGGGAAGTCGTAGCCCAGCCGGCGCCGCGCCAGCTTCTCCAGCAGCAGCCCCGACACGTGGCCACCGCCGTTGTAGCGCACGTCCACGAGCAGCGCCTCGCGGTCGTACTCCGCCAGGTAGCCGCGGTGGAACTCGGCGTAGCCGTCCGGCCCCATGTCGGGCACGTGCACGTAGCCCACGCGGCCGTCGGTCGCCGCGTGGACGCGCTCGCGGTTCGCGTCCACCCACTCGCGGTAGCGGGCCGGCCGCTCGTCGGCGAGCGCCTTCACCGTGACCGTGTGGGGCGGGGCGTCGCCACGCTGGAGCGTGAGCGCCACTTGCTGCTCGGCCTGGTGGACGAGCAGCGCCCCGGGCGGCAGGTCGGCCCGGACAGCCTGGCCGTTGATCGCCAGCAGCGCGTCGCCCTCGGCGGCGTCCACGCCCGCCCGCGCGAGCGGGGCGCTAGCGGCAGGGTCCCAGGGGTCGCCCTGGGCCAGGTGCGCCAGGCGATAGCGGCCAGTGGCCCCGTCGCGCGTCCAGTCGGCGCCCAGGAAGCCCTGATGATACTCGGGACCCGGCCGGTACTCGCCGCCCATCTCGTAGGCGTGCGAGGTGCCTAGCTCGCCCTGCAGCTCCCAGAGCAGGTCCGAGAACTCCGAGCGGCTGACCACGCGCTCCACCAGCGGCTGGTAGCGCCGGTACACGCTCTCCCAATCGATCCCCGCCATGTCCGCCACCCAGAAGTTCTCGCGCTGGAGGCGCCAGGCCTCGCGGAACATCTGTCCCCACTCCGCGGCCGGCCGCACCGCCACGCGGACGCGCTCCAGGTCGATCCAGCCGCTCTCGCGGCCCGGCGCGTCGGGCGCGGCGCCGGGCTTCGGCTCCGGCGGCTTCTCGCCGGCTTTCAGCACGCGCAGCCGCTCGCCCGCCCGGTAGAGCAGCGTCTGGTCGTCGCGACCCACGGCGAAGTCGGTGATGCCGTCCACCAGGCGGTCGTGCTTCTGGGTGGCGAAGTCGTACACCTCTAGCGCGGCCTTCGCCGGCGGGGTGAGGTTGAACCAGTCGTGGTGGCGGCTGCCCTCGACGGGCGAGACGGAGAACAGCGCCTTGCCGGCAATGCCCTGGATGCGCTCGTAACGCCCCTCGGGCACGGGGAAGGCGAGCAGCCGCCCGGCCAGGCCGTCGCGGTCGATCGTCACGGTGGGCGGCAGCGCCTCGCCCGCCGCGGCGCCTTCGCTCTTGGCGGCAGACGGCGGCTCGCCGGGGGGACGCGGCGCCGGCTCGAACGGCGACGGCAGGTCGCGGCGCAGGGTGAGCAGGAAGGGCCGTGTGCCGCGCGGGAAACCGAGGTCGAAGTGCAGGGCGTCATAGACGGGGTCGAAGTCGCGCTGGCCGACGAAGTACAGGTACTTGCCCTCCGGGTCCCAGGCGGGCGCGCTGTCGCGCAGCAGCGGGCGCGTCGCGTCGAACGTCTCGCCCGTCGCAGTGTCGCAGAGGCGAATGGCGGTGGTCTGGGGGGTAGTCGGGTAGGCGTAAGCCAGCCAGCGGCCGTCGGGTGACCAGGCCGCGCCGCCGAGCGGCCCGAAGCTGCTGCGGTCGAGCGTCCGCGCCGTCGGCTCGGCCGCGGCCAGGCCGACCAGCAGCAGCTCGTTGCGGTGGTTCGTCAGCGCCACCTGGTCGGCGTGCGGTGCGACCGCCAGGCGCTCCACGCGGCCCACGTCGAGGGGTAGCCGCCGCTCGGGCGCGCTGCCGTCGGCGGTCAGCACGACGAGCTGCTCGTCGCTGGCGGCGTCGCTCGCCACGGCGACCAGGCGCTGGCCATCGCCGAGCCAGGTTAGCAGGCGGTAGCGCACGCCGTCGGCGGCGCCCTGCTGCAGCACGGGACCGTCCCAGTGGGCCAGCGTGTACGCCTTGCCGCGGGTGGTGATCGCCAGTCGGGCGCCGTCCGGGCTGAGCGTGGCGCTCTGCAGGTGCTTCGCGGCCGAGACGAAGCGGCGGTTCTGCTGCGTGCGCCCGCTGCCCAGCTCGACCGCGAGGCGCTGCGGCTCGTGGGCCGTTGGGTCGAGCAAGTAGAGGTCCGCGCCCGCCTGGTAGACCAGCCGCGCGCCGTCGGAGGCGAGGTGGCGGGCGTAGTAGTCGGCGTGGTCGGTGTGCCGCCGCAGGTCCGTGCCATCGGGCCGACAGGAGTAGACGTTGCCGACGCCCTCGTGGTCCGACAGGAAGTAGATGCGCTCGCCGACCCAGCATGGACTAGCAAGGTTGCCGGGCAGCGCGATGAGGCGGGTGAACGTGGCGGTGCCCGTCGCGTCGATCCAGAGATCGCCTGCCGTGCCGCCACGGTAGCGCTTCCAGCGCGCCAGGTCGCCCGTGTTGCGGCCGAGCACGACGGCGCCGCCGGGGCCGTGGGCGATGGCCGTGGCGGGGCCGAGCGGCAGGCGACGCGGCCACGGAGCGTCGGGCGCGACGGCGTGGAGCCACTGGTCGCGGCGGAAGGGGCGCTCGGCGCTGCTGGTGTACAGGATCTCGCGGCCGTCCGGCGTCCAGCCGACCACGGCGCAGAGCACGCTCGGCGCGCCCTGGTAGGTTAGGCGCCGCGCCGGGCCGCCGGCTGCCGGCATGACGTAGACCTCCGCTGCCTCCTCCTCGCGGCCGATGAACGCCAGGTGCCGGCCGTCGGGCGCGAGCCGGGGATGGCTGGCCTCGCCCACGCCGGCCGTCAGCCGCCAGGCGCGGCCACCCGTGTCCGCCACCAGCCACAGATCGTCCTCGCAGGCGAAAACCACCCGGTCGCCGTGCAGCGTGGGGTAGCGCAGATAGCCTTGATCGGTCGTTCCCATCGGGCGCTCGCTCTCCTGGCCGTAATGTCGAGGGGGAGGCGCGGCAGCGCTTGCCAGCCTCGCTTAATGTTAGCGCGCTGCCGCCGATGATATGGTTGTGGCTGGCGGCCGCGGCGTGCCAGGGCGCGGCCTGGGCAAGCAGAAGGGCGAACATGAGTGGCGATCATCCCGGCGAGCCCGAACGGGACGCGGATGCGGCTGTACCGTCCGCGCCTCATCCCTACAGCTACGTGACGATCCGGCTCACGGCGGCGGAGTTCGAGCAGGTCGCGCGGGCCGCCCGGGCCGCCGGCCAGACTCTGCCCGAATACGGCCGCGAGGCGATCCTTGCCCGGGCGGCGGGGGCCACGTAGCCGTGTGCGCGGCGGTTGAGCGTGTGGAGCGCGATCGGCCCCGCTGAGCGCGCCCGGCTGGCCCCGCCGCTAGGCCGCCTGCCCGAGCGCATTCAGGAGCAGCCGCAGCGCGCCGCTGGCGAACGCCTCCATGTTCGCGCGGCGGTCGGCGATCCCCGTCTCTAGCGTATCCGCCTCCTCGACCGGCCCGGCGACGGCGAAGCAGCCGTGCCCTGCCGCGTCGCCGTAGCGATTGCCGGTCGGCCCCGCGGCGCCGGTCTCGCCGAGGCCCCAGGTAGCGCCCAGCGCCGCGCGGACGCCGCGGGCGAGCACCTGCGCGTGGGCCTCCGTGGACGGTCGGGGGTCGGTCACGGCCCCCACGGCGAGGTGCAGCAGCGCCACCTTGGCGTCGCGCGTGTAGACGACCGCGCCGCCCTGAAAATAGGCCGAGGCGCCCGGCACCGCGAGGAGCGCCGCCGCGATCAGCCCGCCTGCGGCCGATTCGGCGACCGCCACCGTCTCCTGCCGCGCTTGCAGCCGGGCGCCCACCTGCTCGCCCAGCGCCAGCAGCTCCATCGATAGCGCCATGGTAGTGCCTCCCTCGTCGCGCTCCCTGACGCGCCTGGCGGCCCCCGCCGCGCGCGGTCATGCTGCCTCTACGGGGCGCTCCAGACGATCTTGCCGGTCGCGTCCCGGACCTGGATCGTGGGCGTCCCATCCGCCGGCACGCCGATGCCCGCGCGCACCTGCCCGGCGGCGTCCCATACGGAGATACCGGCGCTGTCGGCGGCGTCGATGCCGATGTCGGCGCGCGGCTGGCCGTTCGCGTCGAGGAGCGCGAGCGAGACGCTTCCCGACGGCGCCACGCCCATGCGCGCGCGCACCGTGCCGGCGTCGTCCACCAGCTCGAACGCCTGCGTCCGCACCACCGGGGCGGTAGCTTGCGGCAGCGGCGCTGCCTGCCCCTCGGCCGGCAGGCGCAGGCTCGCCACACTCCAGGTCAGCGCCGCGGTTGCGATGGCCGTCGCCAGCATGGGCGCGATCAAAGCGCGCTGCATCGATACTCTCCTCGTGGCCCGCGGTCATCACGGATGATCACACCGTCATCAGAATACCGCGCCGCGCCTTGGCCCCGATAGGCGGCGCGTGGGCGCAGAGACCGCCGGCACCCGCGTCGCGTCTTGACCCGCTCTCGGCGTCGGCCTATACTGCGGCCAGTCCACCACCCGCGGTCCGCCGCCGATCGGGCCGCGCGAGCCGCCCCCCGGCCGTCCGGCGCGTCGCGGCGTGGGATGGCCGGCGCCGGGCCCTGGGGCCGTCGGCAGCATCCCGGCGACCGTGGACCGGCGGTGCGGGCGAGGCGGGGAGCGGAGGGCGCCATGACGGAAGCAGCCCAGTCGGCCAGCCGCGAGCAGGTGCGCGGCCAGTGGCCTCGCTACGACGCCGCCGTGCTCGGCTTCCGCAACTACTGGTACCCTGTCCTGTTCGCGCGCCAGCTCGGGCGGCGGCCGCGGGCCGTGACGGTGTGCGGCGAGCGCCTGGTGCTGGTGCGCGACGGGGGCCGCGCCTACGCGCTCCACGACCGCTGCCCGCACCGCGGCGTGCCGCTGTCGGCCGGGCGCTGTGTCTTCCCCGGGCTGCTCACCTGCGCCTACCACGGCTGGACCTACGACCTCGCCAGCGGCGAGCTGGTCGCGGCGCTCACCGATGGTCCGGACTCGCCGATCTGCGGCAAGGCGAGCGTGCGGGTCGCGACCTATCCCGTCGCGGAGCGCGGCGGGCTGCTCTGGGTGTGGGTCGGCGACGCGCCGCCCGTCCCGGTCGAGGAGGACGTGCCCGAGGACCTGCTCGATCCCCGGGCGCTCGTGCAGGGCGTCATCTTCGCGCGCCCGGGCAACTGGCGCTACGCGGCCGAGAACGGCATCGACGAGGGCCACTCGCGCTACCTGCACCGCGACGCACTGTGGACCTTCTTCCGCCAGATGCCGGCCTGGACGAAGGGCGTGCGCCTGGTGCCGAGCGACGACGGCAAGTGGATGTGGCGCGTGCGCGACGGCGTCGTCTTCGAGGACGAGTATCCGCGCATCGGCCGCTGGCCGCCGCGCCAGTGGCGCCGCTTCCGCAGCGGCAAGGGCATCTACCACCGGCTCGGCATCCGCTTGCCCGCCACCCTGATGAGCGAGCAGCCCGACGGCACCGACTACCAGATCTGGGTGCCGGTGGACGCGGACCACCACCTGGCCGTGCTGCTCTCGGTGACCCGCGCCAGCGGCCTGGCCGCGCTGTGGGCGCGCGTGCGCTACCGGCTGTGGGTGCGCTGGCTGCACCACGGGCAGTTCTACGGGCAGGACGAGTGGATGGTCGGCCTGATGGACACGCCGCCCGAGCGGCTGTACCGGCCCGACGCCTCGATCACCGCCTGGCGCAAGTACTGCGAGGAGTCGGCCCGCGCCCAGGACGTGCCGTGCCCCGGCGCGGCGGCCGACACGCGTCCGCTCGCCACGGCGCTGCGGCCGGACGCTTAACCCAGCAGCCGCAAGGGACGTGGCCTTGTAGGGGCGGCTCTCGTGGCCGCCCGCGGCCCGCAGGCCGCAGCCCCGGCGCCCCGATGCGAACGGCCCCGGAGTCTCGTAGGGGCGGGTCGGGTGCCGGCCGCGGCCCGCAGGCCGCAGCCCGGGCGGCCACAGCGGATCGGTGGGAGATTGCGTGAGAGTGGTCGTGACGGGCGGGCTCGGCAAGCTGGGCCAGTACGTGGTGCGGGCGCTGACCGACGCCAGGGACGGGCGCGAGCCACACCAGGTCACCGTGTTCGACGCGGTGCGCGGCCCCGAGGACGGCCCGGTGCGCTACCTGCCTGGCGACGTGCTGGACCTGGGCCAGGTGTTCCAGGCGCTGGCCGGGGCCGACGCCGTCATCCACCTGGCCGCCGTCCGCAAGCACGGCATCGCGACGAACGACGTGGTACTGCGCACGAACGCGCTCGGCACCTTCAACGTTCACGAGGCCGCCTGGCGGCTGGGCATCCGCCGCGTGGTGCTGGCGAGCAGCGAGTCGATCATGGGCTGGGACTACGCCGAGCGACCGTTCCTGCCCGACTACCTGCCCGTGGACGAGGACCATCCCGTGCGCCCGCAGGACAGCTACGGGCTGTCGAAGCAGATCGGCGAGGCGATCGCGCGCTCGTACACCGCCAAGTGCGACATGGAGACGGTCGCCCTCCGCCCGCCGTGGATCGTGACGCCCGAGGCGCTGGCCGCGCTGCGGCGCCAGGGCGGCCGGCCCCCCGACCGCTTCGTGCTGTGCAACTACGTGGACGTCCGCGACCTGGCGGCGGCGTTCCGGCTGGCTGTCGAGCGCCCCATCCGGGGCCACCACGTGCTCCACGTCTGCGCCGACGACAGCCGCGTGGCCGAGCCGCTCTGCGAGCTGTTCCCGCGCCTGCTACCCGCCATCGGCGACCTGGCGCACGACCTCACCGGCAGCCGCCCGGCGACGAACACCGCGCGGGCGAAGGCGCTGCTAGGCTGGCAGCCCCAGTATTCGTGGCGGCGACCCGAGGAGTGAGTGCGCCGTCGGGGCGCGGCGGCTGCCCCGACGGCGCGGCCGTCGAGATGAGGGCTGAGCGATGAAATGGATAGCGTTGCTGGCCGCGCTCCTCACCGCGGCGTGCGCCGCCGGGTCCGGCACGCGGCCGACCGCCCCCGCGCCGCCGGCGCCCCCGGCGGCCGCCGGCGCGGCGCCCGCGCCGGCCACTGGCCAGCCGACGCTCGCGCCGCTGCCCGAGAAGGTGACAATCGCCTACTCGTCGATCAGCGGCGACTTTCTGCCCCTATGGGTGACGACCGAGGCGGGACTGTTCGCCAAGCACGGCGTTGACGTGGAGCTGACCTACGCCTCCAGCGGCACCACGACCATGCAGAGCCTGCTGGCGGGCGAGGTGCAGCTCGTGCTCTCGTCCGCGCCCGAGTCGGCCGCGGCGCTCGTCGGCGGTGCGCCCGTGCGCATCGCGCTCGCCTGGAACCAGGGCATCGCCGCGCTGTTCATGGTCGATCCCAGCATCACGAGCCCGGAGCAGCTTCGCGGCCAGGCGATCGGCATCTCGCGCTTTGGCGGCCAGCCGCACGTGGCCGCGCGGCTGGCGCTCAAGAAGTGGGGCCTCGACCCCGACAACAGCGTGCAGTACGTCCAGCTGGGCGGCGTCGCGGAGATCCTGGCCGCGATGCAGCAGGGCGCGGTGGTGGGCGGCGTGTTCTCGCCGCCGACCAACGTGCGCGCCCAGCGCCTCGGGTTCCGCGTGCTCGGCGATCTCGGCCAGATGGACGTCGGCTACCAGACCGACACGCTGAGCGCCCTGGAGCCGTACATCGACCAGCACCCCGAGGCGCTGCGCCGCGTCACGCGCGCGATCGTCGAGGGCATCAAGCTGACGATGGAAGACGATGCGCTGGCGCTCGCCGCGCTGGCGAAGTACACCAAGGTCGACGATCCGGACGTGCTGAGGGACACGCTCTCGTACCTGCGTACGGTCTTCAAGCGCGTGCCGTACCCGTCGATGACCGCGCTACAGACCCATCTGGACGAGATCGCGACGACCGACCCGCGCGCCCAGGGCATGACGGCCGACCAGCTGGCCGACACCCGGGCGCTCGCCGAGATCGAGCGCGAGGGTTTCATCGAGCAGCTCTACGGGAAATAGGCGAGGCTGGCCGGCCGCCGCGAACCGCCGTGTAGCGCCGGCGCCGCGGACGGCCGACGCCAGCCGACGAGGAGGAGCGGATGGCCGGCGCGCGCCGTGCCCGCAACCTGTTGCTCGGGGGCCTAGTCCTGGCGGCCGCCTGCGCGCCAGCGGCCGCGCCCGCGCCGCCGGCCGCGACAGCCGGCCCCGCGCCCACGGCCAGCGCGCCCGCCGCGGCGAGCCCGGCGCCGTCCGCGCCGACGGCGCCCCCGGCCGCCACCCACGTGCGCGTCGCCAGCCAGTTCGCCTCGACCGACGTCGGCCACTACATCGCCATCGAGCGCGGCTACTACCAGCAAGAGGGAGTCGACGCCGAGCTGGTGAACTTCGCCGACGCCTCCGAGATGATCCCGTCGCTCGCGACCGCCCAGGTCGAGGTGGGGGGCATCGGCCCGAACCCCGCGACCTGGAACGCGCTCGCCCGCGGCGTCAAGCTGAAGCTCGTCATGGACAAGGGGAGCGCGCGGCCCGGCGCCGGCTACACCGCGCTGGTGATCCGCAAGGACGTATACGACGGTGGCCGCGGCCACAGCCTGACCGACCTGCGGGGCTTGCACATGGCGTTCACGCCGCCCGGCAAGGCGACGACCAACGCGATGCCGATGGCGGTCGGGATGGAGCGCGCCGGCGCGTCCATCGACGACCTCGTGATCGAGCCGATCCCCTTCCCCGACATGGTGTCGGCGTTGGCGAACGGCTCCGTGGACGGCGCGATGATCGTCGAACCGTTCTTGAACCGGGTGCTCCGCCAGGGCAGCGCCGTGCGGGTGATGGGGCTGGACGAGATGTACCCCGACTTCCCAATCGCCCAGGTGGGCTTCGCCCCGGCGTTCTATGCGAACCGCGCCGTCGCCAAGGCGCTGGTGCGCGGCTACGTGCGGGCCGTGCGCCACTACGACAACGCGGTGGCGGGTCGCACCAGCGACGCCGACCGCGCGCAGATCGACGACATCCTGAGCCGCTACACGCATATCGACGCCGCCACGGTCCACGACATGGTGCCCGTCGGCCTCAACCCCAACGGGCGCTTCAACGTGGACGGTGTGCGCGACGCCTATCGCTGGTTCCGCGAGCAAGGGTTCATCCCGGAGCCGGTGTCCGAGGCGGCGATCGACGACCTGATCGGCCTGGAATTGGTGGACGAGGTGCTGGGCGAGATCGGCCGCGTGCCCGACTGACCCGGCGCGCGAGCCGGCAGCGCGGCGTCCGCGGGGACGCGCGCGTCTGCCGCAGGAGGGAGCGAGCATGCCAGACACGCTACGCGGAGCCGCCGCCATCGTGGGCATCGGCGAGCTGAAGCCGGAGCGCACCCGGCCCGGCCGCGACGCCATGAGCCTGCTGGCCGAGGCCGCCTACCTGGCGATCCAGGACGCCGGCCTGACCAAGCGCGACATCGACGGGATGGTCGTGGACGAGGGGATGGGCCCGGCTGGCTCGGGCTACTGCACCAAGATGGCCGAGCACATGGGCATCTTCCCCACCTGGGCGACCGGCTGCGACGCCCAGGGCGCCGCGGCCGTCGTCATGGCGCTCCAGGCTGCCGCTTACGTCAACGCCGGCCTGGCGACGTTCGTGCTCTGCGGCATGGGCACGGCGATCGACCCGGCCGCTCGCCGGGCGCGGGGCTCGCCGCAGACCGACACCGCCACGACCGAGTTCCAGGTGCCATTCGGCCCGACCCAGGGCGCCAACGGCTGGTACGCCATGATCGCCCAGCGCCACGAGGCGCTGTACGGCACGACCGTCGAGAAGCGCGCCAAGATCTCGGTGGACTTCCGCTACAACGCGAACCACAACCCCCTGGCCTACTTCCACGACACGCCGCTCACGGTCGAGGACGTGGTCAACTCGCGCATCGTCGCCGACCCGCTGCACCTGCTGGAGTGCGTCATGCCGTGCGCCGGCGGCGCCGCGTTCATCGTCACGCGCGCCGACATCGCGCGCGGCATGCGCCACCAGCCCGCCTACATCCTGGGCGGCGGCCTGGGCATCCCCCGCAGCAACCTGACGCACCTCGGCGAGATCACCATTGCCCCGGTCGGCCGCGCCGCGAAGAAGGCGTTTGCGATGGCGGGCTACGGGCCGAAGGACGTGCAGGTGATGGAGCTGTACGACTCGTTCACCATCACCGTCATCTGTGAGCTGGAGGACTCGGGCTTCTGCCAGAAGGGGGAGGGCGGCGACTGGATCCAGGCGCACGACCTGACGTTCAAGGGCGACCGTCCGACCAACACGCACGGCGGCCAGCTTTCCTGCGGCCAGGCCTCGACGGCCGGGGGCTGCGCGCAGGTCACCGAGGCCGTGCGCCAGATTCGCCGCGCCGCGGGCGAGCACCAGGTGCCCGGCCCCACCGACCTGATCTACGTGACCGGCTCCGGCGGCTCCTTCTCGCAGCAGTCCGCCATGCTGCTCGGCACCGACGCCACCCTCTAAGCATCCGACCGAGAGGAGGATGGACGCTGGGCCTCACCAAACGTCCGTACCAACCAGCGACTTAACTTACAAACGGCTTCCGGGAGGCCGAGCCGCGCCAGGTAGGGCGGGGGCTCGTCCCCCGCCGCCCGGCTGGAGTCGGTGCTGTCGTCTCTCGCGCTAAAGGTGAGGTAGGGCGGGGACTCGTCCCCCGCCGCCCGGCCCGCGCCGCCGGGATCATTAGTTCGGCAAACCGCTCGAGGAGCATGACTGATGACCGCCGCGAACGAGTACAAGAAGCCGCTCCCGACCCCCAGCGCGGTGAGCCGCCCCTTCTGGGACGCGGCGAAGGAGCACCGCCTGCTCTACCAGCGCTGCCGGATCTGCGGCACCCGCGTCTTCTATCCGCGCGACGTGTGCCCGGGGCCGGAGTGCTTCGGCATCGGCACCCTGGAGTGGGTCGAGTCCACCGGCAAGGGCTGGGTTTACGCGCACACCATCTCCTACCAGCCGGCCCACCCGGGCTTTGCCGACGACGTGCCCTACGTCCTCGCCATCGTCGAGCTAGACGAGGGCGTGCGCATGAACACCAACATCGTGAACGTCGATCCCAAAGCGGTCCGCATCGGCATGCGCGTCGAGGTGGTGTGGGACGACGTGACCGACGAGTTCACCCTGCCGAAGTTCCTGCCGGCCCAAGAGTAGACAGTACCCTTTGTCCTATGGCGCCGTTCAGAGCGTGGAAGCGACCCGGGTGACGATGGGTACCTCTGCTGCCCGCGCCAGCGGCCAGAGGCCTCGCAGATCGTATAGGCTAGGCAGGCCGACGTAGGGGCGGGTTTCATGCCCGCCCGCGGCCGTCGGGCCGCAACCCCGGCGGTAGCAGACCGCTAGCCCAAGCTGCAAACCGCCATGGGATGCGCGCAGGACACTCGCGGCGCGGCCAACCAGCCGCCTCGCGGGCAATCGTCGGCGGAAACGGAAGCCTACATGCGCGGTCAGCTGCTCGGCGGCGTACTCGGCGCGCTGCTCGTCGTGGCCGGGAGTCTGGCGTGCGGTGCGCCGTCGAGCCGGTCCAGCGGCGCCCAGGGCGCGGCCCAGCGCGGAGCGGCCGCCTCGCCCGCACCGTCCGAGGCGGCCGCGGCAGCGGCCAGCACCGCGACGCCGCCGGCGCCGCGCCAGTTCGACATGCCGCTCGTTTCGACCGCGGCGTCGATGGTGCCGTTCTGGATCGCCGACGAGCAGGGGATCTTCCAGCGCTACGGGCTGGCGCCTAGGCTCGTGCAGTTGCCGCCAGCCACCGCCGCCCAGGCGCTCAGCGCCGGCAGCGCCCCCATCGCGGCCGCGGGCGGCAGTGTGGTCAGCGCCTGGGTCGGCGGCGCGACCGACCTGGTGTTCGTGGCCGGCAACTCGAATAAGGCCCCCTACCGGGTCATTGTGCAGCCGGACATCCAGCGCGTGGACGACCTGCGCGGCAAGTCCGTGGGGCTGACCACGCCCGGCGCCAGCCCCTCCGTCGCCATGATCGAGGTGTTGCGCCGCTACGGCCTGGAGGCCGACCGCGACGTGACGTTCACCTACCTGCGCGACACGCCGGCGACCGTCACCGGGCTGCTGACCGGAGTGGTCCAGGCGATCGCCGTGAGCAGCCCCCAGGCCGAGTACACGCTGGCGGAGGGCGGCCGGCTCTTGCTCGACATGCGCGGCCTGAACGTGCCCATTCTCGGCCCCCAGATCGCCACGACGCGGGGCCTGGTCGAGCGCGACCCGGACTTCGTGCGCCGCGTCATAATGGCCTACGTCGAGGGACTTCAGTACGCCCGCGACCATCCCGACGCCGGCATCGGGTCGGTCATGCGCGGCGCGATGCTCGACGACCGCGACCTGGCCGAGCTAGCGTACCGCGAGTACGCGCCGATGTGGGACCCGTGGCTCTCGGAGGCGGCGATCCAGACGCTGCTCGACAACATGGACGTGCCGGCGGCGCACACGACGCGCCCGGCCGAGATGATCGACGACCGTTTCCTGCGCGAGCTAGACAGCAGCGGTTGGCTCGCCGCCCACCTCCGGCCCCAGTAGCGGGACCAGGTCAAATCGGCGCGTGATACGGCCGGAGGGGCCGGGGTAGCGTCGCGTGGCCGGTGAGCGGCGCGCTTTGGGCCGGATCAAGTCGGCGCCTTGTACGGCTGGAAGGCGAGGAAGGGCGCCTCCTGCCAGGTGGCGGCGGAGACGGTGAGCGGGCCGGCGGGGTCGAGGTCGAGGCGCAGGCGGTCGTCGGCCAGGGTGGCGCCGCGAATGATCGCGCCGACGATCCAGCCCCAGTCCACGGCGCACACCGCATCCCCGAGCGTCGGCAGCGCGTCGGCCGGCACGGCGGCGACGGCGACGGTCGGCCCCGCGCCGCCCGCCCGGGCTTCGGCGAGGAGCCCCAGGCCTCCTTCCAGCGTCACCGCGAAGTAGGTCAGGCTGCTCGTCGCCGCCAGCACGCGCCGCCCCAGGACCTGCGCCAGCGCCGCGTCGCCCTCCGTCGCTTGCATGCCTGCTCGCTCCGCTCCTGGTCGCGTGCTCCCCACGAGGGGAGGGTACCATACTCCTGACGCCGCGAGGCGAGCTAGGGGCGACGTGGCGAGGAGAGCCGGTGGCGAGCGCGACGGCGTATCTAGAGCAAGGGTCGGCGGCGTACTGGCGCGCGAACCTGGCGCTGTTCCTCGGCGGCTGGGTCACGTTCGCCTGTCTCTACTCGACACAACCCGTGCTGCCGGCGCTCACCGCCGAGTTCGGCGTGGCGCCCGCCCTCGCCAGCCTGTCGGTCTCGCTCACCACGGCGACGCTAGCGGTCACCATGCTGCTGGCCGCGTCGCTCTCCGACACCTGGGGCCGCAAGCCCGTCATGGCGGCCTCCCTCGTCGCCTCGGGCACGCTCGCGCTACTTACCGCGTTCAGTCCCGACTTTCACACACTGCTCGCGCTAAGGACGCTGCAAGGCGTGGCGCTGGCCGGCTTCTCGGCCATCGCCATGACCTACGTGGCCGAGGAGATCGCGCCGCACGGCCTCGGCCTGGCGATGGGCATCTTCATCAGCGGCAACGTGCTCGGCGGCATGAGCGGGCGCCTGACGGTGGGCCTCATCGCCGACGTGGCCGGCTGGCGCGGCGCGCTCGGCGTGCTGGGCGCGGCCGGGCTCCTCGGCGGCCTCGCCTTCTGGCGCCTGCTGCCGCCCTCGGCGCACTTCGCGGCGCGGCCGTTCGTCGGGCGGGGCCTGCTCGGCGCGCTCGCCGTGCCGCTGCGCGACCCGGGGCTGCGCTGCCTCTACGCCATCGGCTTCCTGCTGATGGGCGGCTTCGTCACGCTCTACAACTACCTCGGCTACCAGCTCATGGCGCCCCCATACTCCCTCAGCCAGGCCGCCATCGGCTGGGTGTTCCTGAGCTACCTGGCGGGCGCGTTCAGCTCGACGGTGATGGGCCGCTGGGCCGACCGTGTGGGGCGGCGCAAGGTCCTGTGGACGGGGGCCGCCATCATGCTCGCCGGCGCGGCGCTGACCCTCGCCGCGAGCCTGCCGCTGAAGATCGCCGGCGTGGTCGTGTTCACGTTCGGCTTCTTCGCCGCTCACTCCATCGCCAGTAGCTGGGTGGGGCGGCGCGCGCTCACGCATCGCGCGCAGGCCTCGGCGCTGTACCTGTTCTTCTACTACATGGGCTCCAGCGTGGCCGGCCCGGTCGGCGGCCTCTTCTGGAGCGGCCTCGGCTGGCCCGGCGTCGTCGGCCTCATCGCCGGCGCCCTCCTCGGCGCTCTCGCCCTCGCCGCGCGCCTGGCCGCCATTCCGCCGGTCCTGCTCGCCACCGGGGCCGCCGCGCCCTCGCCCGAGCGCTAAACGCTCCCGCCGCACGAAGGGCCGCAGGCCCAACCCATTTGACTTGAGCAGCCAATCGCCCATCGGGCGGCTGCAAGCGCGGGGCTGCCCGTGCGCACCTGAGCGAGCTGGGTCGCGGCCTCGCCGCGGCGCGTCGGGTGGTCGGGCCGATCCAGTGCGCCGAGTGTGGCCAGGAAGTCATTGCCACCACGGCCGGGCGCTACAAGCGGCGCTATTGCTCGCCGCGCTGCCGGGCATGCGCCTACTGCCCCACCCACCGGGCCGGGCTGACCGACCGCCAGCGCGAGCGCCGTGCTCAGCGCCGTGGCGAGCTGGCCGTAGACCCCGTGCCGCTCTCCGCAAAGGAAGCGGCAATGATTGCCGCGTCGGCCGAGGCGATGGCCCGTGGCGACTACCTGACCGACGCCGAGCTAGACACCCTGCTCGCCCGCGAGGCCTAGGCTGGCGCGGCCCTGGCGGCCCTGTACCGTTGTCTGGCACGTCCCCGTGCCGCGGTCCTAGCGCCGCCAGAATGCCCACCACGGCCGCGGCACGGGGGCGGGTGTCTCGCACGTCGGCGCCGTGGCAGGCACCGCTATGCCGTAGGTCCACCGGCCACCCGGATGCACAGTGCATGCCCTGCCTGGCGCTGGCCCTGAGGTGCCCAATGGGCCGCCGGGGGCGTATACCCCGGCCCGCGCTTGTCGCGCCTGGCGGGGGCAGTGTATGATGGTGGTGACTCGGTCCGGGTCGGCGTCGTTAGTCTCTGACCCTACAGCGTGCCCTGTCGTTTCAGCGCGTGGGCGTCACACCCTACACACTGTCGCCGCAGGCGCCCACTGTCGTCTCCGATTCTCGCGTGGTGACCCGGGCCGAGTCACCCACTGCTCCCGGAGCAGCCCTGCCTGATTCGCGGCCGGCCCGCGTTCCACTCGGCCGCGCTCCCTCTACTCCGCCGCTTCTGGCCGCCTAAGCACCGCCGCAGCCCACGTCGTGCGTAGCCGCGCAGCGTGAACAGCGCCTTCTTGGCCGCCGTCGTCGCGGGCCTGGCGAGTGTCGGAGGCTTTCGGCATGCCCCCGAAGACGCCTGTCCGGCCTGTGCTCCCTTCTGGCAGCATGTCGCGGCCGTGCTCGGCGCCCTAGAAACCGAGGCCGATAACCTTGCGTTCGCGAGGACAACGCGCATGCATCGCGGCAGTATGGCGGCTCTAGCTGTTGCGGCGGCCTTTGCCGCTGTCGGGCTCTATTGCCTGGTACTGGGCCGCCGGGCGCAAGCAGAGGCGATTAAGAGCATGGAGCGCATGCGCCGAATCCCGGTCCTTGGCCCGATCTACTGCAACCCCCTGATGGAGTGGTGGGTGAGCAGCCGGCTGTGTTTGTGGACCGCCTGGCTGATCGGAATCTTCGCGCTCTGCGGCGCGTTGTGGCTAGCCTACCTCGCACTGACCATGGCGCGCTGAGGATACGAGCACGTCGCACGCAATCGTGCATTACGAAGGGACTGGTCCAGTCGCCACACAAGTGGGTACCGACGCCCGCCTACTCGACCTCTGGCTACACGACCACTCGCCGCAGACCCAGCGCGCCCACGAGGCCGGCGCCGACACCTTCCTGGCGCTCGTCGGTAAGCCACTGCGCGCCATGACGTTCGGCGATTTGTGAGCCGACACCGGCGTGACGACGAGCGCGCCGCCCCGCCTCGCCCCGCCGCGCCCTCGCCCGAACGCTAAGCCTTACAGCCGCGCTTCTGGCACCGCGCCCAAGCCGTGGGACTGGAGCGCCCGACGCCCCGGATCGGTTGGCGTCGAGTTCGCCGCCCGAAACCGTGGCCCATCTCAGGCGCGGCTATCCAGTGCGATGCCACACCGGACAACCGCCTCCCGCAAATGCATCTGTAGTAGAGAGGCTGCGAGGCGCGCCGGAGAGCGCCTGCTAGCTCGCGTGACGTGGTCGCCGTCCCTGCCCGTACACGCCTCCTCCCGCGCCCGCCGCCCGCGCCCGGCCCGGGGCACCCCGCCCCGCCGGCCCGGCCCACGGCGGAGCCCCGGGGGAGTATCGTACGGGGTAAACGATGCGACCTTCCGCGCCCGAGGAGCACGCTGAATCCCGCGCCCGGCCTAGCACTTAACCATCCGGTCAAGGAGCATCGTTTGACCGTTCCTCGGATAAACTTACGCACCCGCGGGCCCATCCCTGGATGCGGTCGGGGGCTATGTTGCCACGCGCCGCCACCATCGTGCCGCCTCCGGCGTGGCGGTTCGTCGCCTGGGCGGATGATGGGCCGCGGGTCTATACTCTTCGCCACACGCTGGCCGGTGGCCCGCGTCCCGCACGGTGCCGGCCGGGCGCGCGTCCCGCGCGATGCCCAGGAGGAGTGACGACGATGCTGAGCAAGGAGCAGAACGCCCTCTTGACGCGGATCGGGCCCGGCACGCCGGGGGGCGACCTGCTGCGGCGCTACTGGCAACCGGTCGCGCTGGCCGAGGAGCTGCCGCCCGGCGGGGCGCCGCTGCCGGTGCGGGTTCTCGGCGAGGACCTGGTGCTGTTCCGCGACGAGCAGGGCCGGCCGGGGCTGCTCGGCCTGCACTGCCCGCACCGCGGGGCGGACCTCAGCTACGGGCGGCTGGAGGACGGGGGGCTGCGCTGCCTGTACCACGGCTGGCTGTTCGACCGCACCGGCCAGTGCCGGGAGCAGCCGGGCGA
>Ga0209062_1001246_pt1 | contig 48498 bp, 41 predicted proteins | sample Coa_R2_2_FD_187158 | JGI IMG/M metagenome (GOLD analysis project Ga0209062, IMG submission 187158) | Surface soil microbial communities from Centralia Pennsylvania, which are recovering from an underground coalmine fire - Coalmine... | ecosystem: Environmental > Terrestrial > Soil > Unclassified... | reverse complement strand
CAGCGCGACGATGGATGCGGTATATAAGTTCGCTCCAGGGCGGCTTTGCGCCGCCATGACGGGATTCGGATTGCCGGTCGGGACATACAGCAGGTTCAGTTCCGGATCGTAAGTCCAGGGCAGCCACGGCATGCCTCCGCCGTGCTCCATCGAATAGGTGTCGGGCCAGCTTTCGGCGCCTGGCTCGCCGGGCCGCGGCGTTGCATTCCATTTCCACTGAATGTCACCGGTTTCGGGATCGCGCGATTCCAGCCAGGCCGGCACGTCCAGCGAGTCGCCTCCCATCCCGACGATCACGTGGTTGCGGATCACCAGCGGTGCGGGCGTGCAGAAGTATTCCTGCTTTACGTCGGCGATCTGTTTGTGCCAGCGCTCCCGGCCGGTGGCGGCGTCGAGCGAGACCAGGTAGCAATCGGGCGTTTCGAAGAACAGCCAATTGCCCCACATTCCGAAGCCGCGATTACCGATGTGGATGCCGCCCTTGGTCTTCCAAGCGTAATGCCAGATCTCCTGGCCGGTGCGCGCGTCAATGGCCCAGGCGTGATCCGGCATCGTGGCATACAGGACGCCGTTGACCATCAGGGGAATGCTTTTGAACTGCGCTTCGGGGGCAACCAGCGGCGTTTCGGGGCCCTCGCCTCCGACCATCGCGTCCTTCCGGGAGAGGTTCGCGCGGTAAACCCAAGCCAGCGAGAGCGCTTTCACGTTAGAGGCGTTGATCTGCATGAGGGTGCTGTAGTGGCGGCCTGAGTAATCGCCGTGATAAGTGGGCCATGCGTCCACCGGCGGCTTAAGTAGCAAGGCGGGATCGAGCGGCGCTTGCGCGCGCGCCAGCAGGGCGAATAACAGAACGGGAGCCAACCGGCAGGTTTTCATTTCAAAGTAGCCAGATATGCGGTCAGGTCGTGAATGTCCTTGTCTTTATAAACGCCGAGCATGTCGATATGGGCCTGCAGTGGATCCTTAGTTTCGATCCTCGGGACATCGCCGTTGCGTGCATAAGTCCGCCACACCCCTTTCGAGTCGCGCAAGGTCACATCGAAATCCGTCATGCGCAGCAGTTCTCCGCTTATTTTCTCTCCAGAGGCCAGAGTGACGGTCACGGCGATCGGCGGGCTCGAAGCGCGGGCCTCGCGAGGCATGACCATGCGGTCCTGAAGTTTCACCGGATCGTACTTGGCGCCGATGCCTTTCAGGTCGCCCGTGGGCGAATGGCAGGTATTGCATTTGCCCGCACCATTGAAATAAGCCTCCCCCGCTTTGGCGTCGCCCACCAAAATATCCAGGATCTTGTACGTGTTCCGAAAGGCAGCGGCTGCAACTTGCGAGTGGAGGAAGGTTGCGATATCGGTGATCTGCGCCGGAGGCAGATCGAAGCTCGGCATGCCTTTATCGGGACGGCCCTGCTTCAGAAAACCTTGCAGATCCTTGCCATCTTCATCATCCAGAACGATGGCGGAGCGCACCAAGTCCGGCCCCTGCTCGCCACCGCGGGCATTGGATCCGTGGCAGAACCCGCAAGAACCGATAAACGTAGCCTTTCCGCGTTCGACCGCGGCTGCGTCGAATTTCGGGATTACTTCCAGTTGCGCCGCCAGACGGCCGGCCGAGGCCGAAGCCAGGAGGAGTATCCAGAGACTGGGACGCATTCAGGCCAATTATACGGGAACCAGGAAAGCAGGGCGCTACAGGCCGGCATTGCGCGCCGCGACGCGCGCTACGCTCGACCAATCCATTTCGCCCTGTCCGTGGGCGATGGCGTCCAGAAAATGGTCGCGCAAAAGGCTGGCGATGGGCATGGGTGCGGCGCACTCCTCGGCCGTGGCCAGCGCCAGGCGAACATCCTTCAACCCGAGCCGCAAGCCGAAACCGGCCGGCTCGAAATTTTCCTCTGCGATCGCACGGCCGTAGTTCAGGTACACGGGCGAACCGAAGAGCGCGTTCATAACGTCGAGGAAAATGCTCGGTTCCACGGCAGCTTTGCGGAGTGTCGCGAAGGCCTCGCCGAACGTTTCGAGCATGCTCGCGATCATAAAATTGCCGCACAACTTGACCGCATTAGCCTGCCACGGTTCCTCGCCAGTAATGAAGGTCTGGCGGCCGACGGCATCGAATAGTGGGCCACAGCGTTCGATCAGCGTGCGATCTCCGGCGGCGACCGCCAACAGTCGTTTGGCTTCCGCCGCTTCGGGCCGGCCGAATACCGGCACGCTCAAGTAGCCTTGCGATTTCGCGCTGTGCTCGCGCAGGAGCCGCCGGGCCAGAGCCGTACTAATGGTGCTATGCGAGATATGAACTGCGCCGTTAGTGAGTGAACTCAGGATTCCGGTGTCGCCGAAAACGACCTGTTCGACGGCGGCATCGTCGGACAGCATGGTTAGAACGGCGTCCGCATCGCGGCAGGCGTCGGCGGGCGAGAATGCCGCCCAAGCCCCCTCGCTTGTAAACGCCTCTGCCTTCTCGCGCGTTCGATTGTAGACGGCTAGCTGATGGCCGGCGCGCATAAGATTGCGAGCCATACCGCTGCCCATTTTGCCGAGTCCGATGAAACCGAGCTTCATGATTTCAGAATATCGCTGACATTGCGGCCGCCGGATGCGGGGAATCAGCCAGCGCAGGGTGAGCTATGCGACGCATAGGCGCAAGTGCTGGCGAGCAAATGCTTGCTTTTGTTTCTGTGCGAGATCTGGCAGCCGCGTTGCACCAGACCAAAGGCGAAGAGGTGTCCTATGACGACTCTAGAGCGTTGTCTGGATTTCTTAGATCGGTCCCGCGCCTGGTATGCCCACACCAAGCACCCGCTGGCATTCACGGCCGCCGAGGTAGCCTCCGCCGAGCACCTCTCGCCGCACAAACTCGCTAAAACCGTGGTGTATGCGAGCGCGCAGGGGTATGGCTTGGCAGTGCTCCCGGCGGACTGCCTTATCGACATGCAGCAATTGGGCGCTTTTTTGAACGATCCCGCGATTCGCCTCGCGAGCGAGCAGGAACTCGGTCAGCTTTTTCCGGAATGCGACCTGGGCGCTATGCCCCCCATCGGGAACCTGTTCCATCTGCCGGTGATCGTGGATACCAGTCTGGCCGAACAGGAGTTCATCGCGTTTAACGCGGGCACACACCTGGACGTGGTTCACATGGGCTACGGCGATTATGACCGGCTGGTGGATCCGGCGGTGGGGAAATTCGCATTCGCGGCGATCGAGCAGAAACTAACGTGATTTTAAGACCCGACGAATTCTATTCCTGGCGCAGAGCGTGAATAGGATCAACAGTCGTCGCGCGATAGGCGGGAAGAAAACTCGCTAAGAGCGCCACCGCCAGCAATATAAGCGCTATGGCCCCGAACGTCTCCGGATCGGCCGGTTTAGTGTTGAACAACAGCGCGGACAGGAAACCCGTGAGTACGACTGACGTGAGGAGCCCGGCAGCAATGCCAGCCAGTGTTAAACCGAGGCCTTGAGCTAATACCATACGAACTACATCGCGCCGGTTCGCTCCGAGGGCCAGCCGAATGCCGACCTCATGCGCGCGTTGGGCAACCGAATAAGAGACAACGCCGTAGATCCCAACCCCGGCCAAAATCAACGCTAGACCTGCGAAAACGCTCAGAAGCGCCATCGAAAGCCGCCGCTGGCTCATGGACTCGGAGACGATCTCTGTCATGGTTCGCACGCGATAAACGGGCTGATTGGGATCGAGAGAGAGAACCTCCCGTTCGACTGCGCGCGCCAACAATTTCGGATCCGCCGATGTGTGGATTGTCAGACTCATCGAGCCTAGGGCAAACGGCGTCTGGTCGTAGGGCCAATAGAACTCGACGCGCGAAGGCGATTCCAGCGTGCGATAACGCACGGGGCGCACAACGCCGACGATCGTGAACCAGGGACTCGTGGACCGCAGGCCCCCGGGGCGGATCCGCTTTCCGATGGGATCCTCGTGCCGCCAATAGGTGTTCGCCATCGTCTCGTCGATAATGGCGACCGGGGCGGCGGCTTCGTTGTCACGCTGATCGAAATAGCGGCCGCGCACGAGTGGAATTCCCATCGCTTCGAAATAGCCCGGCAGCACAGGCCGCTGATCGGCTTCCGGCGTGGAATCGCGCGGTTGAACTTCGCGGCTGTCGACGGTGGTGGTGCCGGACCAGCCGCTAATGGTTAGGGGCAATCCGGTGGCACCGCCGGCCGCATCGACGCCGGGAAGCATTCGGATGCGCCGCATCAGTTCGCGATAGAATGCGCGCGTCTGTTCCGGCTTGGAGTATTTTTCGTTCGGAAGCGAGATGCGCATCGTGAGTACGCCGCTGGCGCGGAAGCCGCCGTCCACATCTTGCAACTGGAGAAAACTGCGGATCAGTAAACCCGCGCCCACGAGCAGAGTGAGAGAGAGCGCCACTTCCGCGATAACCAACGCGCCGCGGAGCCGTTGCGAGCCTAGCCCCGCCGATCCGCCGCGCCCTCCTTCCTTCAGAGCGTCGTGGGTCACGCTGCGCGAGGCAAACGCCGGAGCCAGCCCGAAGAGCATCCCCGTGGTCATTGAAAGCAGAAGCGCGAAGGCGAGCACTCGGAGATCCATTCGCGCCTCGGCAACCCTCGGAAAGCTCGTGGCCGCCAAGTGAACCACAAGATGGAGGGCCCAGTAGCCCAGAATCAGCCCGATTGCGCCCGCAGATAACGCCAGAATTCCGCTCTCGGTCAGCAACTGCCGTATCAGCCGGCTGCGGCTTACTCCTAAGGCTTGACGCACCGCGATCTCACGTTCCCGGGCAGAGGCGCGCACTAAAAGCAGGTTGGCCACATTCGCGCAGGCGATCAGGAGCACCAGCCCAACGGCGGCCATGAGCACCCAGAGCGCGGTTTTGATATCGCCAACCTGCTGCTGTAGTAATGGAACTGCGAGGACCTTGAAGTTGAATTGCCGGTAAGGATATTCCGGATGCCGTTCGATAATGCGGTTCGAGACCGCTTCCAAATTGGCGTGCGCTTGTTCCAAGGTTAAGCCGGGCCGGATGCGAGCGATGACTTGATAGTTATGGCTGCCGCGACTGTTGGGATTGAGATCCCCGGGCGAGAACACCAACGGAGTCCATAGTTCAGCGTCTTCCGGCAATTGAAAACCGCGCGGCAGGACGCCCGTAATCGTGAAACTCTCGCCATTCATGACAAGTTTGCGGCCGGGCACCGCGGGGTCTGCGCCGAAGCGGCGGCGCCACAGCCCGTCGCTGAGCAGCACGACGTTAGCGCGGCCGGGCTGGCCCTCTTCGGGCAGAAATGCGCGTCCCAACTGCGCATGCACGCCGAGCATTGAGAAGAACGCAGGAGACACGCGGGCGGAATCGATTCGTTCAGGAGTTCCGTCGATGTTGATATTGAAACTGGCGCTCTGAAACGCCGCGACGGATGAGAAGCACTGATTTTCCTGGAGATCGACGAACTCGGGAGGCGAGATCGCGTTCTGGTCGTTGGGAATACCAATACCTGTAAAGCGCATCCAGAGTTGCACGAGCTGCTCGGGATGCTCGTAGGACAGAGGTTTGAGAACAACCGCATTGATGATGCTGAAGATGGCGGAGTTCGCACCGATTCCGAGCGCCAACGCAAGGACGGCGGTGAGGGTGAATCCCGGAACGCGTAAAAACATGCGCACCGCATACCGGCAGTCGTCGAAAAACGAGCCCATGATCACTCCTTAGACGACCATACGTCGTATCAGTACCGCTGGTTCGCTCAATAGTTACAGATTGCGTCGGAGGCTAGCCTGTATCCTGGTGTTAAGTGGCTCAGATTCAAATATTGGGCGGTGGGCTGGCCGGCTGCGAAGCCGCGTGGCAGGTCGCGCGCGCCGGGCTTGCTTGCACCCTGTTTGAGATGCGGCCGTTCCACTCAACGGATGCTCACAAAACCGGCCATCTGGCGGAACTGGTCTGCAGTAACTCCCTGAAGAGCGAATCGGAAAATACGGCGCCGTGGCTGCTCAAGGAAGAGCTGCGCCGGCTGGAATCGCTGCTCTTGGCCTGCGCGCAACGGGCACGGGTCCCGGCCGGGCACGCTCTTGCGGTCGATCGCAATTTGTTCGCTCAGCAGGTGACGGCGGCTATCGAAGCTAATCCGCACATTGAGCTCAGGCGCGAAGAGGCCCTGTCCGTTCCCTCAGACGGCTTGACGATCATTGCCACTGGCCCATTAACTAGCGGGCGGCTGGCCGACGATATCGCGCGGATCACCGGCTCTGAGCGCTTGTTCTTCTACGATTCAATCAGCCCGATCGTCGACGCCGAAACGATCGACCTGTCAATCGCCTTTCACGCATCACGTTACGGCAAGTCGCTGGATGGTGGCGAGGATTACCTGAACTGTCCGTTCGACCGCCAAAAGTACGAGCGCTTTGTCGACGCCGTGCTGGCCGCTGAGCCGGTGCCCGCGCATATCCCCGCGGATCGCACGCCCTTTTTCGAGGCCTGTTTGCCGATCGAAGAGCTGGCACGGCGCGGCCGGGACACGCTGCGCTTTGGTCCTATGAAGCCCGTCGGTCTTGCCGACCCGCGTACCGGCCGCCGGCCCCATGCCGTCGTGCAGCTTCGGAAGGAAAATCAGCGGGCCGACAGCTATAACTTAGTGGGATTCCAAAACCACATGCGCTTTCCAGAACAGGCGCGCGTGTTCCGGATGATTCCCGGTCTGGAGCAGGCGGAATTTCTGCGCTACGGCCAGATTCATCGCAACACGTACATCAACGCGCCCGCGCTGCTTTCGCCGGAGCTGCAGCTCCGCACCAACCCGGATATTTTCTTCGCGGGACAGATCTCTGGTGTAGAAGGATACGTCGAGTCGATTGCGACAGGACTGATCGCCGGACGTCACGCCGCGGAATTAGCGCTTGGCGAGGCGATCCGGCCGATTCCGCGCGAGACCGCCCTCGGCTCGCTGTGCGCGTATGTTTCGGGCGCCGATCCGCGGCATTACCAGCCCGCGAACATTACTTTCGACCTGCTGCCCGCCCTGGATGAGGCCACTCGGACGCGGCTGCGCCAGGATAAACGTGCCCGGCACGCCGAGGTCTGCCGGCGTGCGCTCGAGAAATTGGACGAGTATCGCTCCGTATATGCCTGATCTCGAGTCGCAGATCCAGCGCTATATCGAGGAACTGCAGCGCCAGAACGCCTCCCCGCACACGCTGCGCAACTATGCGTCGGACCTCGCGCAATTCCTGCGATATTTCGTTATCGACGGTAAGCCGAAGCCGCAGGTGGAAGATATCGATGCGCTCGCGATTCGGGAATGGCTCGGCGATCTTTACCAGCAGCGATTAGCAGCGGTAAGCATGGGGCGGAAGCTCGCGGCGGTGCGGTCGCTTTTCAAATTCCTGCTGCGGGAAGGCGTGGTCGCCGCGAATGTAGCGCGGCTGGTGCGACGGCCGAAGACCCCCAAGTCCCTGCCGGCGGTCATGACGGCCGAGCAGACCAATACGATGCTGGATGGAATTCCCACCGCCGCCGTGAAATTCGAACGCCCGCATGCGGCGCGCGATCTGGCTATTTTCGAACTCCTTTACGGCTGCGGGCTGCGAATCAGCGAGCTGGTGGGGCTGAACCTGGACGATTTCGATTTCGGCGAGCATTGGGTGCGCGTTCGCGGTAAGGGCCGCAAGGAGCGCCAAGTGCCGTTTCCCGGAAGAGCCGCGCAGGCGCTGGAGCGCTATCTCGGATCGCGCTCTCCAGCCCAAGACGGCGAACGCGCGTTCTTCTTGAATCACCATGGCCGGCGGCTGAGCGATCGCGGAGCGCGCGACATCGTCAAATTTTACGCACGAATGATCACCGGCGATTCTTCCGTTCATCCGCACAGCCTGCGGCACGCTTACGCGACGCACCTCCTGTCCGATGGCGCCGATCTGCGCGCAATCCAGGAATTGCTGGGCCATGCGCAGCTTTCCACCACGCAAAAATATACCCAAGTTTCACTGGCCGACTTGATGGCCGTCTACGACAAGGCGCACCCGAAAGCGTGAAGCGCCGTGAATCCGATTTTGATTCTGTATGCCACGCGTGAAGGTCAAATGCGGCGCATCGCCGAGCACCTGGCCGCCGCCGCCCGGGCGCGTGGCTTCGCTTCTGAAGTTATGAACGCGAGAGATGTTCCGGCTGGTTTTTCGCTCGGTTCTTACTCAGCCGCTGTGTTAGCTGCTTCTGTTCACGGAGGCAAGCACGAGCGTGAAATGATCCTGTTCGTGAGGCCCACCTTGCGGCACTCGAATAAATCCCGGCCGTGTTTCTCTCGGTCAGCCTGTCGGAAGCGGGCGCGGAGGATATCTCCGCCAGTCCGGAACGCCGCGCGCAGTCTGCCGCCGACGTGCAAAGAATGGTTCATGGTTTTCTCGACCAGACAGGCTGGCATCCGCAGCATATCCGCGCAACCGCAGGCGCGCTGATGTACAGCAAGTACAATTTTCTGATCCGGTTCGTGATGCGGCGTATCGCGCAGAAAGACGGCGCCCCAACAGACGCGTCGCGCGATTACGAATTCACGGATTGGGAAGCGCTGGATCGGGTCATCGACGAACTCGTCGCGGATCTGGCAAACTAAACCAGCCGCGCGTGCACTATATAATGAACCGAGTGAGCGTGTTCATTCGTTTCTGGGCCGCACCGCTGTTGCTGGCCTGTGCTTTTGTCCTGCCCGCGCAACGGCTGACCTGGTATGAGCGGCAGATTTTACTTCCTGAGCCGCACACGGTTTCCGGACGGGTCGTGGATGAATCCGGGCAGCCCGTTGCGGGCGCGCATGTCGATCACTCCGACGTCAAGGAACAGGAGGAGCTCTTCACCGATGAGCTTGGCCGGTTCCACGTGGACACTCGCGCCAGCGCGCTGGTGATTCGCAAGCATGGCTTCGATGGTCAACTAGTCCGAATCAAAGATTCCGAAGCCGTTCGCGTTGTCCTGCGGCGCGCCACTACGCTGCCCGTGTGCAAGAGCGCCTGCATCGGACTGAAAAGTCCGCACAGCACGTTCTGTTTCCCCCCCGTGGCTGGAATCAGGGTCAGCGAGCAAGGCCGAATGGGCGATAGCGTGATGCGCGAGTTCATGGTGCCAACCTCGGATGGACCCCGCGAAGTGCTCTTCGGCACGGGTCCTACCTGGAGCCTTGGGATTCCGTATACAGGCGACGTTTGGGAGGCCGTAGAGTACTCGGAAAAGGATTATATCGCCGGCGATTCAGACGTAATCGACGCGCGCGGCAAGGACAGCGACGGTAATGTGTGGAGATATCTGGGGACGTTCGGGCAATCTGCATCCTACTACGAAGTCAATCCGCGCGATGCGGCGCTGCCGGACCGGTTTTTGGATGGAGTGTGCGCGCCGGCAGAGTCGCACTGACCGAACCGGTGGAGGGGTTATAGAAAGAGGCAGCTTTTGCTGCCTCTCACAGAATTAACGGGAGGGGACTCTTACCAGCGATTGCCGCCCCGGCGGCCGCCGCCCCCGGAAGCGCGCTGTCCGAAACTACGTTCGGTCTTGGGCCGCGCTTCATTGACATTCAGCGATCGCCCATCGAGATCTCTCCCGTTCAGCGCGTTAATCGCGGTGTTAGCTTCCGCGTCGTTCGACATCTCTACGAAAGCGAAGCCTCGCGGTTGTCCGGTTTCGCGATCCCGGATGATGTTTACGTTATCGACGGTTCCATAGGACTCGAACGCCGAGCGGAGCGTGTCTTCGGTGGTGCCGAAGCTGAGATTACCAACAAAAATGTTTTTCATTTACTCTTCTTTCTGAAGTTGCGGGTGGGCGAATCGGGCAGGATCGGACATGACGGACAAAACCGGACAGTGCGAGACGATGCCTTAGCTACCGACAAACTACCCCTTTATAATGGCATGATTTTATATAAATTGCCAGACTCTTCTAGGCCGCTAAAATAGCCACAGCACATGCTTCGCTTCCGCAAGCGCCTGCTCGCCATTGTTGCCGCGCTCGTTCTAACCTTGGGTGGCGGGACGCTGGGTTTCGTCCTGATCGAGCACTACCCGCCATTCGACGCGTTCTACATGACGCTCATCACTATAACGACGGTGGGTTACCAGGAAATCCGCCCGCTCAGCCATGCCGGGCGGATCTTTAACTCTTTCCTCATCGCTTTCGGGGTGACCATTATGTTACTCGCCGTCGGCGGCATGACACAGGCTATTATCGAGCTGGAGCTCAATCAATATTTCGGCAAGCGGCGAACCAAGAAAATGATCGATTCGCTACACGATCACTACATCGTCTGCGGCTTTGGCCGGGTGGGCCGCGGCGCTGCCGGCGAGCTGAAGCGCGCCGGCGCTCCCTTCCTGGTGATGGATAAAAATGAGGATCGCGTCGAGTGGGCCATAAAAGCCGGGATGCTGGCGGTGCTCGCCGACGCTACTGACGATCAGAATCTAAAGGATGCCGGTATTCTCCGTGCCAAGGGGCTCATCGCTACGCTGCAAAGCGACGCCGACAACCTGTTCGTAATTCTTTCGGCCAAAGCGTTGAAACCATCTTTGCTGGTTTCTGCCCGCGTCAATTCGGAACAGAGCGAAAAAAAGATGCGGCTGGCGGGAGCCGAATATGTGTTTGCGCCTTATGACATGACGGGAAACCGCATGGCGCAAGTCATGCTCAAGCCGCACGTGTTTCAGTTCATCGATTTCACGACCAAAAGCATGGGCTTGGACGTTGGTATCGAGCAGGTACGCGTTCCGTTGGGAAGCGAATTCGTATCCAAGAGCCTGCTGGAAGCCAAGATCCGCAAGGATACTGGCGTGATCGTGCTGGCGATCCGCAAGGCGGACGGCCGCATGCTCTTCAATCCGCCAGCTGAAGCGGCGATCGAAGCGGGCGACCATCTGATCGTCATGGGCGAGGCTCAGAATTTGCGCCATCTCGAGCAGATGCTGACCGAGGTGCGCGCGTGAAGGTCCTCACGGCCGCGCAAATGCGCGAGGTCGATCGGCGCACGTCCGAATTGGGCGTGCCGAGTATTGTGCTGATGGAAAACGCCGGGCATCGCGTGGCTGAGTTCCTGGCTAGCCAATACGCGCCGCTCGCCGATCACCGCATCGTGGTGTTCTGCGGGAAAGGCAATAACGGCGGCGATGGGATGGTGGTGGCGCGCCAGCTGCATACGCGCTTCCACCCGCGCGCGCTCCATGTTGTGCTGGCGGGCGATCCGGGGGAGCTGCGGGGCGATGCGGCCCAAAATTTCCAGATGCTCAATGCGGTGGGATGTTCCGTCCTCCGCGAAATAACGCCCGAGATGCAGAACGCGACCATTGTTATCGATGCGCTGCTGGGGACCGGAATCCATGGTCCGGCTACGGGCCGTTCCGCCGAGCTGATTCGCGATATAAACAATGGATTCGCGCTGGCGGATGTCGTCGCGGTGGATCTTCCCTCGGGTCTCGACAGCGATTCGGGAGCCGTGGCCGGAGATGCCGTGCATGCCGATCGAACTGTGACCTTCACCGCGCCCAAGCTTTGCCAGGTCCTTTCGCCCGCGTGCGAGCTGGTGGGTGAGCTGCACGTCGGCCCCATTGGAAGCCCGCCCGATTTATATGAGAAGGATAGTTCGATCTGGTTGGCGCTCTCCGAGCCGGCACTTTTTGCGCATCTGTTCGGGAAGCGAGCGCCCGAATCGAACAAGGGAACGTACGGCCACGTGCTGGTAATCGCAGGCGGCCGCGGCAAGACGGGCGCAGCCGCAATGGCTGGCATCGCGGCGTTGCGCGCCGGAACGGGCTTGTCGACCGTCGCATCGGCCGCATCGGCTATCACGGCTATTGCTTCGCATGCACCCGAAATCATGACCGAGCCGCTCGCGGAAACCGGTGCGGGCGCTATTTCGTCCCGTTGCATCGAGGACGGCTCGCTTCATCGCATCCTGCAAGGAAAAAATGTTGTAGCGCTCGGGCCGGGCATCGGCCAGGATCCTGAAACCGTTGAGCTGGTGCGGCGCGCGGTGACGGAAATCGAGCAACCGACGGTGGTGGATGCCGATGCTTTGAATGCTTTGGCTGGACACGAGTGGCGATCCAAGGCGCCGCGCATCCTCACGCCGCATCCGGGAGAAATGGCGCGGCTCACCGGCCAGACCGTCGCCGCCATCCAACAGGACCGTATCGCGAGCGCGCGTGCGTTCGCCACCCAGCGTGGAGTGCATCTCGTGCTCAAGGGTTATCGGACGGTCATTGCAGCCCCTGACGGGCGCGTTTGGATCAATCCCACCGGTTCTCCCGCTATGGCGTCCGGGGGAACTGGAGACGTGCTTACCGGATTGATTGCCGGCTTGCTGGCGCAGTTTCCCGATCAGATAGACGCAGCCACGTTGTCCGCGGTCTGGCTGCACGGGAGGGCTGGACAACTCGGAGCCGCCGAATTGGGAGAGAAGCCGTTGATCGCCACCGATCTTTTCCGGTTCCTACCCGAGGCCATGCGTGAAGTCGCGGATTTTTCACACCGAGTCTGAAGAAGAAACGATCGCGCTAGGTGAAAAGCTGGCCACCGAGTTTCCTGCTAAGGCAGCAGTGCTGCTGATCGGCAATCTTGGCGCGGGCAAGACCACGCTCGCCAAAGGAATCGTAAAAGGGTTAGGCGCGGCGGATCCTGCCGAAGTCTCTAGCCCGACATTTACGCTCATTCACGAGTACAGCCCAGGCGTGCACGAATACAGTCCAGGCGTGCACGAGTACAGCCCAGGCGTGTACCACATCGATCTCTACCGGCTGGAAACCCCCGCCGAAGCCGCAACGCTCGGGCTGGACGAAATCTTCGACCGCGACGCAGTGGTGTTAATCGAATGGGGAGAAAAATTTCTACCATTAATGCCCGAGGATCGCATCGAAATCCGCTTGCGCGCCACCGGCGAAAACTCGCGCGAGATCGAGGTAGTGGAACACCAAGAAGCCGCATTCGCGTCCTAGCGGAGCGGCTGCCCGCGCAGTTTGTCGCGTACGAGGCGCCAGGGGGGCTAGTCGATCTTGGATTCTGGGCTAAGCTGCTGTAAATACACGATTAGCCCCAGCGTGTCCCGGGCGGATCGGCACGCTAGGAAAACTAAGGTTCCTGGGGTTAACCGCCGATAAAAGCCTAAAGCGTTTCATGTATTCGGTGTCGCTCGGAGTCGCTCGCGCGCCATGGATTTGTCGGACGGGATCCTTTCACAGCAGAATACGCTCTTGGCGCGCGCGCATCCCGATGCCGAAGGAAACACGAATCCGGCCGGACTGGGTGGCAGCGCGAGCAGGCGCAGAGTCGTGCTGGTGGCAAGCGCGACGGCCTTCGGCGGCAGCCTCTTTGAGCTTTTGAAGCATTTCCTCGTGCCCGGTATTGGGCTCTGGCAGTCGCACGTGATCACCATCGCGCTGGCGACCTGCATTTCGGTCATCGTTGCCCGGCGTTTTCTGCTCAAAAACGCGCAAGCGATCAGCAACCGTCAGGCGGCCGCCGCCGCATTGGCCCAGCAGCGCGATGTGCTTCGCACGATTCTTGACGTTCTCCCCGAGGGAGTTTACGTGAAGGATCTCGAAGGACGGTATCGGATTATGAACGCGCCGGTCTTGCGCTTCTTCCGGGGCAAGTCAGAAGAGGACCTGCTCGGTAAGACGGATTTCGACTTGTATCCGGAAGAATTCGCCAGAGGCATAGTAGCCGACGACCGGTCCGTTATTGAAAGCAGGCAGCCCCTGCTGGCTCGCGAAGAGCGCGTATCGGTAGCAGGCGGAAAAACGAGATGGCTGCTGGTGACCAAGGTTCCTTTCTTGAACCGGCAAGGCGAAGTCCGTGGGATCGTGTGCATGGCGCGCGACATCACGGCCCGCAAACTGGCTGAAGAGCAACTTCACAAGGCCAAGGAAGCAGCCGAGGCTGCAGCACAGGCAAAGAGTGAGTTTCTCGCCAATATGAGCCATGAGATTCGTACGCCGCTTAACGGCGTGATCGGCATGACCGGGCTCCTGCTCGACACGAACCTCTCGCCCGAACAGCGCGAGTTCGCCGAAACAATACGAAACTCGGGCGACGCACTGCTTACCGTTATCAATGACATCCTGGATTTCTCAAAAATCGAAGCCGGGAAGATGCTGATTGAATCTTGTCCGTTCGATCTACGCCTGGTCATTGAGGAAGTCAACGATATGCTGGCTTCCAAAGCGGCGGAGAAAAGTCTCGATCTCATTCTGCAATACTCACCCGGACTGCCGCGCTATTTCCTGGGCGACGCGGGCCGGATCCGGCAAGTGCTAACAAACCTGGTGGGCAACGCAATCAAGTTCACCCCCAGCGGTTATGTCATGATCGCCGTTAACTGTGACGAGCAGGACGAAGTTCAGGCACGCATGCGGATCGCGGTCCGCGATACGGGCGTCGGCATCCCTCCGGACAAGCTGAATGTTTTGTTCCAAAAATTCAGTCAGGTGGATAGCTCGACCACACGAAAGTATGGCGGCACCGGTCTGGGTCTGGCGATCTGTAAGCAGCTGATCGAGCTGATGAGCGGCGACATTACGGTGGAAAGCACAGCTGGCCAGGGTGCCACGTTCACGTTCAGCTTACCGCTGCCACTGAACGCCGAGCCGACACCGGCGCCCGTCCCGGTCGCCGAGTTGCGTGGGTTGCGGGTTTTAATCGTGGATGACAACGAAGTAAACCGGCGAGTGCTGCAGGAACAGATCGCGAGCTGGGGGATGCACGGCGACAGCTCCGATTCGGCGCCCCAGGGGCTGGAAGCAGCTCGAAACGCATTTCGCCGCGGCCATCCTTACGACATCGTCCTAAGCGACTACCACATGCCGGAGATGGACGGGGCTGAATTCGCGGCAGCGATTCGTGCCGATGAGCAGCTTCGGGGTACCGTGATCGTGCTGCTGACTTCCGTTGGCGACTGGCACGAAGTGCGCACCCTGGAGGCTTCGCGAGTGGACGCCTGCTTGTCCAAACCGGTCCGGCAGTCGCAACTGATGAACACGCTTGCCAGCACATGGTCTACAAAGCTTTCGTCGCGACATGTGATGGCAGCGCCCGAACCGGCCTCTCTGGCAGCGCTGGCGTCCAGCGTCGCGGGCAAATTCGCACACTGTGGCGTTCGAGTGCTAGTAGCCGAAGACAACGCCGTCAACCAAAAGGTCGCGTTGCGAATGCTCGAGCGGCTCGGTATCCGGGCCGACGTCGCAGCGAATGGCAACGAAGCCGTGGAGATGGTGTCTAAGCTCCCTTACGACATCGTATTCATGGATTGCCACATGCCCGAGATGAACGGTTACGAAGCCGCCACCGAGATCAGGCGCCGGGAAGGTCCCGACCGGCGTGTGTCCATCATCGCCATGACTGCGGAGGCTGTCGGCGATAGCCGCGACCGCTGCCTGGCAGCGGGAATGGATGACTTTATTCCGAAGCCCGTCCGGTTGGAAGACTTAGTAAACGTTCTATCTGGCCTTGTGGCCGCCGCTGGTAGAAATTAAGCCGGCAAAGTTTTCTTTTCCTCCCCTCCGTGCTGCCTTAGTTGCGTAAAATGGAATTGTCTCCCCCGCCGTAAGTTGAGTTGCCGAGCCACAGCATGAGTTCCACCACACCTTTCGTCCACCTGCATTGCCATACCGACTATTCCCTGCTCGACGGCGCCTGCGAGATCACGCAATTGATGGACCTGGTGGCGGAGCAAAACATGCCTGCCGTCGCTATGACCGATCACGGCAACCTGTTCGGCGCGGTTGAGTTTTACCACGCGGCCAAAAACAAAGGCATCCACCCGGTGATCGGGTGCGAGGTGTATGTATCGCAGCAGGGCTTGGCGAGCCGCAGTGAAACGGACCGCTACAACCACCTGGTGCTGCTATGCCAGGACCAGGAAGGCTACCGGAATCTCCTCAAGCTGGTCTCCACCGCGTTTCTGGAGGGTTTCTATTACAAGCCGCGCATCGATAAGGACCTGTTGGCGCAGCACTCCAAAGGACTGATCGGGCTGTCGGCCTGCCTTCGGGGCGATATCAACGAGACGCTGATGGCGAATCGATATGAAGACGCCAAGCGGCTGGCCTACACGTACGCCGACATGTTCGGCAAGGACAATTTCTTTTTAGAAATCCAGGATCACGGGTTGGATCAGGACAAGATTGTCGTGCCGCAGTTGCACCGGCTGTCGCAGGAAACTCGAATCCCGCTGGTGGCCACCAACGATTCGCACTACATGCGCAAGAGCGACGCCCGCGCGCATGAGATTCTCCTGTGCATCCAAACCGGCAAAACCATGAGCGATCCGCAGCGCATGCGGTTCTCACGGCCCGAGTTTTATTTGAAAACGCGCGACGAGATGCTGGCCTTGTTCGGCGGCCTGGAAGACGCGCTGGACCGCACTTGGGAAATCGCGCAGCGCTGCCAGGTGAAGCTGGAGAAGGTCAAGGAGCCGTTCCCTAAGTTCGATGTCCCCGCCGAGCACACCACCGATAGCTACTTCGCTTATGTGGCGCGGCAGGGCTTCGAAAAACGCCGCCCTCGGCTGGAAGCTTTAAGCAAATCCGGTGCGCTCAAACACGATCTGGCCGAATACGTGGAGCGGCTGGATCGAGAGATCCAGGTCATCCAACAGATGAAATTTTCCGGATATTTCCTGATCGTTTGGGACTTCATCCGGTTTGCCAAGTCGCAAGGTATACCCGTGGGCCCCGGCCGCGGCTCGGCGGCGGGCAGCCTGGTTAGCTACGCCATGGAGATCACCGATATTGATCCCCTGGAGTACGGGCTGCTGTTCGAGCGCTTCCTGAATCCAGAGCGCATCAGCATGCCGGATATCGATATCGACTTTCACACCCGTCGCCGCGGCGAAGTAATCCAATACGTCACCGAGAAGTATGGACGCGAGCAGGTGGCCCAAATTATTACTTTCGGCACGCTGGGTGCGCGAACCGCGATCAAAGACGTGGGACGCGTCCTCGACATCAGCTTCAGCGACGTGGACCGGATCACCAAACTGATTCCTACCACGCTCAACATCAAGCTGAAGGACGCCCTGGAGCAAGAGCCCGCGATCGGAGATGCGGCGAAAAAGGACCCGCGCCTCAAGGAAGTGCTCGAAGTCGCGCTGAAATTGGAAGGCATGGCGCGCAATTCCTCCATGCACGCCGCCGGCGTCGTCATTTCGCCGGTTCCTCTGAAAGAGTTGGTTCCCGTCTGCAAGACCAACAAGGATGAAATTGTCACGCAATACGACATGGTGGGGCTGGAGAAGCTGGCGCTTCTCAAAATGGACTTTCTCGGCCTCACTACGCTGGATATCATCCAGGACGCCCTCGCGCTGATCGAGCAGAATCACGGCGCAAAACTGGTGATCGAGGAGTTGCCACTCAACGACGAAGCTACGTATCAGATCTTTTCGAAAGGATTTACCAGCGGCGTCTTTCAATTTGAATCGCGCGGTATGCGCGATATTTTGCGCAAATACCAGCCGACGCGCATTGAGGATCTTTGCGCGCTGAACGCGCTGTACCGTCCCGGCCCGCTGCAGGGCGGCATGGTGGATGATTTCATCGATCGCAAGCACGGCCGAAAACAAGTCACCTACGATTTCCCCGAGCTCAAGGAAATCCTGGAAGAGACCTACGGCGTGATCGTTTATCAAGAACAGGTTATGCAGATCTCCAACCGCCTGGCTGGATATTCCCTCGGCGACGCCGACATCCTGCGCCGGGCGATGGGCAAGAAAAAGGCCGAGGAGATGGCCTCGCAACGCGAGCGTTTCATCAAAGGAGCGCGCGAAAAAGGATTCCCGCAGAAGAAGATCGAAAAGATTTTCGATCTGATGGAGCAGTTCGCCGGCTATGGTTTTAATAAGTCGCACTCGGCCGCGTATGCATATCTGGCGTACGTTACGGCGTATCTGAAAGCTCACTATCCGCTGGAGTTTATGTCGGCGCTGCTGACTTCAGAAACGTCGAACTCCGACAAGGTGGTGAAGTACATCAATGAGTGCCGGGAGATGGGTATCCCGGTACTCGCGCCCGATGTTAATTCCAGCGGCACGGATTTCACGCCCGACGGCAATGGCATCAGGATGGGTCTGCGCGCGGTGCGCAACGTCGGCGATGGCGCGGCGGAATCGATCATCGAAGCGCGCCGGACGGGTGGACGCTTCAAGTCGTTGTACGATTTTTGCGAGCGCGTGGATCTGACCAGCGTCAACCGCCGCATCATCGAGAACCTGATCAAGGGCGGCGCGATGGGCAGCCAGGGGGGCAACCGCGCGCAGCTAACCGCATTAATCGAAAACGCGATGGAAGCCGGCCAGCGGGCATTCAAGGACCGCCAGACCGGCCAGACGGGTCTGTTCGGCATGATGGCGGGCGAGGCTGAGCCGGTGGAACATCCGCTGCCACCTCTTCCGGATTGGACGCCGCAGCAGAAACTCTCGAGCGAAAAGGAAGTCCTGGGTATCTACGTGACGGGTCACCCCCTGGACGAATACGCCGACAAGATTCCCGAACTTGCCACGCACTCCACCGAGACGCTGGAAGGCCTTGAGAAGGGGACTGAGGTGGCGCTGTGCGGCATCCTGACCGGCATCCAACGCAAGCGCAACCGTGAAGGCAAGCTGTGGGCTTCCATGCAGCTTGAAGACCGTACCGGCCGCGTGGAATCGATGGTCTTTACAACGCAGTACGACCGGCTGCTTGGGGCTCTGGTGGAGGATCAGGCCGTCCTGGTACGGGGGCTTGTCCTTCCCGAAGATAACGGGCCCCCGAAGCTCTCGGTTCAGGAAATCATTCCGCTGCGCGTGGCGCGTCTGGACTTGCCTACTTTGATCTCGATTCGGGTTGGTGTGGGGACGAACGGGGTGCCGGACAAGGCGCAGGCGTTGCAGGAGCTTTTCGCGAAGAAACCCGGCGAGACCGAAGTCCGGCTGCGGCTTGAAAAATCGCGCGATTTTTCCGTTATTCTGGATGTGACCCCGAGGGTCCGCCCCGATAGGGAATTTTGGGCGGAAGTAGAACGGATCTGCGGGCCGGAATCGGTCGAGATCCTGGCGAAGTAGCTGCGCCGGCGACCCGCGCTGGCCACGGGTCACAATCCGAATGGCAGATAACCAATCTCCGTCTGACTCGCAAACGTTAACGGGCGAAGCCCCGTCGCTGAACTTCACCTGGGAGCGCGTACAACTGGCGCGCCACCCCAAGCGGCCCCACACGCTCGATTATTTCAGCAGGATCTTCACGCGTTTTTCTGAGCTACATGGCGACCGCGCCTTCGCCGACGACCCGGCGGTCGTCGGCGGCATGGCGTTCTTCGATGACCGCCCTGTCATGGTCCTCGGCCAGCAAAAGGGTCGAGATACCAAGCAGAAGCTGCATCGCAACTTCGGTATGCCCAAGCCCGAGGGTTACCGCAAAGCGATCCGCCTGATGCGCTTGGCTGACAAGTTCCGGCGCCCGATCATCACGTTTCTCGATACGCCCGGCGCATATCCAGGCGTAGACGCCGAAGAGCGCGGTCAGGCCGAAGCCATCGCGGTGAACCTGCGCGAGATGTCGCGGCTGCGGGTTCCGGTGATTACGATTGTGATCGGCGAAGGCGGCAGCGGCGGCGCGCTTGGCCTGGGAGTGGCCAACCGCGTCTATATGCTCGAAAATTCCTATTACAGTGTGATCGCGCCCGAAAGCTGCGCCGCCATAATTTACCGCGACTCCGGAAAAGCGGCGGACGCCGCACGCGCGTTGCGCCTGACCTCCGCGGATCTGCTGGAGCTGAAGTTGATCGACGGCATTATCAGCGAACCGCCTGAGGGCGCCCACACCGATGCCGACAAGGCAGCTGAGTTCGTACGCGAAACTCTACGCGCGGCGCTGGCGGAACTTTCCTCGCTATCGCCTCAAGAACTCATTGACGACCGATATAATAAATTTCGTCAAATGGGCAACTACTTCGCCGAAGGGCAGGGCGCGTGAACAAGACCGTAGTCATCGGAGTCGTGTTCGTAGTCGCAATTCTGGGGTTTTTGATCTATTCGAGCATGCATATCGCGAAGTACCGCGTGGAGGTCTGCATCGCCTATCGAGGCCAGACTCAGTGCCGCACGGCTTCTGCTGACACGCGCGAGCACGCGCAAAGAACCGCGCAATCGAATGCGTGCGGTTTGTTGGCTTCAGGGGTTACGGAGACCATGCAGTGCGAACATCTGGACCCAACCAGCGTCAAGTGGCTGGATTCGAAATAAGAATCCAATGACCGCGGCTCTCGATGGCGGTTCGATTTGTTCTGAGTAGCTAAAAATAGCTTTCGGCCAACTCAGGTTTGGCCTCTAACGCCAGTTGCCAATACGTCTTGGCCTCTTCTTCCTGCCCGAGACTCTTCAGCGCGTTTCCAAGGTTAAGCAGCGCCTCGGCGAAACTGGGATTCGTTTCGGCGGCGTGACGGTAACAGCGGGCCGCCTCTTCGATTTGATTCGATCGGTCCAGAAGCACGCCGGCATTGTAGGCCAGTTCCGGTGACGGCTCGCCGAGTTCCTCTAATTTGGTGTTGATATCGAGCGCTAGCGCACTGTCGTTTAAGTCCACCGATAAAGCTCCCAGCGCACGCAGCGCCTCAGTGGATTCCGGATGGCGCGCGATCGCCTGCACGAACGACCCTTTGGCGCCCTCAATATTGCCGGTGCGCCATTGCGCGATCCCGAGGTCGATGAGCGCTTCCAGCCAGTCCGGCCGTTTGGCAACCGCGTTCTCAAAGGCTTCCAGACCTCCCTGGTAGTCCTCGCGAACGATCCGATAATAGCCAAGCCGGAACCAAGCATCTTCGCGATCCGACGCAATCTCGATCAATTTTTCCAGGCATTTCTCGGCTTCCGCGCTTGAGCCGAGCTTTTCGAGCGCCACGCTCAGGTTCCAGCGCGCATCGGCATGGTTGGGCGCGTTTTCGAGAGCACGCTCGTAGGCTTTCCGGGCTTCGGCCAACTCGCCCCGTTCCTGCAAAACGGTGCCGAGGTTGAAATAGGCCAGTTCGCCGGAAGGTTGGAGCTTAATGGCCTCTGCGTAAGCTTGGCCGGCTTGGTCGCGCCGGTTGCTCTTCTGGTAGGCGACGCCTAAGTTGAACCATGCCTCGTAGGATTCCGGTGCGACGCGAGTCAGCTGCACCCCATGCTGCACGGCCGTTTTAAAATCGCCGCGTTCCATGGCAGCGGCCATGAGCCCCTCCAGCGCCACCGGCGAATTGGGCCGCAGCTTTAGCAATTTTTCGCAGTGTTCCCGCGCGCGGCCGTTTTCGCCGCGGGCCAGCTCCACTCCAATCAAGTTGGACAATAGTTCGGGATGCGGGCCTAAGATCGGCAACAGTTTGAGATAGAGCTGCATCGATTCATCGGCGCGATTCAGCAGCTGGAGCGCGACCGCTTTGCCGTAAAGCGCTTTCTCGTGTCCGGGTTTGATTTCGAGGCACCGCTCGAAAGCCGCCAAAGCGTCGGCTGGGCGGTTGAGATGCAGCAGCGCCAGACCTTGTCCCAGGGTCGCTTCGGCCAGCTTCGGATCAACCTCGGCCACCTTTCCGAACGCCTCCAGCGCCTCTTCGAACCGGCCGAGCTTCTCCAGGCAAAGCGCGACGTTGTACAACGCGGCTCGATGGTTCGGCAGCTGCGACAAGACCTGGTCGTAGTCCTTCAGCGCCTCGTCGTACCTGCTGAGCTGGAACTCGAGATGCGCTTTGGTCCAAGCCAGCTCGAGCAACGTTTCACCGTTTTCGATCGCTTCCGTGATCTCACGCAGCGCCTGCTCGGTTTTGCCCTCCATGTTCAGCGAAAGGGCTTTGGCCAACGCCGCGGACTGCACCTGGCGCTTCTGGCTGCCCGGATCGGACGTGTCAGTCCGCGCCAGCGACTCCACCAGTTCGTTATCGATCACCCACAACCACTGATCGTTGGTCTGTTCCATGGAATTGTTCTCTTTTGCTGAATTGTTGCTCATTACTTGCCACCGTTCAGAAGCGACACCGAAACCGACTTGATCCGGCCGCGTTCTTCCCGTTCGTTCAGGAAGCCGACGCCTCCGACCTTGAGTTGATCGTCCGTCCAGACATCCACCTGCTGCCCCAGTACGTAGGTGGTGAACTTGGACCCGCGAACATCCACCCGGACTGAGTACAACGTGTCGAGCCGGACATCCAGATTGACGGGGACGCGTCCGACTTGCGCTTCCCGCCCGTGCGTCACGATGTATTTCAGCAAGGCAATCTTCGGCTCCGTGCCGGGTTTCACGATCGCCAGTTTCATGGCGTAGTAATTTTCAGGATCCGTGGCTCGGAATACCCAGCCCAAGCTCTTGGTCTCGATCTCGCCTTTGAAGTCGATCCGATAGTCGGAAAGCTTCAGGGACGGCCGGTAAATGGTTATTTGCCTGCCGTAGTGGGCGCCGGTGGGATCACCGGCCCAGCCTTCCACCCAACCGCCGCCGCCCACCATGATGCTGGGGCCGGCAACATCCGTGGCCGCTGCGGGCGGTGCGACCGGGGCCTGTGGCTTGCCGCCAAAAATGAAATAGGCGCCAAGGCCGAGCGCTATTAAAACGCCGCCGATAGCCATTTTTCCTTTCAGCGAACTCAGGAACGACGTGCTGGCGGTTTGCGCTACGCCGAAGCTCGGCGCTTCGATATCGCCCGGCACATGCTCTGCGGACTCGAACGGTGTTTTCGCGGCGATGACCGGCTTCTCTGGCACGCTCGGCTCGGCGACACCTTTGGCTGATTTCTTTGCTGGTTCAGGCGGCTTGGCTGGCGCCGCCGGTTCGGTGTTCTTAACCGGCTTTTCTTTGATGGCCGCGGCTTGTTTCGCCCCGTCTTTCGCGGCTTCTTTCGCCGGCGAAGCTTCTTTTGCGGTCTGTTTCTGGAACTTCGAGGACGGTGCGCTTTGCGGCATTGGCCGGGCCGGCGTTTGTTGCGACGGCTTGGCCCATGCTTTGGGAGTTGGCTCGGGAGCCGCAGCGCTGGAGGGTGCGGGCCTTGTTTCGGCCTGCTTTGACTCGGGCGTTGGCTTGGCCTCGGGAGTGGCCTGAGCCGCTTGTCCTGGTGGCCGCTGGCCAGGCTTCTTCGCTGCCCCTGGCGCGGACTGGACGAGACCCATTTTCGGCCGCAACGGCAGTCCGGTTACGCGCGGAAGAAACACGGGCAACTCAATCTGCGCACCGGCACTCGATTTCGGTGCCGGTTTGGCGGGCGGCAGCGGCTTTAGTGGCATGTCCACCAATTCCGCCTTCCGGGGCTGTGCTTGTGGAGCGGCAGTTTCTTCTTCCACCGCCGCCCGTTGAAGCGGAGTTGATTCGCCAACTTCTTCTGGTTCTGCGCTGGCCAATTCGGGTACCGCCGAATCCGCCATCGGGAGAGCTTCGGAGGGTTGTGTCAGCTCCTCATGCAGTTTCACCAAGCCCTGGAGCTCAGGCGTAGTGGAAGCCTCCGCAATCGGCAGCTCCGTTTCAACCCCTGCGGGGTCCGCACAGGCTGTACTCGTATGCACGGCTTCGGCCGTCTCTTGCAAAATTTCACTCTTTACTGCCTCCGCCTCAGCCTGTGCGACGAACACATCCGGCGAGGAGGCCTCGTCAGTGGAGGCTGCCGCTAAATTCTTCACCGTAAGCTCAACGTCAGCATCGGCAGCTGGAAATGCGATCGTCGGACAAGGTGGATCCAGCAGGTACAGTTCGGATGGGCTTTCCACCCGGAATTGCAAAAAACCATCCCAAGCCGCGGCCGCAACCGCATCCCAAGTGCGTGGGACTACCTCCACCTGCACCGGCCCGGCGCCGCGCAGCTTATTGGAAAAAGACATAGCACGGATGGAAGGCGCTGTTTCCCTACCCCGCGCAAATTCAGTTGACCCCACCGCCGGTGCGCGAAGGGAATACTCGGTATCGGAAAGATTGGGGCGGAATTTCAGTTCGACTATGGAAGCTTGCTGCAAATTCTGCTGAACCCGGTTTGCTGTCCGCCATTCGGGCGGTGCGGGCGGCGTTAGACTAGCCTCCCATGGCTCGGAATAAGGTGGGATTTCGATCTGTGCCGGTTCCGCTGGCTGTTCCTTAAGAAACTCAGCCAATCGCACCGGTTCCCAGGGTTGCTCGTCCGCCGTTTCTTGGAGCTCCGCTGTCTCTTCGACTTCTGCCCTTGCTTCCACCTCCAGCTCGGCTTCGGCGGATGCTTCTAGGATGGAGACCTCTTCTACGGCAGGAGGTTCTTCAAGTTCAACGGCAACTTGGGTTTCGCGCACGCGAGTGGGCCCATTCGTACTGGGCGAATCATCTTGTGCTTGAACCACCTTAGCCGGCGTACTCTTGTTTTGGGCTTGCAATAGCCGGTTCAGGCCAATGCGATTGTATTCCTCCTGATAGCTCTTCTTGTGGGCTTCCGAGCAGAACTGCCCCCCTCGGGTCCAGCGCTTCAGGAGCGCCAGCTCCTTGCCGCAATACAGGCATCGCATATGGGTGTAATCGGCGTTTCTCGCTTAGAATTGAATACCCCCACAAGGATTTTTCTACGGTAAAGTGCTTATTGAGACTTTCTCGGGCCAGGACCTTAATACCTCGCGCCATCGCGGGTTGCCGGGTCGAGCCGACCCGCGCGGTCTAGGAATCCGGCCGCAGCTCTGGCGTGTTGATTCTAAATGTGATGTCGGCTTGGTTGTGCGGGATTTTGCGAATCCGGACTGTGGCACGCGACGCCGGGAGCGTAGGCGGCTGAGCAGTCATTTGCGCTCGGATTGCCTACCTAGGACCAGGGCCGCCACGGCGCAAGAAATAATGTGTTTATCGCAAGCCGCGCCTAAAGTCACCGCCTGATCCGACGATCTTACTTACAGCGTGGGCGGGATCTGTGAGGCAAGAGCCTAGTTCGCCCCGCCGCGAGGGTCGGGCTGCCATGTCGGCCGACTCGCGAAGAGAGGAACTATGGTGAAACAAGAAGCTCTGAAGAATCATCTCGACACTCTGCGCAGCTCCATTCCTGAGTTGAAAGGCGTGCTGCTGGCTTCCAACGAAGGCTTACCGGTAGCGCATTCTCTCTCCAATGGCAGCGATCCGAATCGCATCGCAGCAATGGCCGCCGCCGCGTCCAATTTAGGGCGCCGCATCAGCGAAAGTATGGCGACGGGCGGCTTGGCCGAAGTCAGCATTCGCGGTGACGAGGGTGCGCTGTTCGTCTACTCCGCCGGCCCCAAGGCCGTGCTCGCCGTCATGGGCCCGCTGGATTCCAATGCCGGATTGATCCACCTGGAAGCCCGCGGCGTGGCCAAAGAGATCGCTGGCCTATTTTGATTTGTGTTGAAGGATTGCCGGTGCGGCGCTTGCGCGCGCCTGTTCTCAGCGCGGCGTAACCAACCCGCCGAGCTTATCCTGTTCGGACGCGTTGGCGCGCGGAAACCGCGTTGAAAACGCCTCCAAATACTTGAGCCCCGCGCCCGTGTTGTAAAGAACGATGCGCTCGTCCGGTTTCAGGAATCCGCTTGCGAGCAGCTTCTTGAGCGCCGCTACGCACGCGCCTCCTTCGGGCGCTGCGAAGATACCTTCATCGGCACCGAGCTCGAGCGAGGCATCCAGCAGTTCTTCGTCGCTTACGGCTATGGCCGTGCCTCCGCTCTTTCGAATTGCATCCAGCATCAGCACGTCGCCCAGCGGTTTAGGAACCCGCAGCCCAGCCGCGACGGTATAGGCGTTCTTCCAAAATTCGCTTTTCGATTCGCCGCGCTCGAAAGCCTGCACGACGGGCTGGCAGCCCTCGGTCTGGACGGCAATCATCTTGGGCCGGCGGCTGGAGATCCATCCCAAGGTTTCCATTTCGGCAAATGCCTTCCACATTCCGATCAGGCCGACGCCGCCGCCGGCTGGGTAAAAGATCGCGTCCGGCAGAGTCCAGCCGAGCTGCTCGGCCACTTCGTAGCCCATGGTCTTCTTGCCTTCGATGCGGTACGGCTCTTTCAACGTGCTTACATCGAACCATCCTTCGGAATCTTTGCGCTCGGCGACGATTCGCCCGCAGTCGCTGATCAATCCATCCACCAGGGTCACATGTGCGCCGAAAGCCATGCACTCGATGTAATTGGCCTGCGGGACATCCCGCGGCATGAAGATATGGGCTTCTATTCCAGCGGCGGCGGCATAAGCGGCCATAGCGCTGGCGGCGTTCCCGGCGGAGGGAATAGCGACCTTACGGATGCCCAGCTCGAGGCACATGGACACCGCGCAAGAAAGGCCGCGAGCCTTGAAAGAGCCGGTGGGATTGATCCCTTCGTCCTTTATCCAAACGTTTGTGGCTCCCACACGGGCGCCCAAACGCTCGGTCTTGCGCAGCGGCGTCATTCCCTCGCCTAAAGAAACAATCGAGCCCGGCTGGCTTACCGGAAGCACCGGAGCATAGCGCCACATCGTGCAAGGACCCGCTGCGGCGCCGCGCTTGGTCCAACTTGCCTTGATCTTTTCAAGATCATAGAGCACCAGCAATGGGCCACCGCACTCGCACAAATTGTGGATTTGTCCCGCCTCGCGCGATTTCCCGCAGACACTGCACTCAAGATGCGTGACGTTGCTCATAAGCCAAGTTCCGATGATAACAATCCACCTGCATCGGGCAGCCAGTGCGATGGTTTGCATCGGGCCGATCCGCTCCGGCTCAGCGGTGGTTGCGGCATCTTACGCGTAGCTACCGCGCCACGTTAGGGTACACCGCGGCGGCCCGCATGCGAAATTGATAGGAGATGGCGACCAGCAAGTCCGTGAAGCGCGCGCCCATGCCTCGCGCCACCAGCATCAGAAGGCGGCCAAGGCGCGGAGTATTGCGGACCGCCGTCGCGGGCATTCTTTCTCTCGTCCTGGTGCTGTACGCGATATGTGTCCTTGCGATCTTCGCGCTTCGTTGGATCAATCCCCCCACCACCGCGGTGCAGACCGAGCGCCGGATTCAAGCGATGTGGCGTCATCGCCCCTACAAGAAGCGTTACCAATTCGTGCCGCTCCGCCGCATCGCGCCGAACCTACAGCACGCCGTGATTGCAGCCGAAGATGGCCGCTTTTTTCAACACCACGGTTTTGACTGGGTGGAGATGCAGAAAGTGGTGCAGGACGACTTGAAACGGCAGCGGCTGGGCCGCGGCGGATCGACGATTACTCAGCAATTGGTGAAAAACCTGTTCCTCACAACCGGGCGCTCGCTCCTCCGGAAAGGCGCTGAGTTCGCGTTGGTGCCGGTAATGGAAGCCGTCCTCACCAAGCAGCGCATTCTCGAGCTCTACCTCAACGTCATCGAATGGGGGCCGGGGATCTACGGCGCCGAGGCCGCGTCTGAGTATTACTATCACGCGCAGGCCTCCACGATGAGCCGCGAGCAGTCGGCGCGCTTGGCTGCGATTATTCCGGCGCCGTTGAGAAGGAAACCCACGTACATGAACGACTACAGCGCCGAGATCCTGGACCGGATGGCCAAGACGGGCTGGTGACCGTCGGCCGGGGCGAGCAGCTCAGTGCTTTTGGAGAACCGCGAATAGCGACTGCCCGAATGGAGGCTGCACCATAGCCTCGAGCCGCGAAAGCCAAGGCGCGATGAGGCGATCGAAAATGTCGATTTGGGTGCCCGTTACCGCTTGTTGCCGGATGAGCCGAGAACTCGCCCACCACAAGAAAAACCCGGCCATGTTTACGTACCGCATTTTGCTGATCTTGAGCCCCACTTGCGCTGCCAAACGAAGCATGTCCTGCTTACGGTAACGCCGGCAATGATCCAGGCGCTTATCCATGCTCCCGTATAAAGCCTGGAACGCCGGCACCCACAGGACGATCTTTCCTTGTGGCTCGAGGATCGCAGCCATCGCTCGCAGCGCCGCAGCATCATCGGGGATGTGTTCCAGCACGTTCGTACAAACGCACGAATCGGGCCGGAATGTCGACAGCTCAGCGAATGCGGGATTCGTTGGTTCGCAGGCGAACACCAGCAGGTTGCTCCGAGCGGGATAACGCTGCCTCAAATGCTTGACGCACTCCGGTTCGACATCCACCGCGATCACCTGATCGCGCCCAAGCAAGTACTCCGTAAAATTTCCCATTCCGCAGCCTACTTCGACTACCCGTTGGCCCAATTCGGGGAGGATCAGGCGGCTTTGCCATGCGAGATAGTTCTTGGCCCGTGCCATCCTGGCCTGGTCCTGAATGGTGAAGCTGGAGCCATCTGCGCCCGCGATGCTGTCGTGTTGCGTCAACACTCCCTCAAACATGCTTGCACAGGAAAGAGTCGCTGCGGTTCACTCAGCCTTTGGGCTGATCCGAAGCCGTGATCCTCAATGCCTTTAGCAGAAGCTTATTGCGAGCGGGCTCTTGTTCGGCCTCAATGTTCACGGCATCGCCGGTCTGCAAATCCTCGGACCCGATTTTTTTCTTGCCGCGCAAGATGTGAGTTTTCCCGTCCAGATCGAAGTCGATCAGGTTGCCTTCCGCGGTTTCGAGGACGAGATGTTTCTTGGATATGCCATGAATCGTGCCGCTGAAGATAGCCGGTGGAACCGCTTGTCCAAGCAGGCCTACCGTCACAGCCAGGAATATCAAAACCCGCAAGATCATAGCTGCTGGGAAGACGGTGCGCCCGGCCATTGCGTTACGCTCGGCCATGCCCGGCCAGTAAACTAGCGAACTGCCTCGTAGAAATCCAGCGGCGTCGGACCCGCACAAACGCTGCGGGCGCTGAGTCTTTCAGCTAGAGTTTTTATAATTAAAATCTCGGTGAAGCAGCTGGTCGAGCGCGAGCGTGAATTGGCGGCGATCGAGGCGCTACTCGGCCGCAGAGGCGGGCTCCTGATTGTCGAGGGCCGGGCCGGGATCGGCAAAACATCGCTCCTCGAAGCGGCTTGCCGACGGGCAATGGAGTTGCACTACGAAGTCCTCCGGGCTCGCGGCTCGGAACTGGAGGCGGATTTCGCTTTTGGTGTAGTACGCCAGTTGTTCGAGCGGTGCGTTGCGGCCGAGGATCAGGACGAACGAGACGCATTGTTCTACGGACCCGCAGCCGCCGTACGGCCACTGCTCTTAGGCCAACTCACAGATACGCCACTCCAGGATACTTTTTTTGCGGTTCTGCACGGCCTGTACTGGCTATCCGCTAACCTCGCGGGCCTTCGCCCGCTCCTGCTCGCTGTGGATGACACTCACTGGGGAGACGAACCGTCTTTGCGCTGGCTGGCATACCTCGCTTCCCGGCTGGAAGGGCTCCCGTTGGTGCTGCTCCTTACAGTGCGACCAAGCGAGCCAAGCTCGCTGAGCGGTCCGCTACTGGCGCTGCGTGCTGATGCGCCATTGATTCTGAAGCCCGAGCTGTTGAGCGAAAGCGCTGTGAGCGCGATCGTTCGCGACGCATTCGCCGATATGGGGACGAATGAGCTGGGGCGCGAAGCCTGGACCGCGAGCGGTGGCAATCCACTTTACTTGACCGAATTGCTGCGGGCAATCGAGATTGACGGCCGGCCGACAGCCGCGTGCCGGCCGGCCGAACTTTTGACAGGCGGGCACACGGAGATCTCGCGGCTCGTGACCGCCCGTGTGCGTGGCCTCGATCCGCGGGCATTAGGCCTCGCGCAGGCGCTCGCCGTGCTCGGGGATGGTTGTGCGTTACGCCACGCCGCGGCGGCCGCTGGAGTGGAAATGATGGAAGCGACGCGGTTAGCCGCGGGCCTGGTTCGTCGCGAGGTGCTGGCCGCCGATGACCCTCCGATGTTCATTCACCCGGTGGTCCGCGACGCCATCGAAGCATCGTTGAACAGTGACGAGCGCGAGGCTGTTCACCGTTCCGCGGCCCGTCTGCTCCAAGCTGATGCAGCCCCCGCGGGACAGGTCGCCGCCCATCTTGTCGGCGTGCGTCCTGCCGCCGATAGTTGGGTGCTGGCGCGTCTGTTGGAAGCTGCGCAGATAGCGATGAAGAGCGCGGCGCCACAGGCCGCAGCCCGCCTGTTCGAGCGTGCTCTGGCCGAGCCACCCCCGGCTGAGCAGCGGCTCAGCATCCTCCGCAAGGCGGCTCGGGCCCAGGCGAGCGCCGGACACGAGAGGGCCTGTGCGCTTCTGGAGCAGGCATTGGCGCTGGCTGTCGATCCGCGTGAGCGCGCCGAGATCGCGATCGAGATCGCCGAAGTGTACGCTACGTTGTTCCGATGGGCGGACGCAGTCGATGTTCTGGAGCGGGCACTCGCGGAGATCGGGGAAACTGACCAGACGCTCGCCGCGCAAATCGAAGGACAACTGGTAGTCGGCTGCCTGCACGATGCGCGCCGTGCCTCGCGCGTCTCGCCGGTGATCGCGCGCCTCTCCTCCCGTCCCCTAGCCGGCAAGCCTGCGGAGGCGCTCGCCGTCGCACTCGGTATGGCGTCGGCCCTCGCCGGCCGGCCCGCAGCCGAGGCAGCTTCCTATCTGGAGAAAGCTCTCTTACGCGCAGAAGGACGGGTTGAGAACTGGGATATGCGGGCTGCCCTGCTATGGAGCCTGATCACGGCCGAGCGCTTCGAGGTAGTTGAGACAGCCTTGGATCCCATGATCGCGGAGGTTGACCGATCCGGCAGCGCTCGCGGCTTGATTGCCGCCTACAGCACCCTCGGTCTGCTGAAACTGCGTTTGGGCGCGCTTCCGGAGGCGGAGTCCGCCGCCCGAGCCGCTTTGCGTGTGCTTCAGGAGGGGGACTTCCGGCCAGGGCTGGCGTTCGCCGCCACGGTACTGGCTGATGTTGCGGTGGAGGCCGGTGAGCTTGATGAGGCACAAGCGTTACTCGACCTACTGCCGCAGAAAGGCTGGCCGGCGGGTGTTGGCACGGTGTTGATCCCGGCGGCCCGTGGACGCCTCCGGCTCGCCCAGGGGCGGCCTGCGGAGGCCCTGGCGGATTTCCACACATGCGCCGAAATGTTCAGCACCGAAGTTTGGGGCACCGAGATGCGGGATACCGGTTATCTGCATGCTCGCGCAGGCGCGGCCCAGGCGCTTATTAGACTCGGACGCCATAAGCGTGCACGCGAGATGGCGCAGTCCGAATTGTCGGACGTACGAGTTTTCGGAACCCCTCGCGCCCTAGGTGTCGCATTGCGTTCCGCCGGGCTGGCTGAGGGTGGCAAGCCGGGATTGTCGTTATTGGCTGAGTCGGTGGCCACGCTCCGGAATTCTCCGGCATTGCTGGAGCGGGCGCATTCACTGGTGGAATTGGGGGCGGCGCTGGGCCGAAGCGGGCAGCGTGCGGCCGCGCGCGAACCGCTGGTCGAGGGACTCGATCTGGCAGCCCGATGCGGCGCCCGGCCGCTAGCTTTCCGCGCGCGGGAAGAACTGAAGGCCATTGGCGCGCGCCCCCGCCGTGAGTGGCGCACCGGCCTTGAAGCACTGACCCCTGGAGAACTACGCATAGTCCGGTTGGCGGCCGAGGGCCGCTCCAATCGAGACATTGCCTGCCAACTGTACGTCACCCTCAAGACAATTGAAGGCCACCTTTCGCGAGCATATACGAAGCTCGGAATCTCAAGCCGGAGCGAATTGTCCCGAATCCTAAAAGGAGAAAAGACCGGGGTGGGAAGCCAAAAAAACTAGGGTGCCGCCCTCTATCGAACTCCTCATTACGCGTGGCATTCTTCGGTCATGACTACACGCGAAACGTTCCAAAAGGGGACGGACACCTTCAACGCTCATGACATAAACAGTTTTTCGGCAGTGCTCGCCGACGATGTTGTCTTCGAGGCGCCTGGCGTTCGTGGCGAGGGAAAGGCAGCCTGCGCGGATTTCTTCGCCAGCTGGTTTATGGCATTTCCGGACGCCCGCGTCGACGTCGACAATCTTCACGTTGTCGATGACGTTGCCGTTGAGGAAGGTCGATTTACAGGTACCCACAACGGCGTACTCCGGATTGGCAATGGAGACGTACCGCCGACTGGCCGCCCGGTTGCGCTCAACTACATCCAAGTGCTCCGCATCCGCAATGGGAAGCACGCCTCGTTTCGCTTGATGTTTGACCGGCTCCTGATGTTGGAGCAACTCGGCCTCATGCCCGCGCCGGCGCCCAGAGCGTAAACGCTTCTCCTTCATTAAAGCGTTCCAAAAAACCTGATAACGGTTTGAGGAAAGGACCAAAAGTGCAACAACAACGCTCGATCTCGGGGAGCAACCCCTCGGAAAGGGTTGCCTCCCGTACCGAGTTGTCAATAGCGGCGATCGCGGGCAGCATTGCGATCAGCCGCTCATGTCGTTTGCACCTCTTCATCATCGTCAACCCTGTGCTGAGCCGGAAATTGGCAAACGAGTCGTGCGACACAGCGCGCTGCGGATTTGATCCGAGATCTCCCCGTCTACTCGTTTTCCTCGGCCTCTTCTGCTCCGGATTGCTCGGCTTGCGCGATCAATTCGCGTGCGAGCTGCAGCTGATGGTGTGGGACCTTCACTTCGAATGCGAGGTTGGGCAAAACCGAATCGCCCACCAGCACGGCATTCACTCCGTTATATTCCAGGAGGTTCTTTACACTCATGGCCTCAAACTCCGAGCTGGTGCCCCCCTCGCTGTGAAACACCGTCTCGAGGTTGAGGGCCGCGGAGGCGTCGCCCTTGCTTGCATCGGAAAAGTTCTCCGCGATCAACTGCTCGGCCCGTTCGGAATCCGCGGAGGGCGTGCGAACCTCAAAGGCGCCTTCGGGAACACCAGGAGCCGAGTCATCGGCCACTTCGGCGGCGATCCCTCGGGAAACGAGCAGGTCGCGGATCGCGGCGCTGGCTTCCTCGGCATCCGAATCCATCGAGCGATACACAGTCACTAAATCCGCGGGCGCGTTCATATTCAGAGCATACCAGCAGCACAGCGTTAGAATGATCAGTGGAGGGAATATGGCGGATCAGAATTATGGCGACAAAGCTGTGTGGTTCATGGCAGGAATAGCGATCGGAGCTAGCATCGCTCTGCTCTACGCTCCGGCTTCGGGCGAAGAGGTGCGGCGCAAAATCGCGAAAAAGACACTGGAGAGCCGGGACACGCTGAGGGAATCCGGACGAGACATGCTGGAGCGCGGCCGGGAAATGTACGAACGCGGGCGTAAACTCGCCGATGATGCCGCCGAGATGTTCGAACGTGGCCGCAAGATCGTCGAGAGCACTGCGTCGAACCTGAAGGAATAGAGAATCGCCCATGAGCACGACCCTTGTTGAACCGGTCCGCTCGTTGCCAGCTTTCGCAAATGAGCCGGTGGCCGATTTCTCGAAACCGGCCAATCGCCAGGCCATGGAGAAGGCTCTGCGCGACGTGCATGCGCAGTTGGGGCGGGAGTATGACCTGCTGATTGCAGGTGTGCACCACAAGACCTCCGATAAACTCAAGTCCTTAAACCCATCGCGGCCCAGCGAGGTGGTTGGCATCCACAACAAGGCCACCTCGGACTTGGCCAGGGAAGCGGTTGAGTTCGCTTACTCCTATTTCGCCGAATGGAGCAGCGTGCCGCCCGAGACCCGGGCGGAAATTCTGCTGCGCGCCGCGGCATTGATCCGCGAGCGAAAGTTCGAGTTCGACGCGTGGCTGGTGTACGAGGCCGGCAAGACCTGGCCGGAGGCCGAAGCAGATGTCTGCGAAGCGATCGACTTCTGCGAATACTATGCGCGCCAGATGCTCCGGCTGGCCAAACCAGATCCGGTGCTTCAGCTTCCCGGTGAGAAAGACGAGCTGGTGTATCTGCCGCTGGGGGTGGGCGTGATCATTCCACCCTGGAATTTTCCGCTCGCCATTATGGTGGGCATGACGGTGGCCGCGTTGGTCACGGGCAACACGGTAGTGATCAAGCCGTCCAGTGATACGCCGACCGTCGCCGCCAAGTTCGCCGAGGTGCTGCGCGACGCGGGCTTCCCACCTAAGTCCTTCTCCATGCTGGTGGGCAGCGGTGCGGTGGTGGGCGACGTAATTGTGCAGCACCCCCAGACGCGCTTCATCGCATTCACCGGATCGCGCGATGTGGGGCTGCGCATCAACGAACTGGCCGCCAAGCCACAGAAGGGGCAGATCTGGATCAAGCGCGTGATCGCGGAGATGGGCGGTAAGGACGCCATTATCGTGGATCGCGAAGCTGATTTGAACAGCGCTGTGAAAGGCGTGCTGTGGTCGGCATTCGGATACCAGGGACAGAAGTGCTCGGCATGTTCTCGCGCCATCGTGGATGAAGCCATTTACGATCAATTCCTGGATAAGTTGAAAGCCGAAGTGAACGCGGTGAAGGTCGGGCCTTCCGATCAGCCGGACAACTATATGGGTCCGGTAATCAATGAGGGCGCCAAGCGATCTATTTTGGATTACATCGAGATCGGCAAAAAGGAGGGCCGCGTGATCGCCGGCGGGTCGATCGTGCCGGGCGATGGATACTTCGTTCAGCCGACGGTGATCGCTGATGTCGGACCGAAGGCGCGCATATTTCAGGAGGAGATTTTCGGCCCCGTTCTCGCGGTCTCGAAGGCTCGCGATTTCGATCATGCGCTCGAGCTTGCCAACGATTCCGAATATGGGCTGACTGGGGCGGTATTCTCCAATAACCGGGAAAAGATACGCAAGGCCCGGGAGCAGTTCTTCGTCGGCAATCTTTACATCAACCGCAAGTGCACAGGCGCGATGGTGGGCGCGCACCCATTTGGCGGCTTCAACATGTCGGGAACAGATTCGAAAGCGGGCGGGCCGGACTATCTGCTTCAGTTCCTGCAAGCCCAAGCGATCGGCGAGAGAATTGGCTGATCGATGTGATAAGATCGGCGTGAAACGATTCTGGAGCCCCGATGAGAAGGGGACCAAGAAGTGACAACTCCAGGGTCGAATCCGAACGACGCGGCGACAGGGCGCTTCGGCGCCCTGTTCCACTTTTGTTAGAGCTTTCCGCTATTCCCGTTTAAGAAGAGCTGGACTGCTGCAGAGGATTCGGATAGGCGTCCGGGTCGGGGTTCGGGCTGTGGACGCACTTGAAATCTTTCTCGATCAGGATCGTTAAACGCTTTCCGGCAGCTCCGGGCTGCTCGCCCTGGATCTCCACCTGATCGCTGGTGATCCATTGTCTTGCCACCGCGGCCGGTACTTGAATTTTGAGCGCTCCGTTCTGGTAAATGGCGCGAGGTGCGAGTACGGTCGACAGCGATTCCAAGCCATATGAGAAGGTCGTGCCAGGCGCGAATTCGACGGTTTCCTCCAGCCAGCCGGTCTTGCTGAATTGCCCGACTTCGGCCTGATTCAATCGCAGCCGCAGAACGTTGCCATGAATCCGCAGCTTCATTGAATTCTCGAAGCTCCTGAATAGATGTTAAAACGGCCATCGCGCACAAACCCAAGCAGCGTCATATTGAATCGCCGCGCCGTCTCGACGGCCAAACTGGAAGGTGCGCCCACCGCCGCCAGAACGGGAATGCCAGCCACCACGGCTTTTTGAGTCAGCTCGAAACTTGCGCGGCCGCTAACCAACAGCACTTTTCCGCTTAGCGGAAGATCGCCCGTCAGGAACTCGGCACCGATCAGCTTATCCACCGCGTTATGACGGCCGACATCCTCGCGCACCAGCAGGAGCGTGCCTTTGCCGTCGAACAGCGCTGCGCCGTGCAAGCCGCCGGTGCGGTCGAAAACGCGTTGATCGCCACGCAGGACGATCGGAAGCTGATGGACGACGGAAGACGAGATCAACGGCCCATTTTGAGGCAGTACCGGACAACCTTGAACGCGCAGCGCCTCAATGGATGCTTTACCGCACACGCCGCAGCTCGACGTCGTATAGAAGTTGCGCCGTAAGCGTTCTAAGTCGATCTCGACGCCGGGATTCAAGCTCACGGAAACGCTGTTCTTGGTGGTATCGATATGCCGGATCTGCTGTGCGCTGGTGAGAATGCCCTCGCTGCAAAGGAATCCGACAGCAAGCTCCGTATCATGCCCGGGCGTGCGCATGGTAATGGACACCGCTTCGCCGGCCAGACGGATCTCCAGGGGTTCTTCGATCGCCAACAGGTCTTGTACCGGTGTGGACGCGTCGCCGTCGACTTTTTGAACTGGAACCGTGAGGATGCTGCGGCTCACACCGCCAGAATAGCGGGTTCTTTAACTGCGTGCCGGGAGCTTACGCGAGATTCGGGATCTTGATGATCTTCTTTTGGATCGCGTATTGGACCAATTGCGCCTTGTTGTGGATGTCCAGCTTGCGCATGAGGTTGAATTTGTGCGCCTCGACGGTCTTCACGCTCAGGTTGAGATCGCAGGCGATCTCTTTGACGGAATTGCCTTCGGCCAGCATTTTCAGTACTTCGCGCTCGCGCGTGGTGAGCGTGGCGAAACGGGGCAGGCGGTTAGCAGATTTGATACGTGACCGGAAGTCGTCGACTAATTGTGAGAGCATCCGCGGGCTCAGGTAGCTTCCACCTCGGCAGATATCGCGAACTGCAGCGACCAATTGCGCCGATGGGCTGTCTTTGAGGACGTACCCACTGGCACCGACTTCCATGCCTTCGACCAGGTAATCCTCGTCATCGTACATGGTCAGGAAGAGCACCTTGGTTTCCGGCCGGTTCTTCTTAATCTGGCGGGTGGCCTCGAAGCTGCTCAGCCCGGGCATGCCGATGTCCATCAACACAACGTCCGGACGCACTTCGGCGGCCTTTTCGACGGCATCGCCGCCGTTGGACGCCTCGGCTACAACTTCCATATCTGCTTCGGCCGAAATCAAGGTTCTAATGCCCTGGCGGAAGAGGGTGTGGTCATCCGCCAACATAATTCGAATCTTTGCCATAACGTTTGCCCGAGTTGTGCTTCTAATCCTTTTCTAAATTTCGGTATCTCCGCGAACAGTCAGCACGTGCGACGCTATGCCGGAACCGCCTTTACGCGCCGCGCCGTCCTTCCACTGATCGGCTTAGCGGCGATCGGTTCTAACAAATTCAATGCCGGCGGCTCCTTGGCGACAGGAAGATTGATCAAGATCTTCGTACCGCGGCCTTTGTTCCTGCGATCCAGCGGCACGCTCCCGTCCTGAGGGTAGCTTTTGATTTCAAACCTGCCACCGAGCAGGGCAACGCGCTCTCTCATGCCGGAGAGCCCAAACGAGTCCTTCCGGGCCAGCGCTTCTTCCACCTTAAAACCGACTCCGTTGTCTTCAACGGCCAGTCTTACCCATCCATCGGCGGAACTTACCGAAATGTTTACGCTACTCGCGGAGGCGTGTTTGGCGATGTTGTTACAGCACTCCTGGACCAACCTATACACAATAATTTCAGTGTGTTGTGGTAGACGGCCGAGGCGGCTAAGCACCAGGCGAACGCGGATAGGGTGCAGCCGGCGGAAGCGGTTCACTAACTGCCGCAGAGCCGCGCCCAAACCGAGCTGCTCGAGCACGGCCGGGCTAAGTGCCGCGATGAGCCGGCGCATTTCCAAAATGGTTCGCTCGGTCAGATCGCGCGCCTCGCGCAGTTTGCTAATCCATTCCGTGTGCTCGGAAGGCAGCGCCTGCTCCAGCAACTCCATTTGCAAGCGGATACACAACAGCGACTGTCCGGCTTCATCGTGCAGTTCCCGGCTGATGCGGCGCCGCTCCATCTCCTCGACGTGCAGCATGTGCTCGGCGAGCTGGCGGATTTGTTCCTCGCTGGCGGCCAGATTTTCCATTAGGCGCGCCTTTTCCGCCGCCATCAGACAGCGCTCGGCGGCCGCTGCCAGAAGCTCCTGCTCGCGCGGAAGCCACTCGTATGGTTTTGAAAAACCAAACTGCATCACCCCGGCGGTGCGCCCGCCGGCCGCCAGCGGGATGGACCAGCAGAGCTTGTACTTCTGTTTCCAGCCCGGCTCCAACAGCAAGCTGGCGGACTCGTCGGCCAGGTTGATTTGACGAGATTGCGATAGCGCCTTCAGCTTCACGCGCCCGTTCGGAACCTCTGATAGCGCGGCATTTCGATCGTCTTCCGGCCCCGCTTTACCTCGCAGCTCCCAAGCGCTTCGGCGATCGTTCAGCAGATACAGGTGTCCCGCATCGGCATGACACACCTGCACCAGAGCATGCAGAAAGCGCCTTAGCAGCTCATCCAGATTGCGCGATTCCAATTCGATCCGGAACAGCTCGTAAAATGCCTGCGTCTCAGCCTCGCGAACCTGATAATACGCGTTGTTAAGCGTGAGAGTGATACAGAAATGGAGCTGTTCGCGCACCCACTGCAGATTCGCGTATTCATTTGGCCGAAGTTCGCGAAGCAACGGCGACAACAACGTATCGTATTCCTGCAGAGCCTCTACCACGATACTGGGCGGCAGATTCAGCTTGGCTAGCCGGCGCCCATTGTACTCGACTTGTTCGATGAACTTTAGCGGTGGCTCACCGCGTGCCAGAATTCGGGCCGCCGCGACCGGCGTGAGCGCCGCCAACGCCGACAGCATCTTGGGTTCGTATTCCCGAGGCTCGAAGTGCCGGTCCTTCAGTTTGGCCAGGAACCGCCGGTCTAAAGTTTCCGCGTGTGGCAGTAAGAATACTGCCAATCGCTGCAGGTGTACCCGAAGCTGATCACTGAGGACGTCAGCGGCATCGGCGAGTTCCGGCGCTATTTCGGTAAGCTGCACCCTAGCCGTTCTATCGGCATCTAGGGGAAAGGCTTTAGGAGTCGCTAACACTCGTAGGCGCGGCTCGGTGAAGTCTTTAAGAGCGGCAAGCCATCGCGCCGGCAGCGCGGCCAGCACCGTGCTGAGGTTCACCGCGCCATTGCCGAGCCGGGATTGTCCGCTGGGAATCGGAAGAGTCATTCGCTAAACCAAATCGCCAACGCGCCATGACGCGCGCGCGAACTTCCATTTGGAGCGCCCACGGCCGAGCGGGCGACGGCCCAAGCGCGATGCCGAGGCGGGCGGTTCGATTAAGCGGAGTCCACCCCGCCTGCCTGATTTCGCAGCGAAGGAGCCTGCGAACACACGAACAACACTGTTCCCCTGCCGGGCGCTTGCACACCCCGGACTTTCTCCCTTTTAATCTGTTTCCTCGTTGACGCAGGTCATCTTCATTCTGTTTCGCGCTATTGAAAAAAATTCCCGCCGCGCCTTCGATTCGGCTTCGCCGTCAAGACCCCATCTGGTAAAATGAAGTACCCCGATGAAATTTGGAGTCGTCGTCTTTCCTGGAAGCAACTGCGATCACGACGCGTGGTACGCCGTGTCCGCGAATCTCGGGCAAACGGCAGAGTTCATTTGGCATGACGCCACGAGCGTGGGCGATGTGGATGCAGTGATCCTACCGGGCGGTTTCGCATACGGTGATTACTTGCGCTGCGGTGCGATCGCAAAGTTCTCGCCTGTCATGCAGAGCGTCCGCACGTTCGCCTCCCAAGGCGGACTGGTGCTCGGCATCTGCAACGGATTTCAAATCCTGGTCGAAAGCGGCCTCTTGCCCGGCGCCTTGGTGCGCAATCGTGGTTTGAAGTTCATTTGCAAGCCGGTTCCCGTGCGGGTGGAAACCACGAATTCTGCATTTACGGCTGAAGCGAAAAAGGGCCAGCGTCTGGTTTTGCCCATCGCGCACGGCGAAGGTTGCTACATTGCCGATGAACGTACGCTGGACCAGCTGGAAGCCGAAGACCGGGTCGTGCTTCGGTATCTCGAAAACCCGAACGGGTCCCAGCGCGACATCGCTGGAATCTTGAACGAAGGACGCAACGTAATGGGCCTGATGCCCCACCCCGAGCGCGTCACCGAACCTATCATGGGTTCGAGCGACGGTTTGGTGATACTCAGATCAATGGTTTCAGCGGCGACGCAGGCGCTTCTCGTGCCGGCGGCGCACTAACGCATGACGCCGCAGGTCATTGAGACCCACGGACTGACCACGGCGGAGTACGACAAGATCGTTTCCCTGCTCGGCCGCGAGCCCACCTACACCGAACTCGGAATCTTCAGTGTAATGTGGAGCGAGCATTGTTCTTATAAAAGCTCGCGCCTGCATTTGAAGAAGCTTCCCACGCGCAGCCGGCTGGTGCTGCAAGGGCCTGGGGAGAATGCCGGGATCATCGATATCGGCGACGGCTACGCGATCGCGTTTAAGATCGAATCGCACAACCATCCCAGCTTCATTGAGCCGTTTCAGGGAGCGGCCACCGGCGTTGGCGGCATCCTGCGCGACATCTTCACTATGGGTGCCAGGCCCATCGCTGTCATGGACGCGCTTCGCTTCGGTCCTCTGAATATCGCGCGCAACCGGCGCATAGTCGAAGGCGTGGTCTCCGGAATCGCGCACTACGGGAACTGTTTCGGTGTGCCCACAGTTGGCGGCGAGTGCGTTTTCGAGGAATGCTACAGCGGCAACCCGCTGGTGAACGTGTTCGCTCTAGGCGTGTTCAAGCACGACCAGATCTTCTACGGCAAAGCGAAAGGCGTGGGAAATCCGGTGATCTACGTCGGCGCAAAAACGGGGCGCGACGGCATTCACGGTGCATCCATGGCGTCTGCCGAATTTACGGAAGAAGCCAAGCAGAAGCGGCCCAACGTCCAGGTTGGCGATCCGTTCTTAGAAAAACTGCTGCTTGAGGCCTGCTTAGAAGCGATGCAGACCGGCGCGATCGTAGGCATTCAGGACATGGGCGCGGCGGGATTAACTTGCTCGACCTGCGAAATGGGGAGCCGGGCCGGAACCGGCATCGAAATCGATCTACAGTACGTCCCGCAGCGCGAAAGCGGCATGACTCCGTACGAGATCATGCTGTCGGAGTCGCAGGAACGCATGCTGCTAGTCGCCGAAGCCGGCCGCGAGGAAGAAGTGTTCCGCGTTTTTCGAAAGTGGGGGCTTGACGCTGTCACTGTAGGACGCGTAACGGCCGACGGAATTTTGCGGGTGAAGGATCACGGCGAAGTTGTCGCGGAAATTCCCAACCGGGATTTGGCCGACGAAGCCCCCCTGTACGACCGGCCGCACACGAAGCCGTACCGTCCCGCGCCTCTGGATGCACCTGCGGGTGTTCTGGATCGCAGCCGCAAAGAGAGCGTCCAGTCGGATCTGATCGCGCTGCTTGCTTCCGCCGACATCTGCTCCAAACGCTGGATTTGGGAACAGTACGATTACACGGTTCGAACGAACACGATCGCCGGGCCAGGTTCCGACGCCGCTATCGTGCGCGTGAAGGAAACCGGCACGTCCCTGGCGATGTCGCTGGACGGCAACGGCCGCTACTGCGCGCTGGATCCGCGCGAAGGCGCCAAACTAATCGTGGCCGAATGCTGCCGTAACTTGTCCACTGCCGGCGCGCTTCCGGTCGCCGCCACGAATAACCTCAACTTCGGAAATCCCGAGCGGCCGGAGATTATGGCGCAACTGGTAGAGGCGATCGAGGGCATCGCCGAGGCGTGTCAAGTTTTCGAGACGCCGATCACCGGCGGCAACGTCAGTCTGTATAACGAAACTCTGGGCGAAGCGATCTGGCCCACACCAGTTCTGGGCATCGTCGGCCTGATGAAGACCGCGCAGCCCACACCGATGCATTTCGCCAACGCAGACCGCGCGTTGATCCTGCTGGGCGGTTTCGGCCAGACCGACGACCGGCACTTTGGTGGAACGCAGTATGTAAAAGTAATCCTCAAGTCCATGTGGGGTCTGCCGCCAGCGCTCGACATGGAGTACGAAAAGCGGGTGCATCATGCCATCCGGGAGATGATAGCTTCCGGCGCCGCGGAATCGGCCCACGATTTGAGCGATGGCGGCTTGGCGGTTGCGCTGGCCGAATCCAGTTTCGGAGCGGCCGGCATCGGCGCGCACATCCAAATCCCGGCGCAGCAGCGGCCCGAACTTGAGCTGTTCCACGAAGGCCCATCCCGGATTCTAGTCTCGACCTCTCAGGCGGAAGAAGTACTGAAAATTGCCTCGCAAAATAAGGTTGAAGCTCAGCGTATCGGCGTTACAATGAAAGGGCGGTTACGAATCGATTACGGTTCGGACACCCTGGTGGATTGCGATCTGGCTGAGTTAAGGCAACCTTGGCAGACATCTCTCGAACGCATGCTGCACCAGTCATGACCCGTCACAACAGCGAGTCTTTCGACCTCCCCCTCGACAAACTGCACGAGGAGTGTGGCGTGTTTGCCATTTACGGACACCCAGAAGCGGCCAATCTTGCGTACCTGGGGCTGTACGCATTGCAGCACCGAGGCCAGGAGAGCGCGGGGATCGCAACCAGCGACGGCCGCGAGGTCCGCTGCTACAAGGAGATGGGCCATGTGGCCGACATCTTCACGCCGGAGAGGATTGCGAGCCTGCCCGGCGAGTTGGCCATCGGGCACACACGCTATTCCACCGCGGGCGACACGGTGCTCATGAATGCACAGCCGTTCTGCGTGGACTGCAACAAAGGACAAATCGCGGTTGCGCACAACGGCAATATCACCAACGCCGCCGAACTGCGGCGCGAACTGGAAAGCCAAGGCTCGATTTTCCAGGCGTCCAGCGACACGGAAGTTGTTTTGCACCTGGTGGCCCGGTCGCGCGAACGGTCGCTCGCCGGAGCGTTGCGCGAAGCCATGCTGCAGCTCGAAGGCGCGTTTTCTCTGGTGTTCCTGGCCCGCGATCGCATCATCGTAGCTCGGGATCCGCGCGGATTCCGGCCACTGGCGTTCGGGCATATGGAATCGGCGTATGGGCGTCCAGCCTACGTCTTCGCTTCGGAAACTTGCGCTTTTGACCTGATCAACGCGCAATACGTGAACGATGTCGAACCCGGCGAGATGGTCTGCATTGGCCCCGAAGGCATGACGCGCGAGCGATGGGCGCCCGAGGTGCCCAGAGCCCAGTGCGTTTTCGAGCACGTGTATTTTTCGCGGCCGGATTCGGTGGTGTTCGGCCGGCCGGTCCAGCAGTCGCGCGAAGATTTGGGGCGTTTGCTCGCGCAGGAGTCCGGCGTCGAAGCTGACGTGGTGGTTCCGGTTCCCGATTCCGGCGTCGCAGCTGCGCTCGGGTATTCCGCTGAATCCGGCATTCCGTTCCGCCAGGCACTCATCCGCAATCATTACGTGGGCCGGACGTTTATTGAGCCTTCTCAGGCCATTCGCGACTTCGGCGTCAAGCTTAAGCTCAATCCGATCCGGCATTTGCTGGAAGGCAAGCGCGTCATTTTGGTAGACGACTCCATCGTTCGAGGTACCACCAGCCGGAAGATCGTCCGTATGGTGCGCAGTGCCGGCGCGCGTGAAGTACACTTGCGCATCTCCTGCCCGCCGACCGTTTCGCCCTGCTTCTACGGCGTCGACACGCCGCGCCAGAGCGAACTCATCGCCGCCCGGCACTCGCTTGAAGAGATTCGGCAATATGTTGAGGCCGACTCGCTAGCGTACCTGTCGCTCGATGCGCTTCGCCGCGCCGTAGCCGACGACAAAGGCCAATACTGCTACGCCTGCTACACCGGCAAATATCCCACCGACCTGGTTCACATCGAAGAGCTGGTGGCGGCAAAAAACCGCACGCGCTAGCTACCGGTTTAAAATCGAAACATGGGCACGACCACGACGCTGGTGACCGTCCAAGAGTTCCTCGTGCTGCCCGAGCCGGAAGGCCAGCGCATCGAGCTGATTGGGGGTGAAGTCGTCAGCATGGGCAGAGGCGGTGTCGCGCATGAGTGGGTTAAGGCCAACCTGATCGAAGTACTCCGCGATTGGGCTCGCCAACAAAGCTCTATGAAGGTCCTGAGCGAAACCACATACGTGCTCGACGAGCACAACTCCCCGATTCCGGATGTGTCCCTTCTGTCTCTCAGCCGTAAGCCGCCGCAAATGACCGGCTGGTTTCAAGGTGCGCCGGATGTTGCGATCGAGGTCGTATCGTCGGAAAAGGCTGCGGTGCTGGAGACGAAAATCGAACTGTATCTCGCTCATGGTAGTAAGTCCGTTTGGGTCGTTTACCCGGAGAGGCGAGTTGTTCGAATCTTTGCGATTGACGGGGGAGCGCGGCTTTTCGAACGCGAGCAGATGTTGGAAGATCCCCTCCTGCCTGGATTCAAGGCTCCCGTATCACAAGTCTTTGAAGGCATCTAAACCGGATAGCTTCCTCTGGGTAAACTGAAAGAATGCCTCCCGCCGTCGCAGCCTCCGCTCTGCGTGTCCCTCATTCCCGCATCCGCGAACTGGCCGAGATCGCCATGGGCATGGACGGCGTGCTCAAGCTGTACTTCGGCGAATCGAACATCCCGACGCCCGACTACATCAAGCGTGCTGCGCAAAAGGCCATGGCCGACGGGTTCACGTTTTACACCGAAAACGCGGGACTGCCGTCGCTGCGCAAGTCGCTAGCCCGTTATTACCAGGAACTGCACGGCGTGGAGTTGGACCCCGCGTCGGAATTTGTGATTACGGCGTCCGGCGTTCAAGCGCTCAACCTCGGAATCCGCTGCGTGCTCGATCCCGGCGATGAGGCCCTGGTCCTTACCCCCGCTTGGCCAAACGGCGCATCGAATGTTGCCCTCGCCAACGGCGTTGCGCTCGAAATCCCTCAGCCGCTGATCGGCGATCGTTATCACATCGATTTCACCGCGCTAGAATCGGCCATCACGCCACACACGCGGATGCTGCTCTACACCTCGCCGTCCAATCCTCTGGGCTGGGTGGCAACCGTCGACGAGCAGCGCCGGCTCCTGGATTTCGCTCGCCGGCACGACTTATGGCTGATCGCCGACGAAGTCTACGAGCGCCTTAACTACACCGGTGAGAAGCCCACCACGCCCGCGCCGACGATCCTAAAGCTTGCTACGCGTGAGGACGCGGTTATTGTGATTCAGTCGTTCTCGAAAGCATATTGCATGACCGGGTGGCGTCTAGGCTGGCTGGTCGCACGGCGCGATCTGGTCGCGCGGGCCACGCAACTCAATGAGTTTGTCGTTTCGCACGCGCCCAGCTTTGCTCAACGGGCCGGCGAAACTGCGCTGCTGTGGGGCGAGAGCGCTCTTTGCGAGATGCTAATTCGGCTGAGGGAGAACCGCGACTTCTGCTTAAACGCGCTCTCGAACATACCGGGAGTCACGGTTCCGAAACCGGATGGCGCGTTCTATTTGTTCCCTAAGATCGCCGGCGCCGAAGACTCGTTTGATTTTTGCAAGCGTCTCCTCATGGAGACCAAGGTCGGCCTCGCGCCCGGAGTGGCGTTCGGCAAGGGCGGCGAAGGCTCAGTTCGTATCTGCTATGCCGCTGAACGGCCGATTCTCGAAGAAGCCATGTCGCGCCTGGCGGGATTCTTGAAATAAAGGCGAGAAAAATGAAGGGAGGCGCGGTCAAACCGCCTGCCTCCCTCCTCCGACTCCTCCTCTGGTGCAGGAGGAAACTATTGATGCGCGCCGTTGTGTTTGTCGCGATAGATATTGCGGCTTAGCCGGTTTTGCTGGCGATTGACTTGTGCCTTTTCTTTGTTCGTCAAATTGCCGCCATTCGCCTTTCGATCGTGACGAATTTCCTTGTTCAGCGCGGTTTCTTTGTGTTCCAGATTCGCGGTCTCCGCCGGCGTTAGCGACCCGCTCTTTACGCCCTGCGCGATACGATCCTGCTGGTTTTCCTTGCGGTCGTGAATCCGGTCGTCGGCGCTTGCGGTACCGGCAATTCCGATCATTAATCCAGCAGCAGCCATACTCAAGAAAAACTTTTTCATTATTGGTTCTCCTCGTCTCCTCGTATTCGGAAGTTTACATCGCCTTCCATTCATCCAAACGCAAGTATCGAGCGGGAGTTACGTCTGGACGCGTTAAAATCCGGTCACCTGAAGGGAGATTAATGGAAGAATTGGGAAGAATGGAACGAAAGAACTAAGGCGCGATCAGCATCCGCCGTACTTCCGGCTCCAAGCCGGGCGCGCACGCAATGCAATTACCGGCGTAGATGCTCGAGCCGCCATTGAAATTCAAGTAACGGGCGCCCGCTTCTTCAAGAATCACCTTCAGCGGTGCGAAATCCCAACTGCAGGCGCTGGGCTCGATCCACAACTCGGCCTGGCCGCTGGCGACCAGCATTGCGTCCGCCGCGCCGCCCAGACCGCGGATGGACCAGAACCGGCGCATCCAGTCCAGCACGCGCTCGGGTGCCCTGAACGCGCTTAGTTCGTCGAGCCGGTTGAAGCAGAGCACCGACTCCTCGATCCGTACTTTCGACGAGGCTAGTACGCGGACATCATTGCAATATGCACCTCCTCCGCGACTGGCAGAATAAAGCCGGCCCAGCATCGGCAAATTGACGACGCCCGCCACTACTTCGCCGTCGGCCTCGAGCGCGATCAGATTGGCCCACAGCGGATTCCCGCGCATATAGTCGCGCGTGCCATCGATGGGATCGATGATCCACCGGCGGCCGTTTCGCGACTCCGCTTGCGCGCCCTCCTCGCCCAGAACGCCGTACCCGGGAAACGCCTCGGTTAACAGGCCGGCAATCACCCGTTCGCACTCGCGATCGGCCGCGGTTACGGGAGAATTGTCGGCTTTGGTTTCGGCCACGACGTCGGGCTGCATTCGAATTGCGATCTCCGCCGCTTGCCTGGCCGCCCGTACTGCCGCGTCCAGTTCTTTGCTCCACGCAGTCATGGAATCATGGTAGTGGTTCCTCCTGTCGACCAGGGGAAATGCCGAAGCCTGACTACAATAGGCAAGTGAGCTCTCGAACCATCTATTCGGTCCTCGAAGAAGCGGCGCGCAAGCACGGCAAGCTGCCCGCATTGCATCAGCCCGTAGGCAATGGAAAATACCAGACCTATAGCTGGATCGAGTATAAGCAAGCCGTCCAGGAGATCGCCTGCGGTCTGCGCCGCTTTGGGATCAACAAAGGCGACATCGTCGCGCTGCAATCGGAAACGCGCGCCGAGTTTTACCTGGCCGATTTGGGAATCATGGCCGCCGGATGCATTGCCGCCGCGCTTTATACGAGCTATCCCCTTCCAAACCAGATCGCGAATCTCCGCGCCAGTGATGCCAAGGCGGTGTTTGTTGAAGATCCAAAAACTATGCAGGCCTTGATGGAGGCCGCAGGCGAGCAGCCGCTCGCGGTGCGCTGGATTCTGCTCACCGGTGAATGCCAGGACGCGCTCACGCTGGAACAGCTTCGGCGCGAAGGCAGGCGCGCGTTATCCAAAGATCCCGAAGCATTCGACAACATTCACGCCGAAGTTCGTTCCGAGGACCTCGCGATCCTTTACCTGACCTCGGGCGCAACCGGAGAGCCGAAAATGGGCTTGGTGGATCACGGCGCACTCCTGGCTAATGTGCATATGGGCCCCATCGTTCTTAAGCTCACGCCCGCCGATTGCACCATTGGGTTCTTACCGTCGGCGCATATTGCGCAGCGCGTGGTCATCGAGCTGCTTCCCATCGGCATGGGCCTGCCAGTATGGTTCTCTGAAGGGCTCGCCAAGCTGCCGAACGAAATCAAAACCATCCGGCCGACTTTCCTCCTGGCTCCTCCGCGTGTCTGGGAACGAGTGTTCGCCAGCATCAACGCCGAAATCAAAAAACGCGGCGCTGTTTCGAAACGCCTGTTCCACGGTGCGGTGGGTCTGGGCGCCGAGGTAAACCGCCTTCGCGAAGCCGGCAAGCCAATTCCGAAGTGGATGCAGACGGCATTGAAAGCCGCCGATCGCCTGGTCTTCTCGAAAATCCGGGCACGTTTGGGCGGGCGGCTGCGAATTGCCGCATCCGGCGCGGCCCCACTTGGACCGGAACTGGCGCGATTCTATGCCTCCATCGGAATGCCGCTCATTGAAGGCTACGGTCTCACGGAAGGCGGCGTCACATGTCTCAACCCGCTGGAGCGGCCGAAACCGGGCAGCATCGGCGTTGCGCTTCCAGGGGTCGAACTCAAGGTAGCCGAGGACGGAGAGCTATTAATCAAGAGCGCCACGCTTTTCTCCGGGTACTACAAAGATCCCGAATCCACGGCTGCCGTCCTGCGCGATGGCTGGCTTTACACCGGCGATATCGCCGAAATCGATTCCGAAGGGTACGTTTATATCACCGGCCGGAAAAAGGAACTGATCGTCTCTTCGAACGGAAAAAAGATCTACCCAGCCCGTATTGAAGTGCTTTTCAAGACTGAGCCAATCATCAACCAAGTGGTGCTGATCGGCGATCGGTTGCCGTTCGTCACCGCCTTGCTTACGGTGAACGCAGCGCATGCCGAATCGTTGAAAGGCATGTCCAAAGACGGGCAGCGAAAGCTGGCCGAAGCGCAGCCGGTCCTCGACGAAGTGAAGAAGGCCGTCGCGCGCGTCAACAAGCAGCTCGCGCCGTTCGAACAGATCCGTAAGTTCCGTGTCCTGGAGCGCGATTTTTCCATCGAAACCGGCGAGCTGACGCCCACTATGAAAGTTCGACGCAACCGCGTGCTCGAAAATCATCGCGAGGTCGTCAGCCAGCTCTACATGGGCAGAGAAGAGAGCCAGTAACTACCTCCGCCCCATGACTCCTCAGCCCCCCGTCGCCAAAATCGTGGCTAAAGAGATCACCGCTCACGGTGACCGGCGCGTCGACAACTATTTTTGGTTGCGCGAGAAGGATAACCCGGAAGTAATCCAG
>Ga0209062_1001245_pt1 | contig 48508 bp, 47 predicted proteins | sample Coa_R2_2_FD_187158 | JGI IMG/M metagenome (GOLD analysis project Ga0209062, IMG submission 187158) | Surface soil microbial communities from Centralia Pennsylvania, which are recovering from an underground coalmine fire - Coalmine... | ecosystem: Environmental > Terrestrial > Soil > Unclassified... | reverse complement strand
CCGCCGGGCCAGAAGACCACCGCAACGGTGCCCCATCCGGCGCGCACCGACCACGCGTGGAGCGAGACGACCGAGCTCTCCAACACGCTCAACTTCCGCTACGGGGCGCTGACCTGGAATTCCCATAGGATCCACTATGACGGCGACTACACGCGGGGCGAGGAAGGATATCCGGCACTCGTCTCCAACGGCGGCCTGTCGATGCATCTGATGGTCGATGCGGCGTTGAAGCACAGCAAGGGCACGTTCACGGGCGCCACCGCCCGCCTCGTCCATCCCCTGTGGGTCGGCGATCGCATCGAGGTACGTGGTGAGAACCAGGCCGGCGGCAAGCTGAAGATCTGGGCCGCGGACAAGAATGGCGTGCTGTGCGGCGAGATGGACCTGGAGTTCGCCCAATGAGCGGGCCGCTCGAGGGAGTCAGCGTCGTCGACCTCACGACCATCGTCGTCGGTCCGATCTGCACCCGCACCCTGGCCGACTACGGCGCCGAGGTGATCAAGGTCGAGGCGCCGGGCGGCGACCTCTTGCGCACCATGGCCGAGGGCAGCCGCAATCCCGGGATGTCCGGCAAGTTCATCAACTTCAACCGCAACAAGCGCTCGATCGGCCTCGACATCAAGAAGCCGGAGGGCCGCGAGGCCCTGCTGCGGCTGATCGACAAGACGGACGTGTTCGTGAGCAACGTGCGGCCCGATGCGCTGGCCCGCGCGGGCCTCGACTACGAGAACCTCAGCAAGCGCAACCCGCGCCTGATCCACTGCTCGATCCTGGCGTTCGGCCGCGGCGGCCGATACTACGGCCGTCCCGCCTACGATCCGGTGATCCAGAGCCTGTCCGGCGTCGCCGGCACGATCGCCCGCGCCACCGGCGAGCCGCGCTTCGTGCCCATGGTGATGACCGATCACACCAGCGGACTCATTGCGGCGCAGGCGATCGGCTTTGCGCTGTTCCGGCGCGAGAAGACCGGCAAGGGTGAGGCGATCGACGTGCCGATGCTCGAGAACATGGCCTCGTTCGTGTCGAGCGAGCATCTCGGCGCGGCGACCTTCGACCCGCCGGTCGGCCCGACCGGCGACGGCCGCCTGCTCAGCCCCAACTACCGTCCGGTGCCGACCAAGGACGGCTTCGTCACGGTGCGGCCCAATACCAACGCCCAGGCCTTCGCCTTCTTCGACGCGATCGGCCGGCCCGAGCTCAAGACCGACCCGCGCTTCGACAGCGCCGCCTCGCGCACCAAGAACGCCAAGGCCTACTTCGAGGTCCAGGCTACCTGCCTCGGCCACAAGACGACCGACGAATGGGTCGAGCTGTTCGACAAGCTCGACGTGCCGGCCGCACGCTACAACACGATCGACGACCTGATGACCGATCCGCACCTGAAGGACGTCGGCTTCTTCAGGGAGGAAGAGCACCCGACCGAGGGCAAGATCCGCCGCAGCAAGCTCGCCAACATCTTCTCGGGCGGCGTGCGCGAGAACGAGACGCATGCCCCTCTCTACGGCGAGCACACACGCGAGATCCTGACGGAGCTGGGCTACAGCACAGCGGATATCGACAAGATGGCCGCGGGCAAAGCGATCACCGAGGCCACGAAGCGTTAGAACAAGTTGCCGCGAGCGCCGCTCTCCAGAGCCGCTCCAGGTCTTGCGCTACAATGAGCATGACGAGAGCGGCACTGGAGTGCCGCTCTCCCAGCGATTCAGTGTCGGACCGCCACCAGGTTGACCAGGGTCTCCTCCAGCGTGAAAGCGGATCGACGGTACTGGCCGGCGTTTTCCGCGGCCTACGCTCTCGACGGGAGACGAGTTCAGAATGGCCGATCGCCTTCGATCAGCACGCGCTGCATGATGCGAGGTTCGCCCACCGGATAGTCGACATCGACGCGATGCATGGTGGCGCGGTTGTCCCACACAACGCAGTCGCCGACTGTCCACTGATGGCCAAAGTGATGCTTCTGCTTGCGCGCCTCCTCGGCCAGCTCATCGAGCAGCTCGTCGCTCTCGGCCCGCTCCAGGCCGACAATGCGGTCTAGGCGGTTGAAGTTCAGATACAGCGCCTTGCGGCCCGTGTCCGGATGGGTACGCACCAGCGGATGCTCGACGTCGGGTGTCTCGGCGATTTCCTGGGCGGTCCGCGCTGACGGCCGGCTGCGGGCGCGCGCGGTGTCGTAGGCATGGATCGCGCGCTTGCCGTCGATGCGCTTGCGGGTCGATTCCGGCAGCGCCTCGTAGACGGTGTGCATGTTGCAGAACCAGGTGCGTCCGCCGCGGCTCGGTGTTTCCATGTTGTGCAGGAGCGTCGCCTTGGCCGGTACCGCCATGTAGCTGTCGTCGGTGTGCCAGTCCTCCGAGCGCAGCGCCGTCTTGTCGGTGGTGCCGTCGGCCATCAGGGTGCTCACCATCGTGGAGACTTCCGGCACCTCGTTGTTGCGCTTGTAGCGCAGCAGCTGCGCGCGCGGCGTGCCGAAGGCCGACGCGAAGTCCCGCATCACCGGTGCGGTCATCGGCTCGCCGGGCACGACCACGAGCAGATATTCTCCCAGCGCCTTGTTGAGGGCGGCGGCGATGCCGGGCTTGGTCGCGTCCTGCCAGCAGATGCCTTCGATGCGAGCGCCGAGCGGCGCGTCGAGCGGAACGACTCTCATGGCCCGAGCCTACCGCGCGAACAGTGCGGAAACCACTTCCACCATGCGGGCACGCATCGCCTGCACCATCGCGTGCGTCTTCTGCCAGGCCGGCAGCGACCTCACGAAGGCATAGGCCCGGTCACGCCAGGCGAAGAACCTCGTGTCGGCCCAGGCGAACCAGGAGATCGTCATCAGGCTCGGCCGCAGAATGCGATAGAGGCGCGCGAGGATCGCCGTCGCCAGCAGCTTGCCCAGGATCACCGAGCCGAGTGCCAATCCGTACCGATGATGCATGCCGAACCAGAAGGCCGACAGCTTCACCGGCAGGATCAGGATCGAGGGCGCCGCGAAGGTCAGCAGCGCCCAGTAGGGCGGCAGGCGCACGAGCCATGCTTCGAGCCGGGCGATCGGCGGCCATCCCGCGATCGCTGCCGTCACCATATTGAGGTAACGGATGATCGTCTGCTCGATGAAGACGATCGCGGCCGCGATCGGCACGAGCAGAATCTGGAGCGCGCGCTTGAGGTGCTGCTTCATGGGTGACGTATCTGGGGCTCGATCAAGGCGATTTCACGGGGATGCCCGGCGCGTGCCGCCGCGTATTCCAGCCATGACCCTTCTGAAGCTCCTCGCGACCGCCCTCGTCGCCCTTTCCTTCATGGTTATCGCATTGCCCGGGTATGCCGCCAACGACGGCGACGGCGTCACCAACGGTGCGCCGGGCAACGCCCAGGACCCCGCAGCCAAGCCGCGGCGTCATCACAAGCATCAACGCAAGGGCCAGCGGCATCATCGCCGGCAGCAAAACCCGAACCGGGGTCCTGCTCCCGACGGCGGCATCGGCCAAGGTTGAGGGCTGAGCCGGCTAGACGGTCTTCACCAGCTCGGCGATCGCGGCGCCCACCGTCTTGGTGTCGCCGTTGCCGCCCAGATCCTTGGTGCGAGGGCCACCCTCGACCAGCGAGGCCGCGATGGCCCGCTCGATCGCTTCGGCCGCGTCGGGATAGCCGAGGTGCCTGACCATCATCGCCCCCGACCAGATCTGACCGATCGGGTTGGCGATCCACTTTCCGGCGATGTCCGGCGCCGAGCCGTGCACCGGCTCGAACATCGACGGGAACTTGCGCTCCGGGTTGATGTTGCCCGACGGCGCCACGCCGATCGAGCCGGTCAGCGCCGGACCGAGGTCCGAGAGGATGTCGCCGAACAGGTTGGAGCCGACCACCACGTCGAACCAGTCCGGGTTGCGCACGAAATGCGCGGTCAGGATGTCGATGTGATACTGGTCCGCCTTGATGTTCGGGTATTTCTTGCGCATCTCGGCAAAGCGCTCGTCCCAGAACGGCATGGTGTGGATGATGCCGTTCGACTTGGTAGCCGAGGTGACGTGCTTCTTCTTCGTCGTGCTGGCGAAGTCGAAGGCGAATTTCAGCACGCGGTCGACTCCCTTGCGCGTGAAGATGGCCTGCTGAATCGCCATCTCGTCGTCGGTGCCTTGGAACATGCGGCCGCCGATCGAGCTGTATTCGCCCTCGGTGTTCTCGCGCACCACCCAGAAATCGATCTCGCCCGGCTTGCGGTTGGCGAGCGGGCTCGGCACGCCCTCGAACAGGCGCACGGGCCTGAGGTTCACGTATTCGTCGAACTCGCGTCGGATCGGGATCAAGAGGCCCCACAACGAGACGTGATCCGGCACGCCGGGCCAGCCGACGGCGCCGAGGAAGATGCTCTCGTACTGCTTCAGCGTCTCCATGCCGTCATCGGGCATCATCTTGCCGGTCTTGGCGTAGCGGTCGCACGACCAGTCGTACTCGGTGAACTCGAGCTGGAAGTTGAAGCGCCGCGCCGCGGCTTCGAGCACGCGCACGCCCTCGGGCAGAACTTCCTTGCCGATTCCGTCACCCGGAATGAGGGCGATCTTGTGCTTGGCCATGTGTTTCCTCTCGCTGGTCCAGACGACGTATACTGACCGCTCATGCAGGAGCAAGTCATGTCGTTTGATCTCAAGATCACCGGCGGCACGATCGTCGATGGCACGGGCAAGCCGGGCTACACGGGCGACGTGGGGATCAAGGACGGCAAGGTGGTGGCCCTCGGCAAGGCCGACGGGCCGGCCGCGACCGCGATCGATGCGGCCGGCATGGTCGTCTCGCCGGGCTTCGTCGACGTGCACACCCACTACGACGCGCAGATCCTGTGGGACCGTCTGCTGTCGATCTCGCCCTGGCACGGCGTCACCACGACGGTGATCGGCAATTGCGGCTTCGGCGTCGCGCCGACCCGCGCCGCCCATCGCAAGCTCATCCTGCAGACGCTCGAGAAGGTCGAGGGCATGAGCCTCGATGCGCTGCAGGCCGGTGTCGGCGACGACTGGCCGTTCGAGACCTTCCCGCAATATCTCGATACGCTGGAGAAGCGCGGCTCGGCGATCAACATCGCGGCCCTGTTCGGGCACACGCCGCTGCGGCTCTACGTGATGGGCGAGGAGTCGACCGAGCGTGCCGCGACGTCGGACGAGATCGCGAAGATGAAGAGGCTGGTCCGGGAGGCGATGGATGCCGGCGCGATCGGCTTCGGCACCTCTGTCGCGGTCAGCCACAACGGCTATGCCGGCAAGCCGGTGCCGAGCCGACAGGCCACGGTCGAGGAGATGGACTCGCTGGTCTCGGTGCTCGGCGAGATGAAGCGCGGCCTGATGCAGATCACGATCGGCCGCGATTTCTCGAGCCGCCACATGGCCGAGGTCAGCCGCAAGTACAATGTACCGGTCACCTGGACCGCCCTGCTCTCCTACCTCTACGGACCCGGCGGCCATCGCAAGCAGCTCGACCTCGCGGCCGAGCAGCGCAAGTCGGGTGCTCTGGTCATCCCTCAAGTCAGCTGCCGGCCGCTCAACTTCGAGTTCACCTTCGCCGAACCGTTCATCTTCGACGTCATGAAGTTCATGAACGAGCTCGCTCAGGCGGACGCCACGGCACCCGGGACGCGCCGCCGCGCCTATGCCGATCCGGAATGGCGCAAGAAGCTGCGCGGCGAGGTCACGCCATTGTTCCGCAACTGGTGGGATCGCGTCGTCATCGCCTGGTCGCCGTCGCACCGCGATCTCGAGGAGCAGCCCTTGACCGCAGCGGCGGCCAGGCTCGGCGAGGATCCGGTCGACCTCGCGCTCGACGTCGCGCTGGCCGACGACCTGCAGACCCGCTTCCGCATGGCCGTGATGAACTTCGACGAGACGGAAGTGGCCGAGCTGATCACCGATCCGAACACCATCATCGCCCTCTCCGATGCGGGCGCGCATGCCAACCAGCTGTGCGATGCCTGCTACTCGACCTATCTGCTGGGCCACTGGGTGCGCGAGCGCGGTACCTTCACGGTCGAGCAGGCCGTGCACAACCTTACCCAGCGGCCGGCCGAGACCTTCGGCATCACCGACCGCGGCGTGCTGGCCGAGGGGCGTCCGGCCGATGTCGTGGTGTTCGATCCCAAGACCGTCGGCCCCGGCCCGCTCAAGCGGGTGTACGATCTGCCGGCCGGCGCGGACCGCCTCGTCTCCGAGGCGCACGGTATCGCCGCCGTGATCGTCAACGGCCAGATCATCCGGCGCGACGGCAAGGACGCCGTCGCCGCCAACGACCGCCTGCCCGGCCGCGTGCTGCGCGGCGGGCGAGCTGCCTGAACTCGAGAGGGAGACCATCATGATCCATGTCATCGCCGTCATCACCGCCAAGCCCGGCAAGCGGGACGAGATCCTCGGCCACTTCCGAGCCAACGTGCCGGCAGTGCGCGCCGAGAAGGGCTGCATCGAGTACGGCGCCACGGTCGATGCCGACGGCATGGGCTCGTTCCAGACCAAGTTCGGTCCCGACACCTTCGTCGTGGTCGAGAAGTGGGAGAGCACCGACGCGCTGAAGGCCCATTCCGCCGCGCCGCACATGGCCGCGTATGCCGCGAAGACGCGCGAGAACATCGCCAGCCGCGTCATCCACGTGCTCGCGCCGACTTGATCGCTGTCACCGACGCCGACGTCGCCGCCTACGACCGCGACGGCGTCGTCTGCCTGCGCGGGCAGTTCGATTCGCATTGGATCGAGCGCCTGCGCGCGGCGATCGAGCGCGACCTCGCCATGCCCGGGCCGAATGCGACCAACTTCGCCGAGGGCAGCACGGCGGGGAAATTCTTCGGCGACATGTTCATGTGGAAGTCCGACCCCGACTTCCGCGCCGCCGCCCTCGGGTCCCCTGCTCCCGCGATTGCGGCAAGGTTGATGGACTCGACATCGGCCGACTTCTTCTACGATCAGCTCTTCGTGAAGGAGCCCGGCACCGCCCATCCAACGCCGTGGCACCAGGACCAACCCTATTGGCCGGTGAAGGGCTGGCAGATTGCGTCGGTGTGGATCGCGCTCGATCCGGTCGACCGCAGCAACGGCGCGGTCGAGTTCATCGCCGGGTCGCACAGATGGGGCGTGAACTACCGGCCGACGCCCTTCCGGAAGGGGCACGAGATCAAGTTCACGTCGAGCGAGTTGCAGCAAATTCCCGACATAGACGCCGATCGCAGCAAGTATGACATCCGCTGCTGGCCGATGGCGCCGGGCGACTGCCTGGTCTTCCATGCCATGATCGTGCATGGCGCGCCGGGAAACGATACGCCCGGCGCGCGCCGCCGCGGCCTGTCGCTGCGCTACACCGGCGATGATGCGCGCTACGACCCGCGACCGGGCACCTTCCGGTTTCCGCATACGCCGGACCTTGACGCCGGCGCGCGCATGACCTGCGACCTGTTTCCGAAGGCCTGGCCGCCGGGCGAATGAAATAGTGTACGGCCGCGGGCCGACTAGGATCGCCCGATGTCCGATCACCATCACCACGATCACGCTCGCCACGGCGCTGGGCACCGTCACGGGCACAGTCACGGTGGCCATGGGCATTCCCATGCGCCGGCGAGCTTCGACCGCGCCTTCCTGATCGGCATCACGCTCAACCTGGGCTTCGTGATCGCCGAGGCGGCCTACGGCTTCATCGCCAACTCGCTCGCCCTGCTGGCCGACGCCGGCCACAATCTCAGCGACGTGCTGGGCCTCCTGCTGGCCTGGGTTGCAGCGTCGCTCGCCAAGCGCCGGCCGAGCGCCCGCTTCACCTACGGCATGAAGCGCACGCCCATCCTTGCCTCGCTCGCCAATGCGATGCTTCTGCTCGTCGCGAGCGGCGCGATCGTGCTCGAGGCAGTCCGGCGATTGAGCGACCCGGCGCCGGTCGCCGAGACGACCGTGATCTGGGTGGCGGTGATCGGCATCGTCATCAACGGCGTCACGGCATTGGGCTTCATGGCCGGCCGCAAGAGCGATCTCAACATCCGCGGCGCCTTCCTCCACATGGTGGCCGATGCCGTGGTGTCGCTGGGCGTCGTCGTGAGCGGCCTGGCGATGCTCTACACCGGCTGGCTGTGGCTCGACCCCGCGGTCAGCATCGTCATCGCCCTGGTGATCGTGGCCGGCACGTGGTCGCTGCTGCGGGAAGCGATCAACCTGTCCCTCGACGCGGTGCCCAAGCGGATCGATCGGGAGGCGATCGAGACCTATCTCGGCGGCTTGCCCGGCGTCACCGAGGTGCACGACCTGCACATCTGGGCGATGAGCACGACCGAGGTGGCGCTGACGGCGCATCTGGTGCGGCCGGGCGCGACGCTCGACGACGGGCTGCTGGCGCAGGCCTGCACCGATCTCTCGACCCGCTTCAGCATCGGCCACGCGACCCTGCAGATCGAATCCGGCGACCCCGCCCATCCCTGCACGTTGGCGCCGTCGGAAGTCGTCTAGCGCGAAGCGGGAGTCCACTGGAGTCCACTCGGGTGTGGACCGGTTGGATGCCGATGGCACAAGGGTTTTAGGCCAGGAGTCCACGAATCCACCGATTCTGTCCCAACTGAAAAACACTCCAGTGGCGCTCATGACTCTGGTTGCGCCACGGGAGTGGCGCGGTCCGATGAGGATGATCATGCGCGCGACACTGCATGATCCCGCGCGGAATACCTATTACGGGCAATGGCCTAGGGGGAAAGCCGCTGTTCCCGGGCCTCCAATCATCGTCCATTGCCCATAGTGAGCTCGCTGCGAGCACCGGATTCGTGGCGTTTGACGGTCCGGAGCGAGATTTCCCAACGGATCGCTGGCGGCTGCGTTGGAAATTTGTCGGTCGACAGAAAGAAAACCTGCGCGCTTCAGGCAGGCGCTTTCACCGCGCCGCGCACGACCATGTCGAGCATGCCCTCGATCAGCGCATCGCGCTTGGTCCAGGGGAATTCCGGGTTGTTGATGATGGCCGCGACCAGCCCATGCAGGCTCATCCACACCAGCTCGGTGGTGGTCTCGAGCGGGTAGTGGAGCGCAAGACCGCTCTGCTCGATGTCTCGGAAGATGCCCATGAAGCGGGCGAAGGCGATGGCGCCCTGCGAACCCGGTTCGCTGGGGTCGATCGCCTCGGGCTTATGGCCGCGCTTCTTGATCTCCTGCGGCGTGTTGCCGGACATGAAGGTCAGCCAGTACTCGCGCGGATGCTCCAGCGCGAAGCGGATGTAGGCCGCACCGCAGCGGCGCAGCTTTGCGACCGGAGCCACCGGCTCCTGGTCCAGGCTGTCCATCAGCTCGATCATCGCGCCGAAGGTCTGGTCGCAGAGCGCGATCAGGATCGCGTCCTTGTCCTTGAAGTACAGATACAGCGCCGGCGCCGAGACACCGACCACGTCTGCGATCCGGCGGATGGTCGTGGCCTGGTAGCCCTCGCGCAGGAACAACTCCTTGGCGGCCATGAGGATTTCGTCGCGCCGGGTATGTCCTTCGCCGCGTCTTTTCCGGGTGCTGGCCGATGCCGTGGACAAAATGCGTTCCATTCCCTTGACAGGTAACTGAACATCGGTAAGTTATCAATGTTAAGTTATCGCCGTTCAGTTCGTCGCCGCCATTGTACCCCGATGTCCGGGGCCACGGAACGTCGGGTGACTGAACGACAGAAGGATGGCCACCATGCGGCTCTCTGTTGATGGCTTTGCCTCGCTCCTCCTCTCGCGAAAGACGTTGTTCGCTACGGCCGGGATCGGCGCTGTCGCGCTGGTCGCCCTCGGCGCCTTCACCTGGAAGAACGGCGCCGGCCCCGTGGCGCCAGCCGCCAGCGAGGTCATCCGACCAGCCCGCGTGGCCAAGATCGACTTCCGGCCGCACATGCACAGCCTCCTGCTGGCCGGTACGGTGGTTCCCCGGATCGAGACCACGCTGGGCTTCCGCGTCGCCGGCAAGGTGACCTTCCGCGCCGTCGATGTCGGCGCCACGGTGAAGCCCGGCCAGTTGATCGCCCGGATTGATCCGGCCGACTACCAGCTCGCGGTCGACAACGCGCGCGCGGCCCTCGCCTCGGCCGAGGCCGACTATGCCCGGGCCAAGGCCGACCTCGACCGTTACCAGGCGCTGCGCGGCAGTGCCGCGTTCATGACCCAGACGCTCGACAGCCGCCAGTCGGTCTCCTCGACTTCCTACGCCAGGGTCGAGCAGGCGAAAGCCCAGCTGGCGACCGCCGAGAACAACCTCGCCTACACCGAGCTGCATGCCGATGCTCCCGGCGTCATCACCGCAGTGCAGGCCGAGGTCGGCCAGGTGCTGGCGCAGGGCCAGGGCATGGTGAAGCTCGCCCGCACCGACGAGCTCGAGATCCTGGTCGGCGTGCCCGAGCACCGCCTCAAGATCGTACGCGATGCGAGCCAGGTGAGCTTCGAGCTGTGGTCCGACGCCGGTCACCTCTTCCGCGCCAAATTGCGCGAGCTCTCGCCCAGCGCCGATCCGCTGACCCGCACCTATGCGGCGCGCTTCAGCATCGTCGAGCCGCCGTCGTTCATCGGCATCGGCATGACGGCGTCGCTCACCCTGTCGCGGCCCGATCCGGCGCCGCTCGCCGAGGTGCGGCTCAGCGCCATCTTCCAGCAGGGCACGCAGCCAGCGGTCTGGGTGGTCGACAAGTCCGGCACGGTATCGCTGCATCCCGTCACCATCTCGCGCTGGCGCGATGAAACGGCGCTGATCTCCTCGGGCGTGCAAGACGGCGATGTCGTCGCCACCGCGGGCGTGCACAAGCTCGAGCCCGGCCAGAAGGTCAAGCCGCTGACCGGAGCGCCGTGACATGTCGAGCAACATGGGTACCCGCATCAACCTTTCGGAGCTCGCCCTCAAGAACAGCACGCTGACGCTGTTCTTCATGCTGGTGCTCACCCTTGCCGGCATGTTCGCTTATTTCAGCCTGGGCCGCGCCGAGGATCCGCCCTTCACCATCAAGCAGATGGTCGTGTCGGCCGCCTGGCCGGGCGCCACCGCGCGCGAGATGGAGCAGCAGGTCACCGACAAGCTCGAGACCAAGCTGCAGGAGCTGCCCTGGTTCTACTACGTGCAGAGCTACACCAAGCCGGGCGAAACCGTGATCTACGTCACGGTGCGCGACGACGTCCCGCCGGCCAAGGTGCCCGACCTCTGGTACCAGGTGCGCAAGAAGATCGGCGACATCAAGGGCACCCTCCCGCAGGGCGTTCTCGGCCCGAACTTCAACGACGAGTACGGCGACACCTACAGCCTGATCTGGGCGTTCGAGGCCGACGGCTTCTCCGACGCCGAGCTGAAGGAGATGGTCAAGGAGGCGCGGCTGCGCCTGCTGCGCGTGCCCGACGTCACCAAGGCCGACCTGTTCGGCGTGCAGGACCAGAAGATCTACATCGAGTTCAGCCACGCGCGGCTCGCCATGCTGGGCATCCCGCTCGACCAGATCTTCGACGTGGTGCGCAAGCAGAACGCGATCGCCGCCTCGGGCACGATCGAGACCAAAGGCGAGCGCATGGCAATCCGGGTCGACGGCGCGCCGACCTCGACCGAGCAGCTGATGGCGATGCCGTTCAGCGCCGCCGGGCGCACCCTCACCCTGGGCGACGTGGCCGACATCAGGCTCGGCTACGAGGATCCGCGCAAATCCTCGATGCACTTCAACGGCAAGCCGGTGATCGGCCTCGGCGTGGTGATGCAGGCCGGCGGCAACGTGCAGCAGCTCGGCCTCGCGCTCGACAAGGCGATGCAAGAGATCCAGCGCGACCTGCCGGTCGGCGTCACCGTCCACCGCGTCGCCAACCAGCCCGAGGTGGTCGAGGAATCGGTGCACGAGTTCACCCAGTCGCTGGCCGAGGCGCTGGGCATCGTGCTGGTCGTCTCCTTCATCAGCCTGGGCTTCCGCACCGGCATCATCGTGGCGCTGAGCGTGCCGCTGGTGCTGGCGATCACCTTCGTCGGCATGATGCTGCTGGGCATCGACTTCCAGCGCATCTCGCTCGGCGCCCTGATCATTGCCCTCGGCCTGCTGGTCGACGACGCCATCATCGCCGTCGAGATGATGATGGTGAAGCTCGAGCAGGGCTTCAGCCGGATGGAGGCCGCGACCTTCGCTTACACCTCGACCGCCTTCCCGATGCTCACGGGCACGCTGATCACGGCGGCCGGTTTCGTGCCGGTCGGCTTCGCCAAGTCGAGCGCCGGCGAGTACACCAACTCGATCTTCTGGGTGGTCGGCCTGTCGCTGGTGATCTCGTGGTTCGTGGCGGTGCTGTTCACGCCGTGGATCGGCTACCGCCTGCTGCCGGCCCCCAAGGTGACGCACCACGCCCCCTACCACAGCGGCCTCTATATGGTGTTCCGCAGGCTGGTCATGTGGTGCATTTCCTGGCGCTGGACGACCATCGCCATCACCGTGGCCGCGTTCGTGGCCGCCATGGGCTCGTTCCAGTTCGTGCAGAAGCAGTTCTTCCCGACCGCCAACCGGCCCGAGCTGATCGTCGACCTCCGCCTGGCGCAGGGCGCCTCCTATGCCGCGACCGACGCGGAGGTGAAGAAGCTCGAACAGTGGCTGGGCAGGAACGAGGACGTAGCCTTCTACACCTCGTACATCGGCGCCGGTTCGCCGCGCTTCTACCTGCCGACGGTGCCCGAGCTCACGAACGCCAACTTCGGCCAGGTCATCGTCATGACCAAGGGCATCGAGCAGCGCGAGCGCGTGGTGGCCGAGCTCGGCCAGCTGTTCAAGGACCACTTCGAGGCCGTGCGCGGCCGGGTCTCCCGGCTGCAGAACGGCCCGCCGGTCGCTTACCCGGTGATGTTCCGCGTGCTGGGCGAGGATCCGCAGCACGTCCGCGCCGTGGCCGAGCAGGTCCGCCAGGTGTTCAAGGCCGATCCCGACACGCGCGACATCAACTTCGACTGGAACGAGCTCGCCAAGTCGGTGCGCCTCGACGTCGACCAGGCCAAGGCGCGGGCGCTGGGCGTCGATTCGCAGCTCCTGAGCAACGCCCTGCAGACCATCCTGTCGGGCGTGACCGTGACGCAGTACCGCGAGGGCACCGAGACGATCGACGTGGTCGCCCGCGCCGTGGCGGCCGAGCGGCTCAGCGTCGAGGGCCTGGCGTCGATCCACCTGCGCACCGCGACCGGTGGCATCGTCTCGCTCGATCAGCTCGCGATCCTGCATTACGAGCTCGAGGAGCCGATCCTGTGGCGGCGCAACAAGGAGCTGCTGATGACAGTCCGCGCCGGCGTGCGCGACGGCGTGCAGGGCCCCGACGTGGCGACGCGGCTCGACAAGGCGCTCGAGCCGATCCGCGCCAGCCTGCCGCCCGGCTATCGCATCGAGGTCGGCGGCGACAAGGAGGAGAGCGCCAAGAGCCAGGGCTCGATCTTCAAGATGATGCCGGTGATGGGCTTCCTCACCCTGCTCTTCCTGATGCTGCAGCTGCGGAGCTTCTCCAAGCTCGCGCTGGTGCTGCTGACGGCGCCGCTCGGCATGATCGGCGTGGCGCTGTTCCTGCTGCTGTTCAACCAGCCGTTCGGCTTCGTGTCCCTGCTGGGCACGATCGCGCTGGCCGGCATGATCATGCGCAACTCGGTGATCCTGGTCGACCAGATCGACCAAGACATCGCCGCGGGCCACGCCGCGTGGGACGCCGTGATCGACGCCACGGTGCGCCGCGCCCGGCCGATCCTGCTGACTGCCGGCACCGCGATCTTCGCCATGATCCCGCTGTCGCGCAGCGTGTTCTGGGGTCCGATGGCGGTGGCGCTCATGGGCGGCCTCCTGGTCGCGACCGCCCTCACCCTGCTCTTCCTGCCGGCGCTCTATGCCGCCTGGTTCCGGGTGAAGCGGCCGGCGGCCGAGGCGGTTGCGCCGACGATATCCGCCGCGCCGCCTACACTGGCGCTGGCAGCGGAGTGACTCATCGGACCGCGAACCTCCAGGTCCGCTCAGAGTCACGAGCGGACCTGGAGGTCGCGGTCCGATGAGTCTACGCCCTGACCTTCTCCAGCCGCTTCCAGTCGAAGACGACGCCGTGGCCGGGGCGCTCGGGCGCAATCGCTTTGCCTTCTTCGATCCGCATCGGGTCGGCGATGTAGGCGTTGATCCCGAAGCCGTGCGTCTCGAGGAAGCTGCGGTTGGGACAGGCGGCCAGCAGGTGCACCGTCACGTCGTGCGCGCCGTGCGACGTGACCGGCAGGTTGAAGGCCTCGGCGAGGTGCGCGACCTTCATGAACACGGTCGGGCCGCCGCAGTTGGTGACGTCGGGCTCGGGATAGGTCACGCCGCCGGCCGAGATCATCTGCTGGAACTCCCAGAGCGTGCGGAAGTTCTCGCCGGTCGCGACCGGCAGGCCGCCGTCGCGCAGGATGCGCGCGTGGCCCGCGACGTCGTCAGGAATGGTCGGCTCCTCGAGCCACACGAGATCGAACTCGCGCAGCGCCCGCGCGCGGCGGATCGCCTCGTCGGCCGACCACTTCATGTTGGCGTCGACCATCAGCGGGAAGCCGTCGCCCAGGTGCTTGCGCATGGCGCGGATGCGCTCGACGTCGTCGTGCAGCAGGTCGCGCCCGACCTTGGTCTTGATGGCGCGGAAGCCTTTCCTCAGGTTGCCGTCGGCCTGGGCCAGCAGGTCCTTAACCGACAGGTCGAGGTCGATGCCGCCGGCATAGCACGGCACCTTCGGATCGTTGCCGCCGAGCAGGCGGTAGAGCGGCAGGTTCGCGCGCCTGGCCTTGAGGTCCCACAGCGCCATGTTGAGCGCCGACAGCGCCAGCACTGCCGGCCCGCCGCGGCCGCCGTAATGCAGCGCCCACCAAACCTTCTGCCAGACCGCCTCGATCAACTCGCAGTCCGCACCGGCAACGACCTCCGGGATCTCGCGCGCCAGCAGGTGATGGATCGCGCCGCCGTTGTGGCCGGTCGTGTAGGTGTAGCCGACACCCTCCTGCCCGTCGGTGTCTGTCACCCGTGCGGTGATCAGCTCGAACGACGTCATGACGCCGTGCGTGGAGTCCGACGCCGGTGCGTCGAGCGGGATGCGGAAATGGCCCGCGTCGAGAGATTTCAGCATTGCCATGGCTTATCCACCTCCGTCATCCCGACCGAAACCTCGCGAAGCGAGGCGTAGTGGAGGGATCTCTTTTGTGGACGTATCATCAAAAGAGGTCCCTCGACTTCGCTTCGCTCCGCTCGGGACGACGGGGGTTAGGAAATCCGTCCTTCGACGCTGTGCAGGTCGGTCTGGCGCGCGGCGCTGACCGCAAGCACGATCTCGATGCCGCGCACGATGTCGTCCAGGCTCATCGACGGCGCGCCGCCGACCCGTGCCGCCTGCTCGGGCAGGTAGGGGATGTGCAGGAAGCCGCCGCGGTAGTTCATCTCGCGCGCCTCGGCCATGTCCATGGTGGCGTAGAAGACGTGGTTGCAGACGAAGGTGCCGGCGGTGTTCGACACGGCGGCCGGCAGGCCCGCCTTGCGCATCTCGGCGACGCAGGCCTTGATCGGCAGTGTCGCGAAATAGGCCGCCGGCCCCTCGCGCACCACCGGCCGGTCGATCGGCTGCTTGCCGTCATTGTCGCGGATACGCGCGTCCTGGACGTTGATCGCCACCCGCTCGAGGCAGAGCTCGGACCGGCCGCCCGCCTGCCCCACGCCCAGCACGATGTCGGGCTGCACCTCGTGGATCGCCGCGCGCAGCACGATCGGCGAGCGGGCATAGGAGGTCGGCAGCTCGACAGTGTGGATCGCGACCCCGTTCATCTTCCGCTTCAGACGGCGAACGGCCAGGATCGACGGATTGACCTTGTCGCCGCCGAACGCATCGAACCCGGTGACCAGTGCCTTCATGCCCACACCCTTATGTCCCTGCCGTTCTCCCAAAAACGAAGGGCGCCCCTTTCGGAGCGCCCTGCAGTCTAACCGGTCCGGGCCGGATCGGCTACTTGTTGGCCTGGTCGAGGGCGCGACGCGCCATCACGTTGACCAGATGGGCGCGGTACTCGGCGCTGCCATGGATGTCGCTGTTGAGCCCGTCGGCCGGGATCTTGATGTCCTTGATCGCGTCCGAGGAGAAGTTCTTGGCGAGCGCGTCCTCCATCGCCTTGACGCGGAAAACGCACGGGCCCGCACCAGTCACGGCGACGCGCACGCTGTTGCCGGTCTTGGCGACGAACACGCCGACCATGGCGTAGCGCGAGGCCGGGTTGGGGAACTTCATGTAGCCGGCCTTGTCGGCCTTCGGGAAGGTGATCGAGGTGATCAGCTCGCCGTCCTCGAGGGCGGTCTCGAACAGGCCCTTGAAGAAGTCGTCGGCCTTGATGGTGCGGCTGTTGGTGGTGATCGTGGCGCCGAGGCCGAGGACGGCCGCCGGATAATCCGCCGCCGGATCGCTGTTGGCGACCGAGCCACCGATCGTGCCGCGGTTGCGCACGGCCGGATCGCCGATATGGCCGGCGAGATGGGCCAGCGCCGGGATCGCCTTCTTGACGTCGGCCGAGGAGGCGACGTCGGCATGGCGGGTCATGCCGCCGATCGTCACGCTCGAACCGTCGACCTTGATGCCGGCGAGATCCTTGATCCCGTTGAGGTCGACCACGTCGGAGGGCTTGGCCAAGCGCTGCTTCAAGGTCGGGATCAGGGTCATGCCGCCCGACATGGCACGCGCCTCGGGCTTGCCCTTCAGCGCAGCGGCGGCCTCGGCCAGCGTCTTGGGGCGATGGTAGGCGAAATCGTACATCACTTTCCTCCGTGGATGGCCTGCCACACCGTCTGCGGCGTCGCGGGCATCGGCACATGCTTGACGCCGATCGGCGCCACTGCGTCATGGATGGCGTTCATTACCGCGGCCGGTGCGGCGATCGCGCCCGCCTCGCCGCATCCCTTCACGCCCAGCGGATTGTGCGGGCAGGGCGTGACCTTGTAGCCGGTCTTGAACGACGGCACGTCGTCGGCGCGCGGCATGGCGTAGTCGTTGAACGAGCCGCTCAGGAGCTGCCCGGTATCCTTGTCGTACACCGCGCATTCCAGCAGCGCCTGGCCGACGCCCTGGGTGATGCCGCCATGCACCTGGCCCTCGACGATCATCGGGTTGATGACGTTGCCGAAGTCGTCGACCGCGGTGAAATTCACGATCTCGGTCGCGCCGGTGTCGGGGTCGATCTCGACCTCGCAGATCTGCGTGCCGGCGGGATAGACGAAGTTCGCGGGGTCGTAGAACGCGTTCTCGTCCATGCCGGGCTCCAGCTCCTGGAGCGGATAGTTGTGCGGCACGTAGGCGGCGAACACCGCCTGGCCGAGCGGCACCGCCTTGTCGGTGCCGGCGACCTTGAAGGTGCCGTTCTCGAACACGACGTCGGCGACCGACGCCTCCATCAGATGGGCGGCGATCTTCTTGCCCTTGGCGATGACCTTGTCGGCCGCCTTCATGATCGCCGAGCCGCCGACCGCGAGCGAACGGCTGCCGTAGGTGCCCATGCCGAACGGCGTGGTGGCGGTGTCGCCGTGCACGACCTCGATGTTCTCGATCGGCACGCCGAGCTTGTCCGACACGATCTGGGCGAAGGTCGTCTCGTGGCTCTGGCCGTGGCTGTGCGAGCCGGTCAGGACCTGGACGTTGCCGGTCGGGTTGAACTTGATCTGCGCGGCCTCCCACTGGCCGACGCCGCCGCCCAGCTGGCCGATCACCTGCGACGGCGCCAGGCCGCACGCCTCGATGTAGGACGAGAAGCCGATGCCGCGCAGCTTGCCGCGCGACTTGGCCTCCGCCCGCCGCGATTCGAAGCCCTTGTAGTCGGCGATCTTCATCGCCTCGTCGATGATCGGCGGGTAGTTGCCGGAATCGTACTGCAGCGCCACCGGCGTCTGGTACGGGAAGGCCTCGGGCGGGATGAAGTTCTTGCGGCGCAGTTCGGCCGGGTCGACTTTCAGCTCCTTGGCCGCCGCGCTGACCAGGCTCTCGACCACGAAGGTGGCCTCGGGGCGGCCGGCGCCGCGATAGGCATCGACCGGCGCGGTATGCGTCACCGCCGCCTTCACGTTGGCGTAGATCAGCGGGGTGGTGTACTGGCCGGCCAGCAGCGTCGCATAGAGATAGGTCGGCACCGCGGTCGAGAAGGTCGACAGGTAGGCGCCCATGTTGGCGATCGTCTCGACCTTCATCGCCAGGAACTTGTTGTCCTTGTCGAGCGCCAGCTCGGCATGGGTGATGTGGTCGCGGCCGTGAGCGTCGGTCATGAACGATTCGGCCCGCTCGGCGGTCCACTTGATCGGCCGGCCGACCTTCGCCGCCGCCCAGGTGACCATCGTCTCTTCGTTGTAGCAGAAGATCTTGCTGCCGAAGCCGCCGCCGACGTCGGGCGCGATCACGCGCAGCTTGTGCTCGGGGATGCCGAGCACGAAGGCGGACAGGATCAGCCGCAGCACATGCGGGTTCTGCGACGTCGACCAGAGCGTGTAGTTGCCCGTGCCCTTGTCGTACTCGGCCGCCGCGGCGCGCGGCTCCATGGCGTTGGGGATCAGGCGATTGTTGACGATGTCGAGCTTGGTCACGTGCGCTGCCTTGGCGAACGCCGCATCGACATCGGCCTTCACGCCGATCTCCCAGTCGTAGATCAGGTTGCCGGGCGCCTCGGCATGTACTTCGGGCGTGCCCTTGGCCAGCGCCTTGGAGAGATCGACGTTCGCCGGCTTGACGTCGTAGTCGACCTTGATCGCCTCGGCCGCGTCGCGCGCCTCGGCCGCACTGTTGGCGATCACCATCGCCACCGGATCGCCGACATACCGGACGGTATCGGCCGCCATCACCGGATGCGGCGGCGCCTTGTGCGGCTGACCGTGCTTGTCCTTGACCACCCAGCCGCAGATCAGGCCGCCCATCTTCGCGGCGGCCGTGTCGGCGCCGGTGAAGATCTCGACCACGCCCGGCATGGCCTTGGCGGCCGCCGTGTCGATGCTCTTGATCTTCGCGTGGGCGTGGGGCGAACGCAGGAAATACGCGTAAGTCGCTCGGGCGAGCGGCAGATCATCGACATAGCGGCCCGTGCCGGTGAGGAAGCGCTGGTCTTCCTTCCGCTTTACGCGGGCGCCGATTCCGGTCTCGGCGGTCATGGCGTTCAGACTCCTGCTGCCTTCATGGCTGGCGCGGCGGCCAGAATAGCCTTCACGATGTTGTGGTAGCCGGTGCAGCGGCAGAGGTTGCCCTCGAGCTCGCGGCGCACCGTCGCCTCGTCGAGCTGGTAGTTGTTGCGCTTCACCATGTCGATCGCGCTCATCACCATGCCCGGCGTGCAGAAGCCGCACTGCAGCGCATGGTTCTCGCGGAACGCCTCCTGCATCGGATGCAGCTTGTCGGCGCTCTCGGCCAGACCTTCGATCGTGGTCACCTTGCCGCCCTCGGCCTGCACCGCGAGGATGGTGCACGACTTGATCGACTTGCCGTCGAGATGGACGACGCAGGCGCCGCACTGGCTGGTATCGCAGCCGACATGCGTGCCGGTGAGCCCGAGATGCTCGCGCAGGAACTGGACCAACAGCGTGCGCGCCTCGACCTTGCCGGACACCGCCTTGCCGTTGACGGTCATGGCGACATTGATGGTCATTACTTGTCTCCCTTGGATCGATGGTTGTGGCGCGCGAGCGCGCCCACCCGGGCGTTGACCGACTCTCGCAAGACGGTCCGCTGCCGGTCAAGCGAATTGCGGATTGCGAATAACGCCGGGTCTCTCCGGCTACCGGCTGATCAGGAACACGATGATCAGGATGGCCGCGCCGATGCCGATCACGGTCCAGTGCCTCATGCCGCGCTCGGCCGAAGCGCGCGGCACCGGCGGCGGCGGATCGTTGGGCATCACCATCAGGCGGCGGCCGGCGGCGGCGCGCCGACGCTCTCGGCGAACTTGCCGAAGAACTGGTCGGCCAGTTTCTTGGCGGTGCCCTGGATCAATCGGGCGCCCACCTGCGCAATCTTGCCGCCGACCTGGGCGTCGACGTCGTAGGCCAGCACGGTGGCGCCCGAATCCTCGGTGAGCTTCACGACGGCGCCGCCCTTGGCGAAGCCGGCGACGCCGCCCTGCCCCTCGCCCGAGATCTTGTAGCCGTTGGGCGCATCGATGTCGGACAGGGTGACCTTGCCGCTGAACGCCGCGCTCACCGGGCCGATGCGCAGCCGCACCTTCGCGGTCATTTCGGTATCCGACAGCTTCTCGAGCGATTCGCAGCCCGGAATGCAGGCCTTCAGCACCTCGGCGTCGTTCAGCGCGGCGAACACCTTTTCGCGCGGCGCCTCGATCCGATATTCGCCCTTGATATCCATCGGGAAACTCCTGGTCCTACCACTTGGAGGTATAGGAGTCCGGCGGCGGTTCTGCCAGCGGTTCGCGCAGGGAGATGTAGATCGTCGCGAGGTACGGAACGGCCATCACCAGCGCGAGGAAAGCGAACCAGTTGGCCTGGGTGTTCCAGAACAGGGTGCGGATCACCCAGCGCCCGCCGTCGGCTGCGACGAAGCCGCCGGCGCCGCCGTCGTAGAGCTTGATCGCGCCCTCGGTGATCACCATGGCGATGGCCCACAGGATCAGCATCGACGACAAGGCGATCTCGGGCAGGATCGGCCGCACCCGGCTGAACGACCGGGTCATGCGCACGTAGCCCGGCGTGCCGTCGTAGCCCAGCAGCCGGCCGAACGAGAGCGCCCGCGCGACCCGCTCGCGCCGCGCGACCTTCTCCTTGCGCAGCACGGTCATGATCTTCCAGGCCATCAGCACGATGCTCGGGAGGACGAAGCTCCAGATCGGGAAGTCGCGGTAGCGGCCGTCGATGCAGATCTGCCGGTAGAAGGTCTCGCTGAAGCGGATGACGCCGTCGTACCAGTCGACGGTGATGACGACGAGATAGAAGATGCAGAGCAGCGTCAGCGCGAGATAGAGCATCTGCAGCATCAGGTCGACGCGCCGCAGGATGCGCAGGCGCGGCAGTTCGCGATAGGCCTGCCAGGCCTCGCGCACACGCGCGCCGTAGAGCGACGGATCGGCCATGCGCCGCGTCAAGCTGTCGGCGATGCCGCGCAGCAGGGCATAACTGAAGCCAGCCAGCAGGATCGCCCAGAAGGCCACGCCCAGCACTTTCTCGAAATAGAAGGTGCGGCTGAGATCGATCCAGACCGTCTGCACGTAGGCAGTGGCCACCAGCTGGGCGAACAGGGCAAAGATCGCGATCGAGCGCGCCGGCGGCTTGCGGCGCCAGACCGAGAAGGCCAGCACCAGCAGCGCGGTCAGGATCGACGACAGGGCGAACAGCATGCGCCAGTGCGGCTCGGCGCTGACCGGCTGGCCGAGCTCGAACTTGTCGCGGCGCCACGCGTCGAGCAGGCCCCAGGCGGCGCCGACCGTGCCCTCCTGGCGCGCCTTCCAGTGCTGGTCGAAGGCCTCGACCACGTTGTAGTCGAAGTGCTCCTTCTCGGCGAGCTGGCGGAACATCGAGAAATAACGCACCTGCTCGACCCGGCCCGGCCGCGCGTCGGAACGCATGCGGCCGTCGCTCGGCCAGCCGGTCTCGCCGATCACGATCTTCTTGCCGGGGAAGCGATCCTGCACCCGCTTGTAGATCGCCCTGATGTGGTTCTCGATGCGCAGGGAGCCGTCCGCTTCGCGGCGGTCGAGCCCGATCGGCTCGTCCTCCCAGTAGGGCAGCAGGTGGACCGTGATGAAGTCGACCTCGTCCGCAAGCTGCGGGTTGCGCAGCCAGAACTCCCAGACGTCGGCATAGGTCACGGGCTGCTTCACCCGGCTCTTCACCTGCCGGATGTAGCCGCGCAGCTGGTTGGCGGTGAGGTCGCGGCGCAGCAGCACCTCGTTGCCGACGATCACCCGTTCGATCGTGTCGGGATAGCGGTTGGCCTGGTCGATCAGCTGATTGATCTGCTCGAGGTTTTCCTTGTCGTTATCGTTCAGCCAGGCCCCGTGCCAGACCTTGAGCCCGTACTTGCCGGCCAGCCGCGGCACCGCCTCGAGGTTCTCGCCGGTGGAGTAGGTGCGCACGGCGGCCACCTTGCCCTGCAGGCGCTTGAGGTCCTGGTCGATCTGCTCGGTCGTCGGGAAGGTCCGGGTGAGCGGGCTCTGGCCCGGCCGGTAAGGCGCGAACGACACGCTCTGCAGGGGCGCGCTGGTCCAGCCGGCAATCTCGACCGGCCGGTTCGGCACCCACCACCAGAGAAGATTGAGCGCCGTCACCACCGCAAACGCGACCAGCGCCAACAGGACCCGCATTGCTCCTATGTACCGGCTTTTTGTCCCCAGTGCTCGGCCAGATTGGGCGCGCTAGATCGCGCCACGTTGGACGCCGGCAATGGCCTGCCGCACGATCTGGTGGCCGCGGAACAGCACCGCCTCCTTCCAGTCGTCGGTGTCGGGGTAGAACTGCCGCCGCATGGCGGCCCGGATCGGGGCCGCCTCCTTGCCCAGCGGATCGCCGTATTTGTGCAGCCAGTGGTCGGCGCGGAACGCCTTCTGGCCGCTCTCGCGGTCGAACGTGCCGTATTCCAGGGTGCACATGGTGAGACGAGTCGCGGGCTCGGGCAGCAGGCGCAGCAGGCCATAGTGGCCGAGTCCGTCGCGCGCCTGCGAGGCGGTCTGCCCCCGCTTGGACTCGGTGACCGATTCGCCCCAGAACGCACGCACGCGCCGTGAGGCCGGCGTGTCGATGTCGTAGTGCGTGATCGGCTCGCCGTAGCCGTAGGGCCCGAGCCCGGTGTGGAAGTCGATCACCGACACGTCGCTGCGGCCCTTCAGGAACTTGTCGGCGATGGCATGCAGCGTGCGATTGGACCAGCAGGGCCCACCGCCGCCGAAGAAGAAGCCGTCCGGATGGCTGTACTGGCCGCCCGACATGGCGCGGAAATAGGAAATGTCGCCGACCTTCTTGCGATACTCGCCGAGCTTGGCCTCGCACGCCTTGATCGCGGCATCGCTCAGATCCTTCGGGATCAGGTAGTCGGCGATCTCCAGGTAGCCTTCGTTCACCGGATAGGGCCTGGAATGGTCGACGTAGTTGCGGTTGAGGTCGTTGCCCTCTTCCGTCACCCGCCGCGTCCAGGCGAAGCCGTAGGGATTGATGGCGTGCACCATCAGCACTGCCGTGTCCTTCGGCACCCCGGCCGCGCCGACGCTGGCCAGCCAATCGACCTGGAAGCCCGAGCCGCAATAGCCCTCGACGCCGTGCGTGCTCGAGATGGTCATCACGACCTTCGACGCATCGTCCGGACCGATCCGCGCCACATCGGTCGACAGCGACTCGCCGGCCGGGCCCTTCGTGGGATTGTCGTAACGGTAGGTCGTCGCACCGGCGATCTTCGCCGCGGACAGGAACTTCTCGCGCGCCTCGCTATAGGTGGCGGCGAAGGAATGAATGTTGGGCATGAACAATCCTAGGTACGCAGGGTCAGGCCGCCATCCACCACCAGTTCATGGCCGGTAATGAAGTCCGCCTCGTCGGACGCGAGCAGCAGCGCGCCGCGGGCAATATCGATGGGCTGGCCCAGCCGGCGCAAGGCCGCTTTCCTCTCCCATACCGCGCGAATTTCCGGATTGTCGAAGTTGGTGCGCGTCATGCCGGTGTAGATCGCACCGGGGCAAACGTAGTTCGCCGTGATGTTGAACTTGCCTAATTCGAGCGCCAGCGTCCGCGTCAGGCCGCCGACGCCCGCCTTGGAGGCGCAGTAGGCCGCCAGCCCGTAGTCGGTGTCGAACGCCATCACCGAGGCGGTGTTGACGATCCGCGCCCGCCCCTTCTCCTTCGCCCGCGCCTTTAGCGCCGGGATGGCTTCACGGCAGAGGCGGAACATGGCGCGCACGTTCACGCCGTTGACGCGGTCCCACTGCTCGTCGGTCATCTCCTCGACGAAGGCGCGGCCGCTCACCCCGGCGTTGTTGAACAGGATGTCGAGCGCGCCAAACTTCTCCAACGCTGCGGCCACGATCTTCTCCGGTGCGTCGTCGCCGGTAATGTCGACCGCGCAGGTGGCGATCGCATGGTTGCCGGCATGCGCCGTCTCGATCGTCGATTCCGGGCGGTCGACCGCCAGAACCTGCGCGCCCTCGTCGGCAAACAGCTTGGCCGAGGCGGCGCCGATGCCCGACGCCGCCCCCGTCACGATCGCGATCTTGCCCTTGAGCCTATCCATTGTGCGCTCCGGTCAGGCGATGGTGAGCACGACCTTGCCCGTCGCCTTGCGCGAGAGCAGCGCATTCATGGCGTCGGGTCCCTTCTCCAGCGGGAAGCGCATCGAGATATGCGGCTTGAGTTTGCCCTGCGCGTACCATGCCAGAAGCTCATCGAAGTTCTTGCGCGCCTCTTCAGGCTCTCGTCCGCGCCACGCGCCGTAGAACACGCCGCGCACGTCGCAGCTCTTGAGCAGCGCGAGATTGGCGGGGAGTTGCGGGATGCGGCCCGCCGCGAAGCCCACCACCAGCAGGCGGCCGTACCAGGCAATGCAGCGGATCGATTCGTCGAAGGCATCGCCGCCGACCGCGTCGTAGATGATATCCGCGCCGATGCCGCCGGTCAGCTCCTTGACCTTGTCGCGCATCTTCTCCTTGGCGTAGTTCACGAACATCGTGGCGCCGTACCTGCGGCACACCTCCATCTTCTCGTCCGAACCGACCGCGGCGATCACCTTCAAGCCCATCAGCGCGCCGAGCTCGACAGCGGTCAGGCCGACGCCGCCCGAGGCGCCGGTCACCAGCAGCGTCTCACCAGGCTTGTAGTCGCTGCGCTGCTTCAGCGCGTAGTAGGACGTGCCGTAGGTCATCGTGAAGGCGGCGCCGTCCTCGTAGCTCATGTTGTTCGGCATCGGCAGGAGCTGGCCCTGGTCCGCCAGCACTTCGGTCGCATAGCCGCCATGGCCGATCATGCCGATCACGCGCTGGCCGACCTTGTACTCGGTCACGCCCTCGCCCACTTCGGTGATGTCGCCTGCGACTTCGTGGCCGGGGGCGAACGGGCGCGGCGGCTTGAACTGGTACTTGTCCGCGATGATCAGCGTGTCGGGGAAGTTCACGCCCGCGGCCTTCACGGCGATGCGCACCTGGCCCTTGCCCAGCGGCTTGGAGGGCATCTCCATCAGCTTCAGACTCTCCGGTCCGCCCGGCGTTTCGCTGATCATGGCCCGCATCGTCTGCTCCCGTTTCGATCCGTGGCCTCCTTGATACGATGGCGGCCCGAGAGCGTCCATCCGTGCTACAAGACGGGCTTTTCGCGGGGAGGAAAATGGCAGGGCTGTATTTCGAGGAGCTGACCGCCGGCCGCGTGTTCGATCACGCCTGGACGCGCACCGTGACGGAAATGGACAACGTGCTGTTCAGCTCGCTGACCATGAACGTCCAGCCCTTGCATCTCGACGAGGAGTTCGCGTCCAAGACCGAATTCGGCCAGCGCATCGTCAACAGCCTGTTCACGCTGGGGCTGATGATCGGCATCACGGTAAACGACACCACGATCGGCACCACCATCGCCAATCTCGGCATGACCGACGTGAAGTTTCCCAAGCCGGTGTTCCACGGCGACACGCTCAAGGTCCGCACCACGGTGCTGGGCAGCCGCGAGAGCAAGTCGCGGCCGGATGCGGGCATCGTCGAGTTCAGCCACACGGCGACCAACCAGCGCGGCGAGATCGTCGCCGAGTGCAGGCGCCAGGCGCTGATGCGCAAGCGCCCGAAGGGTTGATCTCATCGGACCGCGGACCTCCAGGTCCGCTCATGAATCATGATGCGGACCTGGAGGTCCGCGGTCCGATGAGCATGAGTCAGCTGCGGCTGAAGGCGAGGATGTCCTGCGTCAGACGGTCGCGATGGGTGACGGGCAGACCGTGCGCGCCTCCCTCGTAGACCTTCAGGGTCGCCCGCGGGATGAGCTCGGCGACTTTCTGGCCGGTCCGCTCCACGGGATTGACCTGGTCGTTGTCTCCATGGAGGACCAGCGTCGGCACCGTGATCGCGCGCAGCTCCGCCTCGAAGTTGCCGTGCGAGATGGCGCGCATGCACTCGATGATGCCTTTCGGCGACGACCGCATGAACTGCGCGAGCACCCAGTCGGTCATCGCCGGCGATACGGCGGGATGGCCGCTGGTGAAAGCCGTGACGCCCTTCGCAAAGAAGGTCGGGCGATCCTGCCTCAAGGCGGCGACGAAGGCGTCGAAGCTGCCGCTCGACTGCGGAGGGATGGTGCTCACCATCACCAGCCGCGCGATCCGCGAGCTGCCGTGGCGTGACAGGTAACGGACCGCCTCTCCGTTGCCCATCGAGAAGCCGACCAGCGTGACATCGTGCAGACCGAGCCGGTCGATGACTGTTGCCAGATCGTCGGCCAGCCGGTCGTAGTCGTAACCGCGGCCGGGATCGCTGGAGCGTCCATGGCCGCGCCGGTCGTAGGCCACGCAGCGCAGGCCGTGGTCGACCAGCTCGGTGAGCTGATACTCCCAGATGTCGGCATTGAGCGCCCAGGCGTGGGTGAAGAGCACCGGCTTGCCGGTGCCCCAGTCGAGATAGAACAGGTTGGCGCCGTCGTCGGTCTCCACGAACGATGGCCGCACGTCGGCGGCCGGCGCTCTGCTGTCAGCGCGCGCCGTGGCGGCTCCGGCAAGCGCGACCGCCGCGAGCGACGTGGCGACAGATCTCCTGTCCATGGCCGCCCTCCTCTTTACGCGCGCGCAGGCGCGGCGTCGGTGAAGCCGACCACCGACTTGATGCGGCCATCACCGTCGAGGGCGACGAAATCGGTGCCCTTGATGAACAGCGGCGCGTCCGCCGTGCCGCCGGCGGCCCAGCTGAAGCGCAGGTAGTCGTGATGCACCTCGATGCCGCTCGCCAAATTGAGCCGGTAGCCGGGGAAGTGCTCCTGCGCGGTCGCGATCATCGCGTCGATACTGTCGTGGCCCTTGCCGTCGCGCGCCGCGTCGACGTAGGTGCCGTCCTCGCTCCAGGTCTTCGCCACCAGCTCGCGCCGCTTCTTGGGCTCGCGCTCGTTCCACGCCGCAAGGTAGCGCACGACGACTTCGTTGACGTTGCTCATTGCTCTTCTCCTCTCAGGCTGGGGTTCGGCCCGTACCGGCCGGGAAAGCGCCGGCGCTGCGATGCCGATTGCGACGACTGCACGAAACAGCTCTCGTCTTTCCATGCAGCGGAAGCTAAGTCGGCACGGCCAGGCGGTCGATTACCTGAGACGTAAGTTGGGCTGCCCGGCTATCTTCAAGCGTCATCAACGAGCCTGGATTTCCGAGCCATGCGTTCCTTTCTGTTCGTCCCTGCCGATTCGGAGCGCAAGCTCGCCAAGGGCCCGCTGTCGGGCCCCGATGCGCTGATCCTCGACCTCGAGGACTCGGTCGCGACCGACCGCAAGACCATCGCGCGGCAGATGGCGCTCGATTACCTTCGGACAGCCAATCGTGCCGGGCCGAAGCTCTACGTCCGTGTGAACGCGCTCGACACGGGCCTGACGCTCGGCGATCTCGCGGTCGTCCTACAGGGCAAGCCTGACGGCATCGTGTTCCCCAAATGCGTCGGCCAGCGCGACCTCGACCTCCTCGCCACCTATCTCGACGCACTGGAGGCGCGCGAAGGCATCCAAGCCGGATCCACAAAGATCCTCACCATCGCCACCGAGAGCGCCGCCGCGGTCCTCGCGCTCACGGCGGCGCCGGCGAAGCATGCCCGCTTGATCGGCCATTCGTGGGGCGGCGAGGACCTGATGGCCGATCTCGGCGCGCTGGCGAAGGGGCCGGCGCCGGGTGTCTATGACGACACGTTCCGAATGGCCCGCACCGTCAACCTGATGGCGTCCGTCGCGGCCGGCGTAACCGCCTACGACACGGTCTACCCCGACATCAAGAACATGGATGGGCTGCGCGCCGAGGCACACGAGGCGCGGCGCATGGGCTATGGCGGCAAGATCGCCATCCATCCGGACCAGGTCGCGGTCATCCACGACGTCTTCACGCCGTCGGCGCAGGAAGTCGACTGGGCCAAGCGCGTGATCGCCACGTTCGAGAACAACCCGGGCTCGGGTGTGCTGACGCTCGACGGCAAGATGCTCGACAAGCCGCATCTCGTTTTGGCGCGCCGCCTGATGGCGCGCGCCGGATGAGGGAAAGCGGCGCGCTCCTGCCGACGCTCGACCGGCTGTTCGCGGGTCCGCGAGACTCGGTGCTGACGATCCGGGCGTTCGTCGACGGGCTCGAGGACCGTTCCTACGCCTTCATCATCGCCGCGCTCAACGTTCCCAACATCGTGCCGACCGGCATCCCCATGCTGTCGACCGTCACCGGTGTGCCGATGGTGCTGCTGGTCGTGCAGTACTTCCTCCGGCGACCGACGCCTTGGCTGCCCGAGCTCGTCGGGCGCCGCGGCCTGCCGCGCGGCAAGCTGCAGGATTTCCTGGCCGGCCGCACCCGGCGCTATATCGAGCGGATCGAGAACGCCATCCATCCGCGCCGCGCCTGGTGGATCAGCGGCACAGCGCGCAAACTGCTGCTGATCGTCTGGGCGCTGCTGATCCTGCTGCTCGCGTTGCCGATTCCGTTCGACAACCTTGTCCCCGCCTGGGCAATCATGTTCTTCTGCATGGCCCTGATCGAGCGCGACGGCGTGATGGCCCAGCTCGGCTGGTTACTGACTTTCCTGACGATCCTGTGGACGATCTTCCTGCTCACCATCGGCATCGCGATGGTGCAGACCCTGCTCCGCGCGATCTTCTAGTACGAGCGCGGCAGCTCGAGGATGTGCTCGGCGACGAAGTTGAGGATCATGTTGGTCGAGATCGGCGCCACGGTGTAGAGCCGGGCCTCGCGGAACTTGCGCTCGACGTCGTACTCCTCGGCGAAGCCGAAGCCGCCGTGCGTCTGCACACACATCTCGGCCGCGGCCCACGCCGCTTCCGACGCCAGCATCTTGGCCATGTTGGCCTCGGCGCCGGCGTTGATGCCGGCCTCGAACATTGCCGCAGCCTTGCGCACCATCAGGTCGGCCGCCTCGATCTGGGTGTAGGCGCGCGCGATCGGGTACTGCACCCCCTGGTTCTGGCCGATCGGCCGACCGAACAGCTTGCGCTCCTTGGCGTAGTTCACCGCCTTGTCGATGAACCAGCGGCCGTCGCCGATGCACTCCGAGGCGATCAGGACGCGCTCAGCGTTCATACCCGACAGGATGTAGCGGAAGCCCTTCCCCTCCTCGCCGATCAGGTTCTCGGCCGGCACCTCCATGTTGTCGAAGAACACCTCGGTGCTGTTGTGGTTCATCATGGTGCGGATCGGCCGGATGGTCAGGCCCTTGCCCAGCGCCGCACGCATATCGACCAGGAACACCGACAGGCCCTCGGTGCGCTTCTCCGCCTGCTCGCGCGGCGTGGTGCGCGCGAGCAGCAGCATCAGGTCGGAATGCTCGGCGCGGCTGGTCCACACCTTCTGTCCGTTCACGATGTACGTGCTGTTGTTCTTCTTCACCGCGGTCGTGCGCAGGCTCAGCGTATCGGTGCCGCTGGTCGGCTCGGTGACGCCGAACGCCTGCAAGCGCAGCTCGCCCGTCGCGATCTTGGGGAGGTAGCGCTCCTTCTGCTCCCTGCTGCCATGCCGCAGCACGGTGCCCATGATGTACATCTGCGCATGGCAGGCCGCGGCATTGCAGCCGGCCTTGTGGATCTCCTCCAGCACCGCCGACGCTGCCGAAATGCCGAGGCCCGCGCCGCCGTATTCCTCGGGAATCAGGATCGACAGCCAGCCGGCCTCGGTCAGCGCCTTGACGAATTCGGTCGGATAGCCGCGCTCGCGATCGAGCTTGCGCCAGTAGGCGCCATCGAACTTGAGGCAGAGCGCGCGAACGGCGTCGCGTATCTCGGGATGCGTCGGCGCGTAGGGATTTTCAGCGGCGTGGGTGTCCATGGCGGGGTTCTAGTCCGCCGCCTGCCCCCAAGCAATGCGCCGCAGCTCGTCGATCACGCCGGCATGCACGTCGGCGGTGAAACCGTCGACCGTCGGCTCGTTCCGCGCCGTGACACCGTCGACGGCGCCGGCTTTTTCCACGATCGCCCTGGTGATCGCGAGGTCGCGTTCCGCGGTCAGGAACTTCGCGATGGCCGGCGACCACGAGCGATGGAGCACCCCAAGTGCCGCCATCAGGCCGTAAGCGCCCCAGTTCGACACGCCGGCGACCACGAGGTGATCGCACGAGGTGATGCAGGCAATGCGCTCGCCGTTCGGCACGGTGCGCGCAATCAGCCCGGCCGGCAGCTTGCCCATGCCGATCTCGTTGCCGCCGTCGCCGACGCCGATCTTCGCCCAGTCTCCCGCCGTGAACAGATCGTCGAGCGGCGCAGTCCACGGCGAGACGTCGGCGCCACGCATATTGCGTGGGCGGCCGTCGGGCGAGAGCCCGCAGCGTTCGATCGAGACGGCGTGGCTCACACCTGCCTCTTTCCACGCGCGCGCGACGCGGGCGATGCCCGGCTGGTCCTGGACCCCCACTTCGTCGACTGCGACATCGACACCGGTCTCGTGCACCGCGGCGCGCACCGCGTCGGCGCACGGCGAGTCGACGGCGATGCGCACCGGCACGCCACACGCGCCAAGGCTCGCGGCCAGCAGCGCGGTTCCGACGGGTCCGTCGGTCTCGGCGGCGGCGACGCCGTCGCGCGGCACGAAGAAGCCGGTGATGAAGCCTATGCTCGTCGCATGCAGCAACGACTGTGCGGCTTCGGCCAGTCCGCCGCGCGTCGCCTCGATCAGGGCCTGGGTGCCTCGGCCGACCTCGCGGCAGACCTGGGCTTCGATGGCGTCGAGCGCCTTACTTCTCCTTGGCGACATACACTCCGTTCCAGTCCGGCGGCGAATCGTCGATCAGGTGATCGACACGCTCCCGCATGACGTCGTAATACCCTTGTCGCCAGCCCAATGCCTGCGCCGCCTCGGCGCACTCCTGGATCACCGGCAAGGACTCGACGAAGGCGCCGGTGCGATAAAGGAGAAGGAAGGCGGCCTGCCGGTCGAGCAGCGTCTGATACTCGGGCCGCTTCGTCATCTCCGGCGGACCGATGAGGCCGAAGATGCGCTCCGGCTCGGTCTTGCCCTTCACCATCACGAGATCGAGCTCTATGGCGGCGAAGTCCGAGGCCTGCTCCCAAGTGTTCTCGCCGATGATGATTCCAACCGCATAGGTCTTGCACAGGCCCTCGAGCCGCGCGGCAAGGTTCACCTCGTCGCCCAAACACGAATACTGCAGCCGCTGCGTCGAGCCGAAGTTGCCGACCGTGGCCTGCCCGGTGTTGAGGCCGACACCTATATTGACCGGAATGTGAGGCCGTCCTTCGGCCTCCGCCTCTGCCTTCCATTCGGCGTTGAGATCCATCAGGCGCGCCTGCATCGCCAATACGGTCTCGCACGCCCGGACGGGATGGTTCGGCACGTCGATCGGTGCATTCCAGAACGCCATGATGGCGTCGCCCATGTACTTGTCGATCGTGCCCTTGCGCTCCTGGATGAGGTCGGTCATTGGCGTCAGCAAGCGATTCATGAAGCGGGTGAGCCCCGCGGGATCGAACTGCTCGGAGATGGTCGTGAAGCCCCGCACGTCGCTGAACAGGACGGTGATCTCGCGCATCTCGCCGCCGAGCGCCAGCAGGTCGGGATTGTCCACCACCGCCTTTACCTGGTCGGGCGACAGGTAGAGGCTGAAGGCGCCGTGGATTTCGCGCCGGTCGCGCTCGGCTCGAATGAAGGAGAGCGCCGAACCGACGATGTAGATCACCGCCAACGTGACCGGCGGATAGATCGGATCGAACAGCAGGTGGATCTTGTTGAAGGCGTACCAGGGCACGGCAATGCCGATGCCGATGAACAGCGCCGCGACCAGCGCCATCGTCGCCGCCGGCAGCCGCGGCAGCAGGATCACGAACACCAGCCCGATCGCCAGCAAATAGAGGAATTCGGCGCCGTCGGCATAATCCGGCCGCTCGAGGAAGGTCTGACTCAGCACCTGCTCCAGGATCTGCGCGTGCACCTCGACGCCCGGGATCGAATCCTGCAGCGGCGTGTTTCGCAGGTCCTTCAGGCCGACCGCCGAGGTGCCGATCAGCACGATGTGGCCGTCGATCTTGTCGTCCGGCAGCGTGCCGTTCAGCACGTCCTTGGCCGAGACGAAGCGCTGTTTGAGGTGGCCCGAGTCGTAGAGTTCGATGCGGCCCTCGGCGTCGGTGTCGATGTTGAAGTTGCCGACACGGACGCTGCTCATGCCGGTGCGGGCGCCGAACGATTCCAGCCCCTGCGCACCGGCCCAGCGCACCAGATAGGTCGAGGCGCCCTGGGCCACCCGCAATGCCTCCAGCGACAATGTCGGGAAGAGATCCTCGTCGCGCTGCCCTTTCATCCGGAACAAGAGCGGCACGCGCCGCACGATGGCGCCCTCGATCTCGGTGGTGACGCTGCCGTTGCCCTTGGCCACCTTCTCGAACATGTCGAGCGTGCCCACCACGCCCGCCTGCTCCGGGATGAAGGTCGCGATCAGCGAGGCGACGTTGGCCTCCTTCGCCTCGCCGGTATTGTGCGCCAAGCCGGCGAAGCGGCGTGGCGGCTGAGTCCCGCCGTTGAGGTCGAAGCCGAAGCCGGTGACAACGGGCGCGTTCTTGATCGCTTCGGCGAGGACCTCGTCGTTATCGGGCACCTTCGACGCTGCCAGCCGCAACTCGGGCGACTGCTGGCCCGGCGGCAGGCTCTGGACCACCCGGGCAAGCGAGGAGCGGTCATGCTCGGCGAAAACCACGTCGAACGCGATCGCCGCAGCACCCTTCTCCGCCAGCTTTTCGACCAGCTTGGCGACGATGTTTCGCGGCCACGGCCACTGGCCGTATTCGGCCAGCGAGGCCTCGTCGATGTCGACGATGCGCACCGGCAGGTCGGGCGGCACCTGGCGCGGGTGGAGACGCTGGAAGCCGTCGAAGGCGAGGTCGCGCAGCCGCGCCAGCGCCGGGGGGTCGCCCGCCCGCAGGATCAAGGCGTTCACCAGCACCAGGAACGCCACGATGATCGGGGCGCGCGGCGACCGGTTCCGGCCAAAGAGCCAATTCCACTTCATCCAGAGGCCATCCCCCGTGAAGCCACTTTACGGAACGGGTACCGCCAAGCCAAATAGCCCACGCTGTCGCGGAAAATGTTCACCGGCCCCATCCACGCTTCCCTGCTCGGCATTTATTACAAGCTGGGCTCGCTCCTGCTGTTCTGCACCATGGACGCCATGGTGAAGGCGCTGGGCGGCACCTATGGACCGTTTCAGCTGATGCTGTTCCGCAGCACCGTGGCGATGATTCCGGTGGCGATCATCGTCTGGCGCGTAGGCGACCTGAAGATCGTCCGCAGCAAACGGCCATGGCTGCAGGCAGCGCGGATCACCGCCGGCATCGGCAGTTCGGCAGGCTTCTTCTATGTCTTCCCGCGCATGCCGCTGGTCGACGCCTACGCGATCTCCTTCGCCGCGCCCTTCTTCATGGTCGGCCTGTCCGTGCCGCTGCTGGGCGAGCAGGTCGGCTGGCGGCGCTGGACCGCGGTCGCGGTGGGCTTCGTCGGCGTGATCATCATGCTCGATCCGCTGGGCCTCTCGTTCCACACCATGTCCCTGCTCGTGCTCGGGGCGACCTTCTGCTACTCGCTGTCCACCGTGCTGGTGAGGGTCAACAGCCGGCACGATTCGGACGCTGCCACCCTGTTCTGGTTCTCGATCGTCACCAGCGTGGTCTCGTTCGGCGCTGCCATCCCGGAATGGGTGTGGCCGACGGCCATCGACTGGGTCTGGCTGCTGCTGCTCGGCCTGCTGGGCGGGGTAGCGCAGGTGCTGGTGACGCGGGCCTGGCGGCTGGCGCCGGCCGGCGTCCTCGCGCCGTTCGACTATGCCGGCATCATCATGGCGGTGCTGTTCGGCTACCTGTGGTTCAAGGAGCAGCCGTCCTGGACGGTCTGGCTCGGCCTCCCGCTGGTGATCGGTTCGGGTCTCTATATCCTGTATCGCGAAAGGGTTACGGCGCGGGCCGAGGGTGTGGCCGCCTTGGCCTGAAGGCCTCCTTGCCCCATTGACGAATCTGGCCTCAATCCACATCTTGTGGGACATGAGCGAAACCCAGTTCAGCGTCACCCCCAACGCCGCCAAGCGGATCGCTTTCCTGGCCTCCAAGGAGACCAAACCCGTGATGATGCGGGTCGCCGTGCTGGGCGGCGGCTGCTCGGGCTTTCAGTACAATTTCTCGTTCGAGGAACAAAAAAACGACGACGACCTCCTGATCGAGCGGGACGGCGCCGCCGTGGTCGTCGATTCGACTTCGCTCGAGCTCCTGAAGGGCAGCGAGCTCGACTATGTCGAGGAGATGGTCGGCTCCGCCTTCCAGGTGAAGAACCCGAACGCCACCTCCTCCTGCGGCTGCGGCAACTCCTTCAGCGTCTGACCATCGGCGGCTTACCTGCCACCGCGGTGCCCATAGCGCTGTGTATGGCGCTGGAAATGGTCTTCATGCCGATCTCCTGAACAGGGTAGTTTTGCGCCATGAAGATCGCGACCTGGAACGTCAATTCGGTCCGCAAGCGGACCACCAATCTCGTCGGATGGCTGAAGAGCGCCAAGCCCGACGTCGCCGTGCTGCAGGAGATCAAGGCGCAGGAGGCGCAATTTCCGCGGCTGGAGGTCGAAGCGGCCGGCTACAAGGTGGAGATCGTCGGCCAGAAGAGCTGGAACGGCGTGGCGCTGTTATCGCTGCATCCCGTCGAGATCACCGCCCGCTCGCTGCCTGATCCCCAGACCGACGAGCAGGCGCGCTACATCGAAGGCCGGGTACAGACGCCACAGGGCCCGCTGACGGTCGGTGGCCTCTATCTGCCCAACGGCAACCCCATCCACACCGACAAGTTCGCCTACAAGATCGCCTGGATGGACCGGTTGGCGGAGCGCACGCGCCAGCTGCTGGCGAGCGAGGAGATGTTCGTGCTGGGTGGGGACTACAACGTCTGTCCGACCGATGCCGACGTCTTCAGCCCGGCCGCCTTCGCCAACGACGCGCTCTGCCAGCCGCAGTCGCGCCAGGCCCTGCGCACACTGCTCAACATGGGTCTGACCGACGCGGTGCGCGCCTTCGATCCCGACGGCCCCTCCTACACCTTCTACGACTATCAGGCCGGCGCATGGCAGAAGGGCAACGGGCTGCGCATCGATCACCTGCTGCTGTCGCCCCAGGCCGCCGACCGCCTCACCGCCGTCGGCATCGACAAGGCCGAGCGCGGCAAACCCGATCCCAGCGACCATGTGCCGGTATGGTGCGAGCTGGACGTGGCGTAGCTGAAAGACTCGCTCTTCTCCGGCTATTCGGCCCCCGTACCGATCACGCCGCCGTCGGCGATGATGGTCTGACCGCAGACGAAGTTGCCGGCCTTCGAGGCTAGGAAGACGGCGACGCCGCCGATGTCGTCGGGCTGGCCGATGCGCTTCAGCGCGGCCTTGCTCTCGTTGGCCTTGCGGATCTCGGGATTGTCCCACAGCGCCTTGGCGAAATCGGTCTGGATCAGGCCGGGAGCGATGCAGTTCACCCGGATGTTGTGCTTGCCCCATTCCATGGCCAGCGACTTCACCAAGTTGATGTCGGCCGCCTTGCTCATGTTGTAGGCCGCGATGTGCGCGGAACCGACCAGGCCGCCGATCGACGACACGATGATGAACACGCCGTCCTTCCGCTCCGCCATCTCGGGCCCGACCATGTTCATCAGGGCGATGTTCGACATCACGTTGTTCTGCATGATCTTGAGGAACACCTCCTCCTTCAGACCGCTCAGCGGGCCGAAGTACGGATTGGAGGCGGCGTTGCAGACCATGATGTCGATCTTGCCGTAGGTCTTACGCGCGAAGGCGACCAGCTTCTCGAGTTGCGCCCTGTCGGAAATGCTGGCGGCGAAGGCGGTCGCTTCGCCCCCTTTGGCCTTGATGCCCTTCACGACCTCCTCGCAGGCCGGCAGCTTGCGGCTCGACACCACGACCTTGGCGCCATGCGCCGCCATCTGCTCGCAGATCGAGCGGCCGATGCCGCGGCTGCCGCCGGTCACGACCGCCACCTTGCCGGAAAGATCGAACATCGTTGCGTTACTCATGTCAGCGTCACTCCCCCTTCGCAGGGTTCAGGAGCGACCTGACCGAGTCAACGATGCTGTCGTGCCGGGACCGCCTGAAGGGACAGCACATCCGGGACCGCGTGGCCGTCGACCCACAGGATGCCGTGCTGGCTTTCGAAGAGCGCCAGTTGAACGTCGAGCGGGAGGCCGAGCTCTGCCTTCGTCACCGCGACGACGTAGAGCGCCGCGGCAAGAACCGTCGCCAGAAGCAGCAATCCACGCTCGATCCACCAGGTGCTGCGATCGACAGTCAGATGACCAGCGTTCATGGGCAACCTCCCGTACTTGGAGTCCTATCGCCATTCGCCAAAGAGGCCAGCAAAAGGGCCCCGCCGCGACACCAGCGATACAACTGTGGGCGCGCTGTTTCTGTGCTGTTTCCCACGCAAGTCCGATTTTGCCGGTACGCTATCTATCGAACGAAAAGCGCGATCGATTCGACATGGCCGGACCACAGGAACTGGTCGATTACTTTCAGCTTCTCCAGCCGGTACCCGGCGTCGTGCAGAACGCGCGCATCGCGGGCGAAGCTGCCGGGATCGCATGAGGCATAGACCACACGCTTGACCTTCGAGCGCGCAATCTCGGCGACCTGGGCGGCGGCTCCCGCGCGCGGCGGATCGAGCAGGACCGCGTCGAAGGCATCGAGCTCCCTGGTCAGCAGCGGATTGCGGAAAAGGTCTCGGCGCTCGACCGCAACGCGGTTGCCGCCGATCTTGCGGCCGGCGGAATCTGCCGCCGCGATCGAAGGCTTGTCGCTTTCGAACAGCGATAGCTGGCCTGGCCGGCCGAGCGACAGAGAGCCGACTCCGGCGAACAGGTCGGCAAGTTTCGCGGTGCCGCCAACCCAGGCATTGACTGCTTCGCGCATCGCCAGCTCGCCACGCTTGGTAGCCTGCAGGAAGGCGCCGGGCGGCGGTTCCACCATGACCTCGCCCAGCACGAGGAGCGGCGGGCGACGTGTCACGATCGGCTCGGGATTGGCCCGATCTCCCCAGCTCAGCCGCGCAAGGTTGGCGCGCTCGGCCAGACCCACCAGCCTTTGACGCTGATCGAGCGACAGGGTGAGCCGCTTGTGCGGCCGCAGCAGCACGTCGATGCCGCCGTCCGTCTCGTTGGCGATGGCGTCTGCGGCGGCACCGTCGGGCAGGATTTCGCCCAGCGCGACACGCAGCGGCTCCAGCAGCGCGGTCAGTGTTGGTCGCGCGATTACGCAGATTCCAACATCGACGAGGCGAGCGCTGCCGCGCTCGTGGAAGCCCGCAAGTACGCGCCTGCCCTGGCGGCGCAACACGAAGTCGACGCGTCGCCGCTCGCCCGCTGCGCCGAGCAGTGGCGGCTCGAAGGCCGGTGCCGTCACCCCCCGCTGCTTCAGCGCGCGCTCGATCAGGCCGGCTTTCCACGCGCTGTAGACGTCGTGCCGCCAGTGCTGCAGGGCGCAGCCGCCGCATACGCCGAAGTGCGCGCAGGGCGGCTTCTCTCGGTGGCGCGAGGGAGACAGCACCTCGCGCAGATCGGTGGCGACGCCCTCGCCGCGCTTGTCGACGGGCTCGGCCTCGACGACCTCGCCCGGCAAGGTGAAGGGCACGAAGTAGCGTTCGCCGTCCTGCTCGGCAATGCCGTCGCCCCGCGCGCCCATCTCGAGGATGTCGAGCGTCAGCGGCACGGGAGCTACCCCAGCCAGCTCTTGGCCGGCCGCAGCTCGCCGACCAGCAGCCCGACAACGTTCTTGACCGGCGGATGCAGCAGCTCCTCGCGCCGCTCAGCCGGCAGTACACCGAGATGGGCGAGCAAGGTCGCCATCGCGACTTCGGAGGCGCGGCCCGCTCCATCCCACATCTTGAGCGCAATGCCGAGGCCCAATGTCGGCAGCATGCCGCAGAACACCGCCTCGGCCCCGGTCTTGACCTGCACCACGCCCGGCAACGCGCCATTGACCCGCGTGCAGAACCGGCCGGTCCCCGCCACCATGAACGGCTCGGCATTCATCGCCCTGCGGATGCGGCCCGCCGCCTCGGCATGCTTGTTCGACAGCCGCGACGGGTCTGCCATGCTGGCCATGGCGCGCGCCAGCAGCTTGAGCGGCGTCGCCAATGTCGGGATGCCGCAGCCGTCGGTGCCGTAGGCGAAGTCGTCGGCATTGCTGCCGCAGAGATCGGTCATCACCGCGCGCAGGCGTTGCTGCACCGGATGGTCGTATTTGATGTATCCCTTGGTCGGCTCCCCGTACGCCACCGCCGTGCTGAGGAAGCCGCTGTGCTTGCCCGAGCAGTTGTTGAAGGCAGGCGTCGGCTGCGCATTCTCGCGCACCAGCGCCTCGAGCGTCGCCGGCAGACGCGGCGGATGGGTGCCGCATTCGAGGTCGGCCTCGCTCAAGCCGATCTTGCTGAGCCAGGCGCGCACGGTCTCGACATGGCGTTTCTCGCCGTTGTGCGAGGCGCAGGACAAGGCGATGTGCTCGTCGCCCAGGCCGAACTTCTGGACGGCGCCGCTCTCGACGAAGGCCATCGCTTGAATCGGCTTGTTGGCCGAGCGCGGCAGGATGCGCGCATCGATGTCGCCCCACGATTCGACGACCGTGCCGTCGGCTTTCACGATCGCCGCAGCGCCTTCGTGCCGGCTTTCGACGACCGGGCCGCGGGTGACTTCGATGACGACGGGACTTTTGCTCATACTTCCTGTTCCAGCTTGATGATCGTGACATTGTCCTGCCGCGGCGCGCCCTCCGCCAGCACTGCGTCGATCAGGCCCTGCACCGGCTTGCCTGCTTCCCGCGCGATGTCCGCCTCTTCGAGCGTCAGGACGCCGTCGCTGCAGACCAGCAGTTGATCGCCCGCCGCGAGCGCGCGCCGGCCTTCGTCGATCAACGTCAGCGGATTGCCCATTACCGCCTCGCGCAGGGTGTGGCGGCCCGGATGCTGGGCGGCTTCCTCGGCCGTGATGATGCCGCGCGCCACCAGCGCCTCGATCTGCGGCACCATCGAATGGTCGGCATTCAAGCGCTCGAGCCGGCCGTTCGACAGCAAGAACAGGGGCGAATCGCCGACGCTGATCCAGCGCACTTCCGCGGCACTCACGACCACGGCGACCAGGGTCGAGCCCATGCTTTCGAGCCTGGAATCCCCTGCGACGGCGGTGCCGATCGCCTGGTTGGCCGCATCGAGCGCCTCGGCAAGGCTGCGACCGTTCTCGATCGCCATGACGAAGCCGCCGACCGCCAGGCGCGAGGCGGTGGCGCCGCCGACATGGCCGCCCATGCCATCGGCCAGGACAGCGAGCACGGTGTCGTCGGTGAGCCTGCGCACCGCCCAGCTGTCTTCCTGGTACGGCCGGCTACCCTGGTGCTGCGCGCCTTCGCCCCGCCAACGTACCGCCATCGCTAATGCCAGGTGGCCGGAAGCCTGTGCAGGCCGCGCAGGGTAAAGGTCCGGCGCCAGGCGGGCGCGTCTTTCTCCGGCAGCTCCAGGTTCGGCAGGCGCTCGATCAACGCCGTGAACACCAGCTCGGCCTCCAGCCGGGCCAGCTGGGCGCCCAGGCAGTGGTGGATGCCGCCGCCGAACGACATCGGACGGATGTTCTGGCGGCCGACATCGAGCGTGTCCGGATCGGCATACTGCGCCGGGTCGCGGTTGGCTGCGCCCAGCAGCATCAGCACGCTCTCGCCCGCCGGCAGCGTGACGCCGCCGACCTCGACTTCGGTATGGGTGACTCGTCCGGTCATCTGCACGGACGAATCATAGCGCAGCAGCTCCTCGACCGCGTTGGGAATCAGCGACGGGTCGTCCTTCAGCCGCTGCCACTGCTCGGGCGCCCGGTGCAGCGCCAGCAGGCCATTGCCGATCAGGTTGGTGGTCGTTTCGTGGCCGGCGCCGAACAGCAGGCCGATATTGGCGCGCAGTTCCTCCGTCGTGAGGCGATCGCCCGCCTCCTCCGCCCGAACCAGCTCGGTCGTCAGATCGTCCTGCGGCTCGCGGCGGCGCAGCTCGCAGAGCTGATCGAAGTAGGTGTTGCCCATGGCAGTCGCCGTGTTGGCGCTGTCGAGCTCCTCCCGCGTCATGGGCGCGGGATCCAGGACGCGGCCCGAAACGTTACTGCCGACCAGGAAGGCGGCGCGATGGTCCTCGGGAATGCCCAGCATGTCGCAGATCACGATCACCGGCAGGCGGTGCGCGAGATCGCGGATCACGTCCATCCCGCCCTTGTCGATCACCCGGTCGAGCTGCTCGTCAACCAGCTTCCGGATGCGTGGCCGCATGTCGGCGACGCGACGGGCGGTGAACGCCTTGTTCACGAGCCCGCGCAGCCGCGTATGGTCGGGCGGATCAAGCACCAGCATCGTGCGCGCAAGATTGGCGATCACCGGCTCGTTCATTCGGTCCTCGCCATAGCGCTTGGTGATGTTGCCGGCGAAGTCCTTGCCGAACCGGCGGTCGCGCAGCGAGAAGGCCACGTCCTCGTACCGGGTCAGCAGCCAGAATCCTTGCGGAGCCCTGAAGACCGGCGCTTCCTGCCGCAGCCGCCGATAAAACGGGTACGGGTCGGCGATGAAGGCCGGATTCAGCGGATCGAAGACCAGGGAGCCCGTCGATGACGGGGGCGTCATTTCGTTCATGCGCTCCTTTACCACGATCCCCCTTGCCGCGCGAACGAACCGGCCCCTAACCTGAAAACCCATGTTTTCGCTCACACAGGGTCTGCGGCGCGCCCTCCAGACTCGGCCGACCGGCCCGTCCACGGCCTTTGCGCCACGCCGCCGCACTTGGGAACAGACGGCCGACCGCGTCGCCCGGGTGGCAGGAGCCCTGGCGGCGCTGGGTGTCAAGCGGGGCGACCGAGTGGCCATCCTGGCCCTCAACAGCGACCGCTATTTCGAGCTGATGTACGCCATTCCCTGGATCGGCGCGGTGATGGTGCCGATCAACACGCGCCTAGCCGCGCCCGAGATCGAGTACATCCTCGAAGATTCGGGCAGCGTCGTGCTGTTCATCGACGGGACCATGGCCCACCACCTCACCGCGCTGGACGGCAGGACGCCCAGCGTGCGCGAGGTGATCTGGCTGGACGACATCTCCGGCCCGGAGGGCATGCTGCACTACGAGGACCTCACCGCCTATGACCCCGCCGAGGATGTCGGCGCGGCCAATGACGATATAGCCGGCCTGTTCTACACCGGCGGCACGACCGGGCGATCGAAGGGCGTGATGCTGACGCACACGAACCTCGTGGTGAATGCCCTGAACGCAGTCGCCGGCATGGGCTTCGACGCCGACACCGCGTACATCCACTCCGGCGCGATGTTCCATCTCGCCGATGGCGCCTCGACCTTCGGTGTCACGCTGGTCGGCGGCCGCCATGCCTTCGTGCCGCGCTTCGAGCCGGTCGAGGTGCTGCAGACCATCGCGAGAGAGAAGATCACGCACGCGCAGTTCGTGCCGACTATGATCAACATGCTGGTCAACCATGCGCGGTTCGGCGAGTTCGACATCTCGACCCTGAAGCTCATCCTCTACGGCGCCTCGCCGATGCCTGAAGGCGTGCTGCGCAGGGCGCTGGAGGTGATGCCGCATGTCGGCATGATCCACGGCTACGGCATGACCGAGGCGGCACCGATCGTGACCCTGCTGCCGGCGCGCTACACGACCCTCGCCGGCCCCCATGCTGGCCGGCTGAAGTCGTGCGGCCTCGCCGCCCTCACCTGCGAGGTGAAGGTGGTCGACGCCCTCCGCAAGGAGGTGCCCCGCGGGACCGCGGGCGAGCTGGCAATCCGCGGTCCCAACATCATGAAGGGCTACTGGAACAAGCCCGAAGAGACGGCGGCGGTGCTGGACGACGGCTGGTACTACTCCGGCGACGGCGCGACGATGGACAAGGAAGGCTTCGTCTATATCGTCGATCGCCTCAAGGACATGATCATCTCGGGCGGCGAGAACGTCTATTCCGCGGAGGTCGAGAATGCGATCTCGCTGATGCCCGAGGTCGGCGAGGTCGCCGTGATCGGCGTGCCCGACGAGCGCTGGGGCGAGCGCGTACACGCAATCATCGTCCCGAAGCCGGGCGTCAACCTCACGGCGGAGTCCGTGCTCGAGTTCTGCCGCTCGCAGATCGCCGGCTACAAATGTCCGCGCAGCGTCGACTTCCGCGATACGCCATTGCCGCTCAGCGGTGCCGGCAAGGTGCTGAAGCGCGAGCTGCGCGAACCCTACTGGAAGGGCTACACGAAGGCCGTAAACTGACGAGATGCCCGTTCCGCCCTATTACGACTGGATTGCCCACCACGCCCATCGCCGGCCCAACCAGCTCGCGATCAACGACCTGCAGACCCACCGGACATACACCTACGCGCGAATGCACCAACGCACCGACCGGCTGACGGGCTGGCTGGCGGCGCAGGGCATCGCCAAGGGTGACCGTGTGGCGCTGCTGGCGCCCAACTGCCCCGAATACTTCGAGCTCCAATTCGCCTGCGGGCGGCTGGGCGCGATCATGCTGCCCCTCAACTGGCGGCTCACAGTGCCTGAGCTCGAGTACATCCTGGGCGACGCGACCCCCAAGCTGCTCATCCACGACAAGAGCTTCGCTCAGCAGGCGCAGGCGCTCGCCAAGAACTTGCTCGAGATCGATCCCGAGGATCCCAACAGCGCCTACGAGCGCGCGCTCGCCTCGAATGCGCCGGTGCCTGCCTACGTGCCGCTGACGCACGACGACATCGGCATGATCATGTACACTTCCGGCACCACCGGGCATCCGAAGGGCGCAATCATCACCCATGGCATGGTGTTCTGGAATGCCGTCAACCTCGGCATCCCGGCACTGATCTCGCCGCAGACGGTGCAGCTCGTGATCCTGCCGCTGTTTCACACCGGCGGCCTCAACTGCTACGCCAATCCCGTGCTGCATGCGGGCGGTACGATTTTAATCATGCGCGCCTTCGATCCCGGCCTGGCACTCGACTACATCTCTGATCCGAAGCTCGGCATCACGCACTTTTTCGGCGTGCCGGCGCCCTACCAGTTCATGATGCAACATCCGAAGTTCCAGACCGCCGATCTCTCGCGCCTCCGGATCTCGGGCGTCGGCGGTGCGCCCTGTGCGCTCGCCATCCTCGAAGGCTGGGCCGCCCGCGGCGTGGCCTTGATCCAGGGCTGGGGCATGACCGAGACCAGCCCGGCCGGCACCATGCTCGACGCCAGCGACGCCATTCGCAAGGTCGGCTCCGCCGGCAAGTCGATGATGCACACCGAGATCCGCATCGTCGATGACACCGGCCACGACGTGAAACAGGGCGACATCGGCGAGCTGCTGATCAAGGGCCCCAACATCACGCCCGGCTACTGGAACAAGCCTGAGGCGACGGCGGCGGCCTTCACCGACGGCTGGCTGCATACCGGCGACGCCTGCCGCATGGACGAGGAGGGCTTCGTCTATATCGTCGACCGCTGGAAGGACATGTATATCTCGGGCGGCGAGAACGTCTACCCGGCCGAGGTCGAGAACGTGCTGTTCCAGCTGCCGCAGGTCGCCGACGCCGCGATCATCGGCGTGCCAAACGAGCGCTGGGGCGAGGTCGGCATGGCAATCGTCGTGCGCAAGGAGGGCCAGGCGCTGGAGGAAGGCGACGTCATCCGCCACTGCCTGGGCAAGCTCGCCAAGTTCAAGGTGCCGCAGTCGGTGACCTTCGTCGACGTCCTGCCGCGCAACGCCACCGGCAAGGTGCTGAAGCGCGAGCTGCGCAGTCAGTTCGTCGGCGCGGACAGGCCCGCGATCACTTAGTCCAGACTGTCACTGTCACGCACCCTGTGACCCGCGTGACAGGCTCCAAGTGCACGCCAGCGTACATTTCACGGCCTTTCTGTCGCCCTGCCACCACCTTCTGTCGGGTCGGATGGCTCACACCATCGGCACGTAGTCGTATTCGCCCATGCCCTGCAGGACCAGGAAGGTGAGCGAGCCCTTGCCGGCGTTGGTCACCAGGTGTGGCCGCTTTGCCACGGCGGTGAAGGTCTCGCCGGGTTTCAGCTGGACCTCCTCCTTGGGATTCTGGAGGAAGAGCCGCATCTCGCCTTCCAGCACGTAGAAGGTGTCGGCGATGTTGTTGTGGAAGTGCCAGGGCACGGTTTGGGTCGGCGAGAGCTGCAGCTCGCTGATGTGGAAGCCTGGGCGTTGCACATGGCGGGCGCGGCGCTCGACCTCGTAGAGGTGGCTCGCGTCCTTGACGGGTTTAAGTCTTTCGGCGGTGCTCATGAGAAAAGGTTAGCCCCCTGCCGGCTTTCCAACAAGGACAGGCGGGCGGCCCGCTGCTAGACGGTTCGCCCATGTTGACCATCTACGGCGTCTATCGCTCGCGCGCATCGCGCATCCTCTGGCTCGTTGAAGAGCTCGGCATCCCGTTCACTCTGGTGCCGGTGATGCAGCGCTATCGCCTGCCCGACCCGCCGCCGGCCGGCGTGGTGCATACGAAGTCGCCGGAGTTCCTGAAGGTCAATCCGAACGGCCACGTGCCGACGATCGACGACGACGGCGTCGTGCTGCACGAATCGCTCGCCATCACGCTCTATCTCGCCAAGAAGCATGGCGGCCCGGTGGCGCCGGCCAGCCTCGTCGAGGACGGCGAGATGACGATGTGGGCGCTATGGGCCGCGACCGAGGTCGAGACCAACGCGCTCAACATCCTCTACCACCGCACCAGCAACCCGAAGCTGGCCAACGAAGCGATCGAGGCGCTGCGTATGCCATTCGCGGTGCTCGACGCGGCGCTCGTCAAGGGCGGCCATCTCGTCGGCGGCCGCTTCACCGTGGCCGACATCAACACCGCAGAGGTCGTCCGCTACGCGCTGAGCGCGCCCGAGCTGTTCGAAGCCGCACCGCGGGTCAAGGCCTGGCTCGCCGCTTGCCAGGCCCGGCCTGCCTTCAAGAAGATGTGGGCCGAGCGGGACAAAGAACCCGCTTAGGGAGACAGAATGAAAAAGGTGATGGCGTTTGCCTTGGCGATTGTCCTCGGTCTGACGCCGGCCCTCGCACAGGACTTCCCCAACCGCGCCATCTCGATCGTCGTTCCGTTCGGCCCGGGCACGGGCAACGACATCATCGCCCGCCAGGTCGGGCAGCACATGATGGCGACGCTCGGCCAGAGCGTGGTGGTCGACAACCGGCCCGGCGCGACGGGCAACATCGCGTCCGACTATGTCGCGAAGTCCCCGCCGAACGGCTACACGATCTACCTTCCAAGCTCGAGCATCCTGCTCAATCAGCTCGTTGGCACGCCCAACAGCAACCTGATCCGCGACTTCGAGCCGGTGGCGATGAGCGGCACCCTGCCTTACGCGCTGGCGGTGCCATCGTCTCTGCCGGTCAAGACGGTCGAGGAACTGGTCGCTCTCGCCAAAGCCAAGCCCGGCGAGCTCTACTACGCCGGCTACATAGGGGGCGTGCCGCAGTTCCTGGGCGAGATGCTCAACCGGGCCGGCAAGGTCAACATCGTGATGGTGCCGTACAAGAGCACGGTCGAAGCGGCGAGCGACTTCGCCGCCGGCCGCATTCAGGTGCTGTTCACGCCCGTCCCGTCGAGCCTGCCCTTCCTGGCGAGCAAGCAGGGCCGGGTCATTGCCGTGACGGGCTCGAAGCGCGCCAGCATCCTGCCCGATGTGCCGACCATGGCAGAAGCGGGTTATCCCGATCTCATGGTCGAGGTGGCCTACTTCTTCCTGGCGCCCAAGGGCACACCCAGGCCCGTCGTCGACAAGCTGAGCGGCGCGATCACGGCGGCCTTGCACGATCCCAAGGTGTCGTCGGCTCTGGCCGCCCAGGGCGTGGAGAAGAAAGAAGGCGGGCCCGAGGAGACGCGCGGCTATCTGGCCGACGAGCTGCGCAGGTGGGAGGTTATCGTCAAGCAGTCGCCGCCTGCCCGCTGAAGGAGGAACCGATGAGCCTCAAGACGCCGCAAGAGTACGTGCAGAGCCTGCGTGACGGCCGGGTCACCTACTGGGATGGCGAGGACATCGCCGACATCACGGCCCATCCGCGCTTCAAGGTGCCGATCGCCATCACCTCGGCCGACTACGACTACCAGTCGGCGGAATACGGTACGCTGCGCCGTTACCGCACCGAGGACGGCGGCGAGGCGCATCGCATCTACCAGATCCCGCGCAGCGCAGAGGATCTCGCCAGCCGCATCGAGATGATGAAGCACACCTCGATCGGCACCCTGGTATCCGCCGTCTACATGGCGCTGATGAGCGTCAAGGACGAGGTGGCCGAGGTCAATCCGCAGTGCGCGGCCAACATCGAGCACATGTACCGCTACTGCCGCGACAACGACCTGCGCGCGGCCGAGGTCATTACCGACCCCAAGGGCGACCGCAAGCGGCGCGCCCATGAGCAGGACGATCCCGACCTCTATGTCCGCATCGTCGACCGCAACAAGGACGGCATCGTGGTGCGCGGCGCCAAGCTGCACATCACGGCGGCGTCGCTGGTGCACGAGCTGGTCGTGATGCCGACCAAGGGCATGCGCCAGGACGAGAAGGACTACGCCGTGTCCTTCTCCATCCCGGTCAACACCAAGGGCGTCAAGATCATCAACCGCTCCTTCGCGCCGGCCGAGCTCAATGCCTTCGACTATCCCGCGAGCTCGCACCACAGCATGCCGGAAGGCTTCGTGGTGTTCGACGACGTGTTCGTGCCGTGGGACCGCGTGTTCCTCGCGGGCGAGGTCCAGCTCGCCAGCCGCCTCGCCCAGTCGCTCGGCCTGTGGGAGCGCGCTGGCGGCGTCATCGAAGCCGTGCGCATGTCGGAGCTGTTCGTCGGCCTCGCCCAGCTCGTCACCGAGCACCAGGGCAAGGAGAAGGATCCGACGGCGATGAACAGCATCTCCGAGCTGATCACCTATGCCGAGATGCTGCGCATGAGCCTCGACTATGCCTGTCGGCACTACGAGACGACGCCGTCGGGCATGATCTATCCCAACACGCTCGCCATCAACACGGCCAAGTACTACTACGCCGCCAACTTCCACCAGACGGTGCGCCATCTGCACGATCTCGGCGGCGGGCTCGTCCTCACGCTGCCGCACGAGACCGACCTGCGCAACGAGGCATCCGGCAAGTACATCCGCAAGTACCTGCACACCAAGAAGGACGTCGATATCGAGACCCGAATGCGCGTCTACAACCTGATCCGCGACCTGACCGCCGACGCCTATGGCGGCTGGCAGTTCGTCGTGGCGCTGCAGGCCGGCGGCGGGCTGACCGCACAACGCATCATGATGAGCCGCACCTACGACCTCGCCGGCGCCAAGGAACGCGCCCTGCGCGCCGCCGGTGTGAAGCCAACGATCCCTCGGCGCGCCGAGGCGGCGGAGTAAGAACATCTTGCTTTCCCCGTCTGCAAGGGAAGGCGTGATGTTGGGCTTCACCCCTCGAACGACACCTGTAGCCGATAGCGCCGCGTCGCGCCGGGCGCGAGGACCGGCTCCTCGCCGCTCAGGCCGCCCGGCAGGCGCGCGCTGGTGCAAGGCTCGATACTGAGCACCGGCGGATCGGCGTTCAGCCGATGCCAGAGTTGCAGATGCGGCAACATCGCTTCGTCCCAGGTGAAGACGATCCTGCCGCGCGGCGTCTCCACGGTACACGAAGCGGCTCCGAGAAAGCCCGCGCTCTCGCTCGGCATCGACGGGTCCGGAACACGCAGAGGCCCGAGACAGCGTTCCGCACCCTGCCTGACGACCGTTCCGTCGGCGAGCGTCGGGCGGCCGATGTTGAAGTGATAGAGGCTCGCCTGACGGTGCGGCGTTGCCGCCCGGTTCTCGACCATGTCGTCGATCGTGAGGCTGCTGCCACCGACTCGCGCCTCGATGCGCCGCTTCAAGCGAAAGCCAGGTTGACTCACCTCACCTTCGCAGAACAACACGCCGTCTGCCTTGCCACTTGCCATCAACGTCGCCGGCGTGAACGGCAGGCTGCCGTGCAAGGGATGGCCGTCCTTGGGCTGGCGGATATGCTCCAGCCCGCCGGTCACCAGGAAGCCGGAGAACAGCCGGTTGAAGCCGCGTCCTTCGTCGGCGTGCGGATCGTGGCCGGCGGGATGGCGGAAGCCTGCGGGACTCTCCCAGCCGACCTTGGTGCCGCGCCACGACAGTGGACCGATGTCGAGCGACCGGTCGATCAGCACCGTGAAGTCGAGCGCTCCCGCCGCGAAGGCAAGCGCCCGCACGCCCTCTCCCATGACGATACGCTTCGGTCCGGTCATGAATATTCGAGCTGGCACAGATCCATGGTACGCATCGGCCGATCTTCGCCCGGAGCTGTTCGATGCGCTATGGCTTCTACCTTCCGACCCGCGGTCCGCTCGCGA
>Ga0209062_1001244_pt1 | contig 48520 bp, 51 predicted proteins | sample Coa_R2_2_FD_187158 | JGI IMG/M metagenome (GOLD analysis project Ga0209062, IMG submission 187158) | Surface soil microbial communities from Centralia Pennsylvania, which are recovering from an underground coalmine fire - Coalmine... | ecosystem: Environmental > Terrestrial > Soil > Unclassified... | reverse complement strand
AGAGGCGACCAGCGTAAGACTGCCATTCTCGCGGGCGAGCCGATTCCCTTTCCGGCGGACGACCTCGCGGAGCGCGCCGTCGCGCGCGGCCAGATAGGCGTCGAAGCCGATCCCCTCCAGCGGCTCCCACCAGCGACCGAAATGCTCGTATCGCAGCAGCGCGCGACCGGGCCGCTTCAGCCCATCGAGAAGAGGGCCCAATGTGCCGAGGGTGCTGTCCAGGGAATCGATGCGGATAACGGGCTCTCGCGCCAATCGCATCGCGAGCGCACGTCCCAGCGCAAAGGCCGTCGCGTCCGGATCGAGCGCCGGCGCGATGAGCGGACGGAAGTCGCAGCTATAGAAGCTGGTGAGGCTCGCGACCGCCGGATGACCGAGCCCGCTCTCGGCGCCGGCGCCCTGGCATGGCAGGAGCGCCTGCGCGCGACCCGCCTCGTCTTCGAGAACGAAGAAGATCGGCCGGGCACCCGCGCTCAAGCCCCCCGAGACAAATGTCTCGAACCAGGGGCGGCTCGCGAATAGATCCTGCGATCCCGGCCCGTCCAGGATCGCCTGGGCCGAGGACGGCAGAGCCTCCAGCGACGGATAGCTTGCGAGCGACAGAGTCATGAGCTCGAGTGCGGACAGGCGCCCATCCGGTAGGCGAACAAGCCGATCCATTCATGAAACGCGTAATAGCTGCGAACCCAGCCGGTCATGTGTGGCAGCAAGTCCGAGAATCCCTCGAACTCGTAAAATTCGACGGCTAGCGGCGCCGGACGGACCGGATAGCCTGCGCGCTGAAACGACAGCAGCGCGCGTTTCATATGCCAAGGGTGGGTGACGACCCAGGCCGAAGCGATACCGGCATGGCGCAGAATCGGCGCCGAAAGCGACGCATTCTCGCAGGTGTTCTCGGAGCGTTCTTCGCGCCATTTCGCAGCGAGGCCGAAATCATGCTCGAAGCTTGCAGCCATGAGATCGGAGACCGGCGGCTGTCCGTGTCCTACCGAACCGCCGGTGATGAGGACCGGAAGGCCGGTCTCGCGCGCAAGCGCGGCGCCTCCAGCCAGCCGCTCGATCGACACCGGGCCGGGAACCGCGCCCTCGGGATTGTCCTTTGCCAGATGGCCGTCGCCGCCGAGGACAATAATTGCGGAAGGCGGCGGCGTTTCGAGATGGGAAGGCTCGGTCGCCTCCAAGCCCGACATCAGCGCATGGCTTGCGATGGGGGTCCCCGTGATGTAGAGGCCGGCCAATCCGACGCCCCCCAGCAGCCGGCCCGACCTGGTCAGAATCCGGCCGAGCAACACACCCAGCAGTGCGAGCCAGAGAAATCCGGCAGGCGGAGTGACCACCGCCGTAACGATGGCCCTAAGCAATCCCACGAAACCGTCGAGAACCTGTGTCATCGGAGGGACAGATTAGTGAAATACTTGTTGGGATTACTCATCAAGCATCCGTTTATATGCTCAATTGGTCTGCCAGCTCTAAATGATTTGACCAAATCCGACTTACCGGAAAGTTGGTCATTCCTTTCGAATGTCATTGGTTATAGGGCACGAATAATGTGGTTCGGATTTTAGTATAATTGTATGTCATTTATTGATTTCTTAATTGAGTTTCGGCCTAAACTCCAGTAGGCTTATCGCTCGAGAGGCTGTCTTCCGTCTGGTACCCTTTGCCGAGCCCGTCGCGAAAGCGGCGGACACGGGATTGGTTGACGGCTGACGGGCGGTGTATGCACCGGTCGGTCGTGAAGCGCTGGAGTTTGGCATGCTGAGACTCTTCGGGCATTTCGTCCCGATCAAAATGCTGGCGCTCGGTTTATTGGAAGTGCTCGTGCTGGGCGCGAGTGTCTACTACCTTTTGTCGACCGGCATCCATTCTCCCCAGATACTGGGCGAGCTGCGCGGGCAGCTCGGGCAGTTCTCTTTCCTTTTCGCGGGCATAGCGGGCGTGGCCATGTTGGCCATGGGCCTCTACGATTCCTCCGTCATCGCCGATTATCGCGGCATGGCGATCAAGGTGCTGGTGGCTCTCGCCCTGGTGGTTCCGGCCAACATCGCCTGCACCGCGCTCTTCCATGAGCAGCTCTACGAGAGCGCCAACGCCAGCACTTTCTGGTCGATCAAAGCGCCGCTGGTCTGGCTCGTGGTCATCCTCTTCACCCGCGTCGCCTTCGGCTTCGCCAACCGCCAGGAATTTCTGAAGCGGCGCGTTTTCCTGCTGGGCGCCGGAACGCAAGCCGCCATGATCCGGCAAATGGTCGCCAAGGGCGCAAACCATTATTTCACTGTCGTCGGCTCGTTCGATCCGGGCGGATCGGGACGCGGCCGCGATCGTCGCGCCACCGAACAGGAGCTTCAGCAGGCATCCACGGCTCAGCCCACGGCCGACTGGCTCGACATCGTGCGGCGCGCCCGCGCGTCGGAGATCGTCGTCGCCCTCGAGGATCGCCGCGGCCTGCCGGTCAGCCAGCTTCTCATGTGTAAAATCGACGGCATCCAGGTGCTCGACTATCAGACCTTCTGGGAGCGCGAGACCGGCCGCCTCGACCTCGACGAGTTGAGGCCAAGCTGGCTGATCTTCGGCAGCGGCTTCGCGCGCGGGATCGTCAGCGACGGGCTGAAGCGTCTGTTCGACGTCGGCGTGTCGGCTTTTTTCCTGCTGATCACGCTGCCGATCACGCTGGCGGCCGCGGTGCTGGTCAAGCTGGAGAGCCCCGGCCCGATCCTCTATCGCCAGCAGCGCGTTGGCCTTCAGGGCAAGCCCTTCGAGGTTTTGAAGTTCCGCAGCATGCGGCAGGACGCGGAAAATGCCGGCGCGCCCCAATGGGCCAAACTTCGCGATCCGCGCGTCACTCGCGTCGGCGCCTTTATCCGCAAGACCCGAATCGACGAGCTGCCACAGCTGATCAACGTGCTCCGCGGCGATATGAGCTTTGTGGGACCGCGTCCTGAGCGTCCCTTCTTCGTCGATCAGCTGAGCGAGGCGATCCCCTTCTATCGCGAGCGGCATTGCGTGAAGCCGGGCATCACCGGCTGGGCGCAGATCAACTATCCCTACGGGGCATCGCTTGAGGACGCGCGGCAGAAGCTGTCCTACGATCTCTACTACGTAAAGAATCGCAGCCTGTTCCTCGATCTCGTGATCTTGCTGTCGACCGTGCGTGTCATTCTTCTGCAGGAGGGCGCGCGTTAGCAGCAACGCGCCGCAGCGATGACCTACGCGTCCGCATCCGGAGTTCTGCACGGCGCCTGCGCGGCCGTCTTCCTCGTTCTCGCGACTCTCGTTCTCGTGCGGGGCAAAGTCAGCCGCACCGGCCTCTATTTGGCGGCGGCATCGCTCGCGACGGCGGCTTGGTCTGGAACGATCAGCGTCGGTGGTGGATACGATCGCACGGTCGCCGCCATCGAGACGATTCGAGTCGCCGCGTGGGCGCTGTTCACCGCGCATCTGCTAGGCGGCGTGCTCGCGGAACGCCGCCGCGTGCCCATCTGGACGCTGTTCGGGCCGATCTTCGCCTTCACGGTCGCCTGCCTGGCTATCGAGCTCCCGATCGTTCCAGAGCTGTCGCAGGCCTGGCTTGGAATGGGCGACTGGGTACTCAAGATGCTGCTCGGCATCTGGGGGTTCCTGCTGCTGGAAAACCTCTATCGCAACGCGATTCCCGAATCCCGCTGGCATATCAATCTATTATGCATCGGGATCGGCGCTCTCTTCGTGTTCGATATCGCCCTCTATGCCGACGCGGCCCTGTTCCACCGACTGTCGCCGGATCTGTTTGTCGCTCGCGCGCCGGTCGACGCCATCACCGCGCCCTTGATCGCCCTGGCGGCCGCCCGGAACCGTCGCTGGTTGGTGGATATCCACGTGTCGCGCAGCGTCGTGTTCTACAGCTCCACCCTCGTCATCAGCGGCCTTTTCCTGCTGTCTATCGGGATCGCCGGCGAGATTCTGCGGGACATTGGCGTGACCTGGGGTCCGGTGCTCGAGATCACGCTGATCTTCGGCGGCATTCTGCTGGTGGCCGTGCTGTTTACCTCGGGTGGCGCCCGATCGCGGCTCCGCGCGTTCATTTTCCACAATTTCTTCACCTACCGGTATGATTATCGCCATGTCTGGCTCACCTTCATCGACACGCTGTCGAACCCTTCCTTCTCGGGGGAGCAGCTTGGTGTGAGGGTGATTCGGGCGGTCGCCGACACGGTCGACAGCCCGGCCGGCATGCTGTGGCTTCACGATCGGGACAACACCGCCTTCGCGCCCGTCGCGTCCTGGAACGTGCCGATCGGCGCCGCCCCGGTCGGACCCGAATTCGCCGAATCGTTCCGCGGCGGAGCCTGGATCGTCGAATTTGCAAAAGCCGGCGAGAAGCAACCCATCCCCGAAACGCTGACGGCTCTGCCGAGAGCCTGGCTCGCCGTTCCGTTGAGCCATCTCGGACGGCTGCTCGGATTCATTCTTCTGAACGAGCCCCGGGCGCCCATCCGTCTCAACTGGGAGAATTACGACCTGCTCCGCATCGTCGGACGCCAGGTCGCGAGCTATCTGGCCGAAGAGCAGGCGGCACGCGCGCTCGTCGAAGCGCGCCAGCTTCATGATTACGGCCAGCGCTTCGCCTTCGTCGTCCACGACATCAAGAACCTGGTCAGCCAATTGTCGCTCGTCCTCTCCAATGGCGAGCGGCACGCCGACGATCCCGAGTTTCAGAAGGACGTCCTCGAAACCGTGCGACATTCGGTCGGGAGCATGAACAAGCTCTTGGCGCAGCTCCGCGCCAACCGCGAGGCGGGGGCCGTCGAAACGCTCGTTCCCGCCGTCGCCGTCGAGGAGATCATTCGCGCCTGGCGGCCCAGAAAGCCTGTGGACGCGCGCTTCACGACCGACGGGGCTACAGAGCGGGTCCGCATGAGCCGCGACCAGCTCGATTCGGCGCTCCGCCAGCTTCTCGACAACGCCGCCGAAGTCTCTCCCGAGGGCTCCGCGATCTGGGTCGAGGTGCGGCACGAGGCCGACAAAATCTTGGTGGATGTGCGCGATTGCGGCGACGGCATGCCAGCCGATTTCATCGCCAACCAGCTCTTCAAGCCGTTCCGCTCCACCAAGTCGGAGGGCTATGGAATCGGCGCCTATCAGACGCGCGAGATCATCCGCGCCGCACGCGGAGATCTGCTGGTGCTGAGCGAACCCGGCAAGGGAACGACGATGAGGATCGTCTTGCCGATCGATCCGGGCGCCGCGCTTTCTTCCCCGCCAGCGAAGATGCTAAGAGTGATCTCGTGAGCGAAGACAAGCCAAAGCTATTGATTCTCGAAGACGACGATGGTCTGCGCCGGCAGTATCGCTGGGCGTTGTCGGACTATGTCCTCTTCCTCTCCGGCACGCGCGAAGAGGCGCTGGAGATCATGCGGCTCGAGCGGCCGCCGATCGCCGTCGTCGATCTGGGGCTTCCCCCGGATCCGGACGGCGCCAGCGAGGGGCTGGCGGCGCTCGAGGCGATCCTGTCGATGGCGCCCGAAACCAAGATCATCGTCGCCAGCGGAAACGAGAGCCGCGCACATGCGCTGAAAGCCGTGTCGCTGGGAGCCTATGATTTCTACCAGAAGCCGATCGAGATCGACGTCCTCAGAACGATCCTCGATCGCGCGCTCCGTCTCTCGAGGCTCGAGGACGAGAACCGCCGCCTTTCGGCGCTCAACATTCCGAAATCCCCGATTGACGGCATCATTACGGCGTCGGCCGAGATGCTCAAGGTCTGCCGGACCATCGAGAAGATCGCGCCGACGGACGTTGCCGTCCTGATCCTGGGCGAAAGCGGCACCGGCAAGGAGCTCGTCGCCAAAGCGGTCCATCAGCTCTCGGCGCGCCGCTCGCGGCCCTTCGTCGCGATCAATTGCGGCGCCATTCCCGAGAATCTGCTCGAAAGCGAGCTGTTCGGGCATGAAAAGGGCGCCTTCACTGGCGCAGTCAAGCAGACGATCGGCAAGATCGAGAGCGCCCATACCGGGACGCTCTTCCTCGATGAAATCGGCGATCTGCCGCAACCGCTCCAGGTAAAGCTGCTGCGCTTCCTGTCGAACCAGATCATCGAACGGATCGGCGGCCGGCAGCAAATCCAGGTCGATGTCCGGATCGTCTGCGCGACCAACCAGAATCTCGACACGCAGATGGCGGATGGTCGCTTTCGCGAGGACCTCTATTACCGGCTGAACGAAGTCATCATCCGCATACCGGCACTTCGCGCGCGCGGCGAGGACTCCGTTCTGCTGGCGAGCTATTTCCTCAAGCGCTTCAACGTCCAGTTCGACAGGAAACTGCGCGGTTTTTCGGCCGATGCCATAGCTGCGATCGCCGCCGATCCGTGGCGCGGCAATGTCCGCGAACTCGAAAATCGGATCAAGCGCGCCGTGGTGATGGCCGATGGAACACACCTGACCGCCGCCGATCTCGAATTGGCGCCGCCCACGGGCGAGTCCGAAGAACTCGACCTTCGCGTCGCGCGAAACCGGGCGGAGCGCACGGTCATCCAGCGTGCTCTCGCGCAGAGCAATGGCAATCTGTCGATCGCCGCCAAGCTGCTTGGCGTCAGCCGGCCGACTTTGTATAGCCTGCTCGAAAGCCTTGGCATGGAAGTCAGCCACTTTGCTTCGTCGGATTCACCATCATAGCTGTAAGGCCGCCCGACGCGATCGTGCGAGGCGGCCCGGGATCTTTCTGGGAGGCATTTGATGAATCGCTCTCATCGATTCGTGACTCGGCTTTTGGCCACCGCTGCCCTTTGCATCATTCCAGCGCTCACGGGAGCCCCGAGCTGGGCAGCCGATAGCGACCCTGCGCAGGCCGGCAAGTACAAGGCCGAAGCCGATAAAATGATCGCGAACGGCGACCTGAAGGGCGCCGAGATCGAGATGAAGAACGCAGTCAAGGCCGCCCCCGACGATCCGAAGCTGAGGCTCGAGCTCGCCAAGCTGGAATTGCGCCTCAACGACATCGACGGCGCCGAGATCGAGCTGAAGTCCGCGCGCGAGCACGGCGCGGACGAGGCCAAGCTCATCCCGCTGCTGGGTCGCACCTATCTCATGCAAGGCAAGTACGATCAGCTCTTGCAGGATTTGCCGGTCCGCGACGAAGATTCGCCCGAGGCTCGCGCGGCGACGCTCTCGGTCCGCGCCGAGGCGCAGATCCAGCTGAAGAAGATCGACGACGCCCGCTCCTCGCTGGTGGCGGCGGAACAGCTCGAACCGCAAAGCATCGAGCCGAAGCTCGGACTGGCGAAGATTGCTTACGCGCAAGGTCAGCTGGACGACGCGCTGAAGAAGGCCGACGAGATCATCCAGATCAACCCGAGCGCCGACGCTTACATCCTCAAGGGCGAGATCCTCAATCGCAAGGGCGACCACGCCGGCGCCCTCGGCCAGTTCGACCTGGCGGTCAAGACCGAGCCCAATAATATCGCGGGCTACATCGATCGGGCGCAAACGCTGATCGGCCAGAAGGAGGACGCCAAGGCGGAAGCCGACGTCAAGACTCTCCTCGGAATCAACAACCGGTCGGTTCCGGGGAACTATCTCGAGGCGCTCATTCTCGCTCGCCGGAAGGATTTCACCGGAGCGGACACGATCCTGACCAAGATCGCCCCCGCCTTTCCCAATTTTCCGCGCGGCTACTACCTGCAGGCGGTCGTCAAAACCAGCTTGAAGCAGCTCGAGCAGGCCGAAGCGGCAATCACGGCCTATCTGGCGGCGGTGCCGGACGATGTCATCGGCGAGAAAGTCCAGGCCGACATCATGCTGCGCAAGGGCAATTCGACGGGAGCCGCCGAGGTGCTGGAGAAGGTCACGGCCCAGTCTCCGGACGATTTTGCCGCCCTCACCATGCTCGGGCAAGCCTATATGGGGGCCCGCAAGCCGCAGCAGGCGGTCGAGGCTTTTGAAAAGGCGCAGAAGCTCGCACCCGACAATCCGGCGGTTCTGCGTGGCCTCGCCCTCAACCATCTGGCGACCGGCGACAGCGCCGAAGGTACGAGCGAACTCGAAAAGGCGGTGCAGCTCGCGCCGGACGACGCGCCGTCCACTGAGGCGCTTATCCTCGTCTATATGCGCGCCAAGGATTGGGACAAGGCCAAAAGCCTGATTGCCGACCTCAAGAAGCGCAGACCCGATGATCCGCTTGCCGGAAACATGAGCGGCATGCTCGAGCTGGCGCAGAATCACCTGCCGGAGGCGCAGGCCGCCTATCAGGCGGTCGAAAAGCAGTTTCCCGATTTCGCTCCCGCCAAACTACAGCTCGGCTATATCGCCACGCTGCAGGGTCATCCTGACGACGCCAAGGCGAAGTATCGCGAAATCCTCGACAAGGATCCGAACAACGCACAGGCGCTCCAGCGGCTGAGCCAGCTGCTCGAGGCCGACAAGAAGCCCGACGACGTGGTCGATCTGTGGCTCAAAGCTCACCATGCCCAGCCGGACAGCATTCCTGCGGCCCTCGGCCTGGTCCAGGCCTACATGGTGAAAAAGGACATGGATTCGGCTCTGGCGATCGTCCGCGACATGCAGATCCGGCAGCCGAACGAGCCGCGGCTTTTCGCGATGCGCGCGGAGCTCGAATTGCAGAAGAAGGACGCCAAGGACGCGGTCGTCAGCCTTCAGCGCCTATCGGAGCTTCGACCGCAGGATCCGGCGGTGCGCAGCGACCTGGCCAAAGCCCAGGCCTTGTCCGGCGACACCGCCGGGGCAATCGCCACGATCGGCGAGGCCCGAAAACTGGATCCCAACAACATCGGCTTGGCGATTCAGGAAATCGCCTATCTGGGCCAACGTAATCCCGACGACGCCATCCAGGCTGCGCAACGCCTTGCGGCGCAGATGCCCGACCAGCCGCGGGCGCAAGTGGTGGAGGGCGATTATCTGCAGTCGCAGAAGCGCCCGGCCGAAGCGGTCGCGGCATACAATAAGGCCTTGCAAGTGCATCCGTCGTTGCTGCTCGTGAGCCGCCTCGCCGGTATAGCGATGAGGGACGGAAAGCCGGCCCAGGCGGGCAAGCTCCTGAAGGACTGGGTCAACGCGCATCCGAACGATCTCGCAGCCCAGGTGGACCTGGCCAACTTCTCGCTGCAGCAGAAGGACTATGCGGACGCCAGGACGCGCTTCGAAACCGCGCTCAAGAGCCGTCCGAACGATCCGCTGATCCTGAACAATCTGGCCTACATCTATCAACTCGACGGCGATTCCCGCGCGCTGGATTTCGCTCAGAAGGCTCATGAGGCCGCGCCGCAGAGCCCGGCGATCGATGATACGCTGGGCTGGATCATGCTTCAGAAGGATGACACGGCGAACGGCCTCAAATACCTGGAACAGGCCCATACAGGCGCGCCAGACGATCTGGACATCTCGTACCATCTGGCGGTCGCGCTCGACAAAACCGGCAAGAAGCCGGAGGCCGCCGACCTTCTCAAGAAGGCGATCGCCGTCGGGCGCGACTTCGACAGCAAGAAGGACGCCGAGGCGCTGCTGGCCCAGCTTTCGAAGAGCTAGATTCCCTCGTCTAGCTTTCGTCGAATTCGCGCAGAAGGCTGCGGAGGGCGTCGGCTACCTCCGCGTTGGGCACTGAATCCATCCTCGGCTCGCTCCGGCCCGCCGGCGCGTGAGAAGGCGTTGCGCCTATCCTCTCGAGAACCTGCAGCAATTCGGACATGAGCTCGACATGGCGCCGTTCGGTCGCCTCTATCGACCCGAGGGTCGCGTGGAGCGGGCCGGCAACAGCCTCGACGCCGCCGCGAACCTCGGCGCCGGCCTGACGAAGCACGTCACCCTGGTCGGCAATGGCGCGGCGCAGCGATTCGGCGATCTCCTCTGCCTGTCCCTTGGCCGCCGGCGCGGCGAGCAGCTCTTCGATTCCGGCCCGAATCTCCGCAAGAACCGCCTCGACCCCGCCGGCGGTCGGCACGAGCGGCGCGATCGCCGGCTCTTCAACCTTCTCCCTGGCGGAAAAGGCCTCATCGCGGTTGACCGTCAGCGCGCCGCCGGCACGGGGAGGCTCCAGCGCCAAAGGCGGTCCAGCGGCCCGCCGCCGCTCGTCGCCGGCTCGCCAAGCAATGAGCTCGATCGAGAGGGCCGAGGTCAACGGCCGCACCGCCGCCGTCGCCGCGCCTACCGCCAACTCCACGACAATTCCCAGAACGAGCCGCACGGCGTAGTGCACGGCTCTGATCGCGAGCCAGCCGGCCGCGCCCGCCACGAGCGCGATCTCCCAGCCGGGCTCGCCCGAGGCGTAGCGCAGGAGCGCCGTGACGGCGCCCAGCGCCAAAAGCAGGTTCGGCAGAGGAAGAACGACTCGGTCCAACGCAAGGCGCTCGAGCCAGAAACGATCGAGATCGACCAAGATCGCAGGATCGGCAATGACTCGCCGCTCGCCGACCTCGCTGGGCGCGCCCGCGACCGGCAACAGGGCGGCGATCGCGGCCTCCGCGCGTTCGCGGATCGCCGTATGGGCGAACGCGGCCCGCCAATCGGCGGCGTTCCATCGCCCAGCCATCGCCGGATCGTGACGCAGCGCGTCGATCCGAGCCCGGGCGACCAGCACTTCGGCGAAGCCGGCGACCAGCGCGATCAGAAGGGCAACGACCGCGAAAGCCGATATTGCGACCGACAGGGTCCAGGCGACCCGCGGCGCCGGGTCGGCCAAAACCGCAAGGACCGCGGGCTTTCCGATGCCGACAAGCGTTACGGCGGAATCCCAGTCCTGGGCTAGAACCAGTAGGGCGGCGATACCGGCGACAGCGCCTAGCACGACCGCCGCGACACGCGGCACCATCGCAATCTCCTCCAGCCAGCCTCGAGCGGGCGGACGCGCACTGCATATCAACGGCCGGCTGGGCTGCCAATGGCCGACTGGCGTCGACCAATCGGTCGGGTTGCGAGCTTTTGTCGTGACCAAAGCGCGGTATTTTTTTACGCTTGGGGTCAATTTGCGGATTTCGCTCTGGGAAATGGGAACTTACATATTTATCGAGCATTAAGGTGCAGCGGCCAAAATCGCACCGGCGTGAGACTGATTTTGCGGCTACCCACCCGGGCGGCCGCGGTCGGCGTTTTGCGTCCCGGTTAACGAGCAAGGGAGCAAGGAATGAAGGATCTGTCAGGTCGAGGCAACGGGTCCGCAAGCACCGGTTTGGCCTCAGGCGACCTTTGCCACCCAAGGGGCTTCCTGCTATACGAAACGCTAAACAGCCTAATGGGACGACGCATGCCACTGAAGCGCCTAGTCCTCGCCGCCGCCGTGCTCATGATCGCCGGCTGCGCGGCCAACGAGCCCTCGGAAGTCCTTACTCAGCCAGCGACGCCGACCGCGATGTATATCATCGGGCCGTTGGACGGGATCGAGATATTCGTCTGGCGCTCTCCGGAATTGTCCCGCGCCGTAACGGTCCGACCGGACGGGCGCCTTTCGGTGCCTCTCATCGACGACCTGGTCGCGACCGGCAAGACGCCGACGCAACTGGCAAGGGATATCGAGACCCAGCTCAAGAAATATGTGCAGGATCCGACCGTTACCGTCATCGTGACGGCGTTCCACGGTCCCTATGATCAGCAGATTCGCATCGTCGGCGAAGCGACCGATCCCCAGGCCATCGCCTATCAGGCGAACATGACGGCGCTGGACGCGATGATCACGGTGCATGGGCTGACCCGTTTCGCGGCCGGCAACCGGGCAAAGATCGTCCGCATTGTCGACGGCAAGGAGACGGAGATCCCGTTGCGGCTGGACGATCTGATCAAGGACGGCGACATCTCCGCCAATGTCGCGATGCAGCCCGGCGACATTCTGATCATCCCGCAGGCATGGTTCTAACCGGACTCTAAGTCATGGGCTCCTTGCGTATCATCATTCTCCAGTATGCGCGGTCGATGTGGCGGCGCAAATGGTATGCCATCGGCGTCGCCTGGGCGGTGTGCGTCGTCGGCTGGATCATCGTCTCCCGCATGCCCGACCTCTACGAGTCCGAGGCGCGCCTTTATATGAGCGCCGACGAGGCTTTGACGCCCCTTCTGGCGGGGCTGGCGGTCAACAACGACATCGACAACAGACTCGAGCGGATGCAGCGGACGCTCCTCAGCGGTCCGAACATGAAGAAGCTCATCCGCATGACCGACCTGGACATGCGGGTCCACGACAACACCGACATGGAGAGAATGGTTCGCCAGCTGCAGACCTCGATCATCATCCGGCCGCAGACGCGCAACCTCTTCATGGTCAGCTACCGCGACACCGACCCGCAGCTGGCGCAGAGCGTGGTGTCGAACGTCCTTTCGATCTTCATGGAGTCGAGCGCCGGCGACACGCGGAGCGACATGGATAGCGCCCAGCGCTTTCTGCAGACCCAGATCGACAGCTACGAGACGCAGCTGCGCGAGGCCGAGCGCAAAAAAGCCGAATTCCAGACGCGCTATTTCGACCTGCTGCCGAACGCCGCGTCGGGTTCGTCGAACTTGATCGCGGCGCGCAGCACGGTCCAGCACATCACCGAAGATCTGAACGACGCGATTGCGGAGCGCGATAATCTCCAGAAGGAGCTCGATTCGCTGCCGCCCTATCAAACGCTGATGACGGCGACGACTCCGAAGGGAGAGGACGGGCTCGCCATTTCGCCCGAGGCTCGCCTCCAGCAGTTGAACACGCAGCTCGAAACCGCGCTTTCGACGATGACGGAGCAGCATCCGGTCGTGATCGCCCTAAAACACCAGATCCAGGCCGTCGAGGCGAAGATCAAGGAAAACCCGGCCAAGAAGGGCGGCATGAGCTCGCAGCAGGTCGAAAATCCGGTCTATCGCGATATCAAGGCCAAACTGGTGGACTCGGAAACCAAGATCGCCGCGCTCCGCCGGCATCTGGCCTCGGCCGAAGAGGATCGCGACAAGCTCGAGGACGAGGCGCGGCGGGCGCCCTCCGTTGGCGCGGAGTATCTGAACCTCGACCGCGACTACGAGGTCATCAAGCGGAATTACGAAGAGCTGCTGGCGCGGCGTGAATCGGCGCACATCGCCGAAGAGGCCGACAAGAAGGGCGACAAGGTCGACATCAAGACCATCGATCCGCCCGAGGTTCCGACCCTCCCCGTCGCTCCGAACCGGCCGCTATATCTTTCGATGGCGCTGATCGCGGGCGTCGGCGCGGGCCTCGGCGTGGCGCTGCTGCTGACCCAGATCGACAGCTCGTTCAGCACGACCACAGGGCTGCAATCGCTCGGATTGCCGATCCTGGGCAGCATCTCGGTCATTCCGACCTTCGACAAACGGCCGCAATACTGGTTCACCGGCGCCAAGGGCTTCGCGGCTGCTTGCCTGGTGCTCGTAATCGTCTATGGCGGGCTTCTGCTCGTCTTCGTCGGCCGCCAACACAAGCTGGTATAAATGGCCGACAAGCGCATGGATCTGATCGAGCGGGCTGCCGCTAGGCTTCGCCGCGGGACGCAACAGGAGCCGGCTGACGCCGCCTCCAAGCCTCTGCCGCCGCTGGACGCGCAGCCCGCTTACAGCGGAGCGCCGCTCCCCGAGACCATCTCGGATACCATCTCCGAAGCGGGCTCCCAGGCCCGGCGGGAGATCGGCGGCAAGCGCAGCCGCGAGGTCGTCCTGGACATGAACAGGCTGGCGCTCGCCGGCGCCATCGACTGGACGGCCGATCGCACGCCCGTGATGGAGGAGATTCGCCTGATCAAGCGGCGTTTGCTCCGGCGCGCTTTCGACAAGAGCGTGGAAGGCGGCATGTCCCATCTGGTCATGGTGACCAGCGCCAAGCCCCGCGAGGGCAAGACCTTCACTTCCACCAACCTCGCGATCAGCATCTCGCAGGAGGAGGACTATAACGTCCTCCTGGTCGACGCCGACATTCGTCGCCAGGCGCTTCGCCAGAATCTCGGCCTGGAAGCCAATCGCGGCTTCGTCGACCTTCTGCTCGATCCGACGATCGATCTGGCCGACGTGCTGCTGCGAACGAACATCCCGAGGCTCAGCGTTTTGCCGGCTGGAACGATGAGCGACCGCGCGCCGGAATTGCTGGCCAGCAGCCGTATGCGCGACCTGATCGAGGATATGGCTTATCGCTATCGCGACCGCATCATCATCTTCGACACCGCACCCTGCCTGGTCAGCAGTGACGCTGCGACGCTCGCGGCGCATGTCGGTCAAACGGTGTTCGTCGTCGAGGCTGAACAGACACAGCAGCATGAGATCGTGGCGGCTCTCAATCTAATCAGCGCGTGCCCCGACATCTCGCTCGTGCTCAACAAGGCTCAGCCGATCGCCTCGACATCCTATGGGGGTTATGGGGCTTACTGAACCCGTCCGGCGCGGCGCGTGGAGCCGGCGCTGAGCGCCGGCCCGGTGTCAGCCGAAGAGAGGCTTGGAATGCGGCGAAGGCTGATTATCGGCGCGATCGGAGCGAGCGTTGCGGGCACCGCCTCCGCGGCGCAATGGACCATTACGCCGTCACTGGGGTTCCAGGAGCTCCTCACGGATAATCTCGGCGCTACCGAGACGCACAAGCAAAGCGATGCCATTTCGCAGCTGATGCCAGGCCTGGACGTCGCCGCACAGGGGGCGCGCACCAACCTGAACCTGTCGTACCGGCCGATCATCAGCGCCTATATCGCCACGCCCGGCCAGGACCGCATCGACCAGAATCTCATCGGCGAAGGCACGTTCACGCCGTTCGAAAACCGGCTGAACATCGACGCGCAGATCTACGCCAACGAGAATTCGGGCAACGGCAACTACATTACACCGGCTGCGAGCGGCCTCGTGCCCCGCAACCAGCGAGTCCTCGATTTCGGCGGAACCATCACGCCGCATTATCAGGAGCGGTTCGGCGACGTCGCGACGCTCGACGCCTATTATCGCGTCAACTCGACCAATTCGAGCGCACAGTATGGCGGCTCGAACTCCAACACGAGCGGCCTGTCGAACAGCCAGCTCTCGCGCGAAGGCAACTTGATCTTTGGGTCGGGCGATTCGTTCGGACAGCTGGTCACGCGCATCAATCTCGATCACGAGGACGCCTCCGGCTCGGGCATCAATACCGCCTGGCACAGCGATCGGGACGTGTTGGAGACCGATTACCATATCAACTTTAAGTATACGATCTCCGCATGGGCAGGATACCAGGCGACCCGATACGACAGCACCGAATCGCTTCTGGGCTATCACCAATCCGGTCTGACCTGGAATGTCGCGTTTCGCGGCGCGCCGAACGACACGACCAACTACTCGGTCGGCTACGGCAGGCAGCAAGGCTCCTACAACGCAAATGCGCAGATTAATTACGCGCTGGCGCCGCGCACCACGGTCACCGCGTACTACACGGTTCAGGTCGAAAACAATCTGCAGACCATATCTGCCAATTTTCCCTTCCTGACCTTTAACGCGCTCGGACAGCCCATCGATCTCCGCACGGGGCTACCCTACAACCCCGCCAATCAACCTTTCGGCCAGCAAAACAACCTGTTCCGCGACAAGCATGCGGACATTACAATCTCACACCAATTCATTCGCTCCACACTGGCGCTGGAGGTCTATAATGACTCGCGCGACCAGCTGGGCGGCGCCGTCGGCAACAACCCGGTGAGCGGAGTCGTGGGGACCAACGGCACGCAGAGCTCCACAGGGGTGACGCTCCTCTATACACGGGAGATCACCCCCGTCGTCACCGGCCGCGCCGATGTGGGCTACGTGACCAACCAGTTCAGCAATACTGGCTTTCAGGCAACAGGACAGCACGACCAGTATCTCAACTTCGATGCCGGTCTGACGTTCAATATAAACGCGACGTTAAGCGCAAATATGACCTATTCGCACTTCCGTCGCATTTCGACGTTCGAGAACAACAGCGTTGTCATAAACGAGCTAGCGGTCGGCATCACGAAGAGCTTCTGACATGTATGCCGAATTCTTCAAACTGACCGGGCTGCCATTCCAGCTCACCCCGGACTCGCGCTTCTTTTTCGAAAGCAGCGTGCATTCCAAGGCAATGGCCCATCTGACCTACGGTCTCAATCAGGGCGAAGGATTCATCGTCATCACAGGTGACGTCGGCGCCGGCAAGACAACCCTCGTCGAGCATCTCTGCTCCAGCCTCGACCCGCACCGTTACACGATCGCCAGGATCTCCACCACCCAGACCTCGGCCGACGATACGCTTCGGCTCGTGGCGGCTGGCTTCGGTATCAAGACCGAAGGGGTGGAGAAGGCCAACCTGCTTCAGCGCCTGGAGGCTACGCTCGTCACCGCCTATCGCAGCGGTCGCCGCTCGCTCCTCGTCGTCGACGAGGCGCAAAACCTTACCGTCCCGGCGCTCGAAGAGCTCCGAATGCTCTCCAATTTCGTCGTCGGCAACGTGCCGCCGCTGCAAAGCTTCCTCTTGGGTCAGCCGCAGTTCCGGCCAGTCATGGCGCTGCCGGAACTCGAGCAGCTGCGACAGCGCGTGCTCGCATCGTATCATCTGGGTCCGCTTTCGGCCGAGGAGACGCAGGCCTATATCGAGCATCGGTTGAAGCGCGTCGGCTGGATGGACGACCCGCATTTTGCCGACGACGTGTTCGCGGCCGTCTATGACGCGACCGGCGGTGTGCCGCGCAAGATCAACACGCTTTGCTCGCGTATTCTTCTGTTCGCGTTCCTCGAAGAGATGCATGCGGTCGATCGCGACATGACGGTCCAGGTCGCCGAGGAGCTGAAGTCGGAACTCGGGGCTGGCGCAGGCGGCGATGCGACCGTGCGTCCAGCGCCGGTACCGATGAACAGCCCGCTCGATGTCGGACTTCGTCTGAGCCGCATCGAGGAGCGGATCGACAAGCACGATCACGCCATCAAGCGCGCGCTCGCGATCGCAGCCAACTATATTCAGGGCAATGTCGCATGAGCTTAGCCGCGCGCGCGTCGGACGCCGGGACGGCGACAGCCCGCGGAACCACCGAAGCGAGGCATGCTACCCGTAGCAGGGTCAGGCCGACCAATGCCATGTCGGTCGATGTCGAGGATTATTTCCAAGTCCAGGCATTGTCGCCCGTAGTCGAGCGGAGTGATTGGGACAAGCTGCCGAGCCGCGTCGAGGCGAACGTCGATCGGCTGCTCGCAATCTTCGGCGACGCCGGCGTACGGGCGACATTCTTCACGCTGGGCTGGATCGCCGAACGCAATAAGTCTCTCGTGCGCCGGATCGTCGAAGGTGGTCACGAGCTTGCGAGCCATGGCTGGGACCACACGCGCGCCGATCATCAGGATGAAGCGACGTTTCGCGCCGACATCCGGCGCGCCAAGCAGCTCCTCGAGGATATTGGCGGCGTTCCGGTCAAAGGTTACCGCGCGGCCACCTTCTCGATCGGCCCCAAGAATCGCTGGGCCTTCCGCGTGCTGGCCGAGGAAGGCTACCGCTACAGCTCGAGCCTCTATCCGATCCGGCACGACCTTTACGGCGATACGGCCGCGCCACGATCGCCCTTCACACCCGAAGGGACGAGCTTGCTCGAGATACCGATGACGACCGTCCAATGGCTCGGGCGCAATTTCCCGTGCTCCGGCGGCGGTTATTTCCGCTTGCTGCCCTATTGGGTCTCTCGTTTCAACATGCGCCGCGTAAACCGAGCCGAGCGCCGCGCCTGCGTTTTCTATTTCCATCCTTGGGAGATCGACCCGGGCCAGCCGCGCCAGGCGGGCTTGAGCGCCAAGGCCCGGTTTCGCCATTACACCAATCTCGGTCACATGGAGGGTCGCTTGCGCCGGCTACTGGCCGATTTTTCCTGGGATCGCATGGATCGGATCTTCCTCGATCAGGCCTGACGGCAGCCGTCATGAACCATATCGCCGCCAAATCCCAGCTCGTGATCAAGCCGCTGACGGACGCCGACCGCCCGCGCTGGGACGCGTTCGTCCTGGAGCATCCGGACGCGACCTTCTGCCATCGCGCCGGCTGGCGCCGTGTGATCGAGCGGGCGTTCGGCCACCGCACGCATTATGCTTTCGCCGAGCGCAACGGCGAGATTACCGGAATTGTCCCCCTCACCGAGACCAAGTCTCGCCTGTTCGGCCACGCGCTCGTCTCGAATGCCTTCTGTGTCTATGGCGGCCCGGTCGCATCCGATGACGAAAGCCTCACGGCACTGACCGACCACGCGGCCGAGATGCTGCAGAAGACCGGGGCAGAGCATCTCGAATTCCGCACGGTCAACGCCGAGCCCTCGCCCGGCTGGCTGCTCAAGGATTCGCTTTACGTCACGTTCCGACGTGATATCTCGCCCGATCACGAGAAGAACCTGAACGCGGTGCCGCGCAAGCAGCGCGCCGAGATTCGCAAGGGCATCGCCAACAATCTCACGACGCGTGTCGGACACGATGCGCGCGCACTGCACCGCGTCTATGGCGAAAGCGTGCGCAATCTCGGAACGCCGGTATTCCCGCGGCGCTATTTCGAGCTGCTCTGCGAGGAGTTCGGCGAGGATGCCGAGATCCTCGTCGTCGAGGATTCCGGCACGCCAGTCTCGGCGGTCCTCAGCTTCTATTTCCGCGACGAGGTGCTGCCCTATTACGGCGGCGGCACGGTCGCGGCCCGCGAGCGTCGCGGCAACGAGATCATGTATTGGGAAGTCATGAAGCGCGCCGCCGACCGCGGTTGCCGAATCTTCGATTTCGGTCGCAGCAAGGTCGATACCGGGGCTTACAATTTCAAGAAATATTGGGGCTTCACGCCGACGCCGCTCAAATACAAATTCAAGCTCGGCGTCGGCGACACAATTCCCGATATCAATCCGCTCAATCCGAAATACCGGCTCTTCATCGAGGCCTGGAAGCGGCTGCCGCTCCCCGTCGCCAACCTCGTCGGACCGCATCTGGTCCGCAACTTGGGGTGAAAGCGGTCATGGAGGAGCTGCTTTTCCTAGCTCATCGGATCCCTTACCCGCCCAACAAGGGCGACAAGATCCGCGCCTGGCACATATTGAAGCATCTGACCGATCGCTATCGCGTCCGCCTCGGCTGTCTTGTCGACGACCCGCACGATCGAATCTATATCGCTGATCTGGAGCGGCATTGCGCCGAGGTAAAAGCGGTGTCGGTGAGCCCCCTGCGGCAGCGCGTGCGGATGCTCACGGATTTCAGGCCGGGCCAACCGCTGTCGACTTCGTATTTCCATTCACCGGAATTGGCCTCCTGGGTGGACCGGACCATCGGCGCGCACGCCATCCGGCATGCCTTCGTCTTCTCCTCGCCGATGATGACCTATGTGCCGCCCCGCCATGGTCTCAAGACAATTCTCGACCTGGTCGATGTCGATTCCGAGAAATGGCGCGATATGGCGGAGCATGCGCCGGCGCCACAGCGCTGGATATATGCCCGCGAGGCCGAGACGCTGCTCGCCTTCGAGCGCCGCATGGCCGGCGAGGCCGAGCATACGCTCGTCTGTTCAGAGCCCGAAGCCGAGCTGTTCCGCCTCCGCGCGCCGGAAGCATCGGCGACGACGATCTGGATGCGCAACGGGATCGATTTCGACTATTTCGCCCCCGATCAAAGCGGGACCAATCCCTATCCCGATGATGGACGACCGGTGATCGTCTTCACCGGCGACATGGGGTACTGGCCGAATATCGACGCGGTCCTCTGGTTCGCGCGCGAGGTCTTTCCGGAGATCGCATCCCGGAGACCGAGGCCGCGCCTTGCGATCGTCGGTGCGCACCCGGCCGGCTCGGTGCTGAGGCTCGCGAGCGAGGACGTTGTGGTGACCGGGCGGGTTGAGGATATCCGGCCCTACCTCGCGCATGCCGCCGTCGTTGTGGCGCCGCTGCAGGTCGCCCGCGGCATCCAGAACAAAGTGCTGGAGGGCATGGCCATGGCGAGGCCCGTGGTCGCGACCTCTGCTGCCGAGCAAGGCCTGGGAGTGCGCGATTCGGGAGCCATCCTCATCGCGGACACCGCTCGCGATACCGCGCTCCGGGTCGCCGAGGTTCTGGACGGCGAGCATACCAGCCTCGCGACGTCGGCGCGGCGGATCATCGAAGCGCGCTTCAGCTGGAACGCCACGCTGGGCAAGCTCGATCGCTTGCTTGCCAACGGCACGCAATTGGCAGAGGAAAGGGTGGCATGAGCACGATTTCCCTCCTCACCGAGACCGTTCAGGATCGCGAGTCCGTCAAGCGCCTTTGGATTTCAACCGGGGCGGTCCTGTTCCTGGGCGCGGTCGCCTTCGGCGCGGCCTTCTGGTCCGAGGTCGTGCATGCCGTGGGCGTGTGGGAAGCATCGACCGCCTATAATCACTGCTTCCTGATCGTGCCGATCTCGCTCTACCTTCTCTGGGAACGACGCGAAGCCGCACTGGCGCGCCTGCCGGCCGCCAATTTTTGGCCGCTGCTTGCGATGCTGCCGGTCGCGCTGGTCTGGCTCGTCGCCTACAAGGTCGACGTCATGGAAGGGCGGCAGCTCGCAGCAATGACGCTGTTCGAGCTTTTTCTTCTGTCCGTACTCGGGTTCCAGCTTTGGCGGGTCATCGCCTTCGCGCTGCTCTACCTGTTCTTCCTTGTTCCGACCGGCGCCTTCCTGACACCCTGGCTGCAGAATTTCGCCGCCCACTTCGCCGTCCGCGGGCTGGAGATCGTTGGCATTCCGGTTTACTTCCAGCAAGAAGGCATGCTGATTGAAGTGCCGGGGGCGACCTTCACCGTAGCAGAGGCCTGCGCCGGACTGCGCTTCCTCATCGCGTCGGTCGCGCTCGGCGCGCTCTACGGCTACCTTATGTATCGAAGCTGGACGCGGCGCGTAATCTTCCTCGTCGTGTCGATCATCGTTCCGATCATCGCCAACGGCTTGCGGGTGATGGGGATCTCGGTTCTGGGGTATTTGTTGAGCAGCGCCCAGGCGGCCACAGCCGATCATATCATCTATGGCTGGCTCTTCTTCTCGTTCGTAAGCTTGGTGCTCATTCTGCTCGGTCTGCCCTTCCGGCAGCCGATGGCTCAGTTCGTGTCCGGCCCTGTCGACCGCATTCCTGCTCGCCATGCGCAGGTCCAGGCGATCGTGGCCGGAGCGCTGTTCGCCTTTCTGGTCCTGGGGCTGACCAGCCCGATCATGACCAAGGGACCGATGGCGTCCGCCCTCGACAGCTCCGTGGCGGGGCTGAAGCACGCGCTCGGCCGTTGACGGCAGATGTATCCGTCGAGATCCGACCGGTCGACGACCTGTCGGCCCTGGCGGCAGTCTGGCGCGATCTCGAATCTCGGTCCGACGGATCCTTCTTCCAGTCCTGGGCATGGACCGGCTGTCTCGCGGAGGAACGGTTCGACGAGCCTTGGCTCATGACCGCGCATCGAGGCGATCGGCCGATCGCGCTGGCGCTGCTCAACCGCGGACCCCGCCGCCGGCTGAGGCGTCCTCGCTCACTGCTGCTCGGCGAAAGCGGCGACTCTCGCCGCGATTCGATTTTCATCGAGCATAACGGGCTCCTGATCGATCGCAGCGAGGCGGCAGGGCTCGCGCGACGATGCTGGGAGGCGCTGGCCGACGCCGCGGAGTCGGGGCTGAGGCGCGCGACCTGGGTGTTGAGCGGCGTGCCGCACCTCATGCTTCCCGAGCTTCCGCTCGCGCGCCGCCAGCGAATCATCGCACGCAGGCCTGCCCCGTATCTCACATTCGCCAAATTGACGTCGGGCGCATCCGCGCTCGATGCGATGAGCCCGAACACGCGCCAGCAGCTTCGTCGGTCGCTGCGCAGCTGGGAGGCGATCGGCGCTCCTCGCCTCGAGGTCGCGCGAAATGGCGACGAGGCCGATATCTTCCTGAGCGAGCTGAAGTCCCTGCACCAGCGTTACTGGATCGGACGCGGCAAGCCTGGCGCCTTCGCCGAGCCCTTCTTCGAGCGCTTCCATCGCGCGCTCATCCGGCGACCCGGACCGGGCCAACGACTCGACCTGATCCGTTTTTCCGCAGGCGGACGGATCATGGGCTATCTCTATAATCTGGTCCATCGCGGGTGGATCGCCGCCTATCAAAGCGGCTTCGATTTCAGCGCCGATTCCGACCGCCTCCGTCCGGGCCTCGTCTGCCATCTGCTGGCGATCGAGCATTACCGGACGGCCGGTGCGCGCCTCTACGATTTCCTGGGGGGCGAGGCCCGCTACAAGCGCAGCCTGGCTAACGACGAGATCGAGCTCGTCTGGCTCGAGGCCCGTCCGCGGCTGCTACCGCGGCTCGCAACGGGGCGAGGATGAATTGGCGCGCAATCTGAAGCCGATCCGGCTCGTCACCTTCACGACGCTGTACCCAAACGCGATCAAACCGACGCACGGAGTCTTTGTCGAGAACCGGTTGCGCCATCTGGTAGCGAGCGGCCAGGTGGTGAGCCGCGTCGTGGCGCCGGTGCCCTATTTTCCGTTTCGCGGCCCGCGATTCGGCCGCTATGCCGAGTTTGCTGAGATTCCGGCCTGGGAAGAGCGTCATGGGCTGACGGTGCACCACCCGCGCTATCTGCTGATCCCCAAGATCGGAATGAATGTGACGCCGACATTGTTGGCTTTGGCGGCTCTGCCTGCGGTCATGGCCGCGATCAAGGCTCAGGGCGGCGCCGACATCATCGACGCCCATTATCTGTACCCCGACGGCGTCGCCGCGACGATCATCGGACGGCTGCTGGGGTTGCCGGTCGTGATGACGGCGCGCGGGACGGATGTGAGCCTGATCCCGCGTTACGCATTTCCGCGCGCCATGATCCGCCGCGCCGCCCGACGCGCGGCCGGAATCATCACGGTCAGCGCGGCGCTGAAGGATGCGCTGGTCGCGCTGGGCGTGGAGTCGAGCCGCATTACCGTCTTGAGGAATGGCGTTGATCTGCGCCTGTTCCGGCCCCTCGACCGAGAAGCGACCCGCACACGGCTGGGCCTCAGCGGCCCGACACTGATCTCGGTGGGCCACCTGATCGAGCGGAAGGGCCATCACCTGATCATCGAAGCAATGCCTTCGCTTCCCGGCTTTACGCTGCTGATCGCGGGCGATGGGCCTGAGCGAGCGGATCTCGAGGCCCGGATCGCACGCCTTGGCCTGGCCGACCGCGTTCGCCTGCTGGGCGCGCGACCGCATGAGGAGCTACCGGAGCTCTACGGTGCGGCTGATGCGCTGATCCTGGCCTCGAGCCGCGAAGGCTGGGCCAATGTGCTGTTGGAAGCGATGGCCTGCGGCACACCCGCGATCGGCACCGAAATCTGGGGCAACCCCGAAGTGATCGCGCGCCCGGAAGCCGGCATCCTCATGACCGAGCGCAGCGCCAAAGGCGTGGCCGACGCGGTCAAAGGCCTCTTCGGCGCCCGCCTCCCCACCCGCGAAGCCACCCGCGCCTACGCCTCCGCCTTCTCCTGGGATGCCACCACGCAGGGCCAGATCGAACTGTTTCGGGAGATCGTGGCAAGGCGGCGATAATTGGATTCCCGCGAAGGCGCGATCGCGGGAACTGAATGACGGAGTGCGCTCCGCCTTTCCGCTCTACTCGGCCGACGCGCTCGCCCGTACTTCAGCCTTCCCCGCGATGGCCACGGCCGCCGGCGCAAGATGCACCGCGCGGTGCCAGGCTTCGAGCATCAAGAGGGACCAGATCGCCTGGTTGTGATCGAAGACGCCGGACGCGTGCTGGTCGATCATCGAACGAATCGCCGCGGGTTCAACCAGCCCCGACTCCAGAAAGGACGCGCCGGTCAGCCGCGAGCGTACGCGCTCGGCGCCGGGGCCGCGGAATTGCGGGGCGAGCGACATCGCGAAGCCCTGCTTGGTCCGGTAGAGATTCTCGTGCGGCACGTAAGGCTCGAGCGCCTTCTTCAGGATGTATTTGCCGCCGGTCGAGCGGATCTTGAGATCGGCCGGAACGGTCGCTGCCCATTCGACCAGCTCGTGATCCAGGAGCGGCGCGCGCACCTCGAGCGAATGCGCCATGCTGGCCCGGTCTACCTTGGTCAGGATGTCGCCGATCAGGAAAGTCTGGATGTCGGCTGACTGCGCCCGGGCGAGCGGGTCGTCGGTGCCCGCCATATCCATGCCGGCGCGGATCAGATCGGCCGGGCGGAAGCCGTCGATCCCGCCGCGGATGCCAGGCGCCAGCAGCCGCGCGCGCACCCAGTCGGGAATTTTGCAGACGGTTCGGTAGAAGCCCTCGGCAGCTTCCACCGACAGCTCCTGAAAGGTCGTCTTGGCGCGCAGCCATTTGGGCGCGCGGTCGAGTTTGGGATAGACCGCGCCCAACAAACCGAACAGCGGCCGCCGAAGCGCGCCCGGCAGCAATCCGCGCATACGCTCCGCCGCCATATGGAAGCGGTAGCGGCGATAGCCGGCGAAGAGCTCGTCGCCTGCGTCGCCCGAGAGCGCCACGGTTACCGCGCGACGCGCCAGTTCGGAGACTCGGCCGGTCGGCACCGAGGAGCTGTCGGCGAAAGGCTCTCCGAAAATACGGGCCTGTTCGTCGATCGTGTCCAGATAATGAACGGTCGAGCGCTCGGCCGTGTGATGGGTGCGGTAGCGATCGGCGACCGCCTTCGCATAATCCAGCTCGTCCTCAGCGCCGCCGAAGCCGATGGCGAAGGTGCGCACCGGCTCGGGATCAAGGCCCGCCATCATCGCGACCACGGCGCTCGAATCGACGCCGCCGGAGAGGAACGCCCCCAGCGGCACATCGGAGACCAGCCGGAGCTTCGTCGCCTCCCGCAGCCGGTCGATCATCTCATGCGTCGCGTCCGCCTCGGTCATTGGCGTCGGCTGGAAACGGAGATTCCAATAACGTACCGGCTTCGGCATCGGCTTGCCGCGCTCGATCAGCAGGTAATGCGCGGCCGGAAGCTTCTCGATCCCCTGATAGATCGATCCGGGCTCAGGCACATAGCCTAGCGCCAGGTACCCCTCGACAGCGACCGGGTCGATGCGGCGCTTGATGCCGGGATGGCAGAGCATCGCGCGCATTTCCGATCCAAAGACAAGATGACCGTCAGGCAACAGGGCATAATGGAGCGGCTTCTTGCCCAACCGATCGCGCGCGAGGAACAGCGTTTGGCGCTTCCGATCCCAGAGGGCCAGGGCGAACATGCCGCGGAAGCGATCGAGGCAGGCCGGGCCCCATTCCTCCCAGCCATGGACGATCACCTCGGTATCGCTCACGGTCGAGAAGCGATGGCCGAGCCGTATCAGCTCCGCCATCGTCTCGCGGTAATTGTAGATCTCGCCGTTGAAGACGATTCCGACGTCGCCGGTTTCATTATAAAGCGGCTGCTTGCCGCCCTCGAGGTCGATGATCGCCAGCCGACGATGGCCGAGGCCGATACCGGGCTCGATCAGGAAGCCGTCGCCGTCCGGCCCGCGATGCGCGATCGAATCGTTCATCGCGGCCAGCACGTCGGTATCGATCGGCCGCTCGCCTCTGGTGTCGAAAATGCCGGTCAGGCCGCACATAGGCCCTTTGTACCGTCAAATGATTGAAATCTGAAATTTAAACGGGAATTCTTCTCCGCCCATAAGATCCTGGGCCGACCGACCGGGCGAAGGCTTATGCCTGCCGACGCCGGTCCTGGGCTGCCACCAGACGGGCCATCACGCGGAGATCACGCTCCGACAACTGCAGGGCGAGGTCGACCCAGCTGGCGGCGATATCCTCGAGCTCCTTGCGCGTGATCGGGTTGATCCGGCGCCGGGCGGCGTAAACGGCCCGCTGCATCCGGTGGCGCTGCTCGTTGCGGCTCATGAAGGCATAGAGCGCTTCGTGCCCGCCGCCATCCTCGCAGAGTATGTCCACCACGCCCATCTCGTAGAGCTCGACCGCGCTGTAGATGCGGCCCGAGAGAATCATCCGCTCCGCGATGCCCGGCGTGATGCGGCGGGACAGGTAGGTATAGGCGCCCATGCCCGGGAAGAGATTGAACAGAACTTCGGGCAAACCGAAGCGGGCCCGGCGCTCGGCGATGATCACGTTACTCGAGAGCGCGGCCTCGAAGCCGCCGCCCAGCGCGTCGCCCTGCACCAGCGATACGGTCACGAGCGGCAGGTCGAAGGCGAGGTGGTTGCGATAGCCTTCGCCGACGACGGTGAAGGCGTAGCGAAGCAGCGTGTCGCGATCCTGAGCCCGGATGAGCTGGGCAAACAGGTCGAGGTCGCCGCCGAGATTCCAGATTCCAGGCGTCTTGGACGCCCAGGCGACGTAGCGGACCTCGCCGGACCGTCCCTCGGCCTCGTTGGCGATGACGATGTCCTGGATAGTGCCGATATCCTCGAGGAGCTGGCGCGTGAAGCTTGGCCGACTGGCGAATTTGAAGTTGCAGAGAACCAGGCCCGCGATCGGATCGAAGCTCGCTTCCAACTCGCGGAAGCGCGCGTTGGCGATGGCGCGCTCGACGGCGGGGGGCGAAGCGGCCCGGTGCTCCTCAGTCGAATCGACCTGCTTCGGCGCGATCAGGCTGGAGAGGCGACCGAAGCCGGTACGCTCGCCATCCTGCCGGTTCAGATCCGGCCGCAAGATCGATATCGGCGCCTTCATCCCTTACCTCCACCCGCAGGCTCAGCCCTGCCGAGAGAGACGTTAACCATATTTACCAAAGCGATTGAGACATATTTTTTATGCTATAGCAACGATTTCCGAGCAATTGTTACAAAATGACCGGAAATCACTTGTTAAGCTACTCTATCGGCCGGCAGTTCCAACCAGCCTTTAGAGCATCGGCCCCGGCCCGCGGGCGACTCAAGGATCACAAGCGCTTGCCTCGAGGCCGGGACTCTGGCACGGGGGTTCGATGGACAGCCCCATTCTGCTCGACGTCGCGCCGCCCTTTGCGCGGCTTATCCTCAACCGGCCCGAGAAGCGCAACGCCATCAGCCAGGCGATGTGGAGCGCGCTCCCGGGGCTGATCGACCGGATCGAAGCCGACCCGAATATTCGGGTGGTGATGGTCTCAGGCGCAGGCGGCAGCTTCGCAGCCGGCGCGGATATCGGCGAGTTCGAGAGTCTGATGCGCCACCCGGAAAGAGCCGGAGCCCTCGCCGACGGCCTTGGTCAGGCAATGCGCCGACTGGCCGGCCTGACTCGGCCGACGATCGCGGTGATCCAGGGCGCCTGTGTCGGTGGCGGCTGCGGAATCGCACTTTGCTGCGACTTCCGCTTCGCCGATACGGGCGCTGAGTTCGGCATCACGCCGAGCCGGCTCGGCATCACCTATCTTCTGGAGGATACGAAGCGGCTGATCGATACGGTCGGAGTCGCGCATGCGCGCGATCTCTTGATGACCGGACATTTGATCGATGCGGAACGGGCGTTGGCAATCGGGCTCGTCGATCGCGTCCTGTCGCCCGAGTCGCTGTGGCCGGAAGCTCAGCGCTACGCAACGGTGATCGCGGAGCGCTCCCAATATTCCGTGCGCGCGGTCAAGGCGACGATCGGCGAGATTCTGGCCGGAGCCCTGGCCGAGAGCGAACGCACGCGGCGGCTTTTCGTCGACAGCTTCACGGGCGAGGATCTCGAGGAAGGCGCTCGCGCCTTTCTCGAAAAGCGGCCACCCCGCTTCACTTATTCCTAAGCGAGCATCGTGGCCTGCGCGCCGGCCCGTCCTCGCCGCAAGGGCCGGCCGTCCAGTATCGTCACCGGCCTGATGCCGAGGCTCGACGTCAGAAATAGCTCCTCGGCGCCAGCAAGATCGCTCGGCGTGAGCGACTGCTCCCTGGCCCCCATGCCCTCGATCACCGCGCCGCGCATGATTCCGGGAAGCGCGCCATCCGCGATCGGCGGCGTCAACAAGGCGCCGTCGACGACAGCAAAGAGATTGGCGATAGTGGCCTCGGCGACGCGGCCCGCCGTGTTCAGCAGCAGAGCTTCGCCGGCGCCTCGATCGCTCGCCTCGATCCTGGCCAATATCGCATCCAGGCAATTGGTCGACTTGACGCGCGATAGTGGCGAATGCTCGTTGCGCCGCGTCACGGTGGCGGTGATCAGTGAGACCGGAGCGGGCGCGAGATAGGGCGAGACCCCGATCACGATCGTCGGTCTCGGATCCGGCTCGGGCGCGATACCGCGCGCGGCCGGTCCCCGGCTGACCGTGATGCGGACCGCAGCTTCCTCGAGCGCGTTCGCGGTCAGAACGGCGCGAATCGAATCGCCGATCGAAGCCGGATCGACCGGCGGGAGACCGAGAAGCGCCAAGCCCCGCGCGAGTCGATCGAAATGACGCTCGAGACGCAGCGGCGCTCCGTTCCGCACGCGAATGGTTTCGTAGAGGCCATCGCCCAACGTGAAGCCACGGTCGCCGGGATCGATCCGCGCCTCATCGGGCGCGACCAGTTTTCCATTGACCGAGAAGATCATCCCGCACCCGCTCGGAAGGCCGAATCCAACGTGCCGAGCAGAGGCCGCGCCTTCGTCAGCGCCTCCTGATACTCGGCGCCAGGGTCGCTATCCGCGACGATGCCGCCGCCGGCTTGCGCGACGACTCGATCCGCGGTCACGGTCAGGGTTCGGATTGCGATCGACAGCTCCATGGCGCCGTCGAGCCCGATCCAACCGATCGCGCCGCAATAGGGTCCTCGGCGACCAGCCTCCAACTCGTCGATGATCTCCATCGCGCGAATCTTGGGCGCGCCGGTGACCGAACCGCCGGGGAAGCACGCGCGGAGCAGATCGATGGGACCGAGCCCGCGCCGAAGGCGCGCCGTCACGGTCGAGACCAGATGATGCACGCTGGCGAAGCTGTGCAGGCTGTTCAGCTCCGGAACCGCAACGCTCCCGATTTCCGCAACGCGCCCGAGATCGTTTCGCAGCAGATCGACGATCATCAGATTTTCAGCCCGGTCCTTGGCGCTGGAGCGCAAACTCTCTGCGTTCGCGCGATCTTCCGCCGGATCAAGGGCGCGGGGCCGCGTGCCCTTGATGGGCTTGGTATCGATCCGCCGATCGGCGGCCAGCGAAAGAAATCGCTCCGGCGACGCCGACAGGATGGCGTTACCCGCTCCGTCCTGAATGAAGGCCCCATAGGGCGCCGGCGAAAGCGCCCGCAGCCGCCGGTAGAGATCGAACGGCTCGATGTCCGCAGGTCGGCGGGCGACCCAGCGCTGCGTAAAGTTCGCCTGATAGATATCGCCCGCTCTTATATAGTCCAAAACGCGCCGTACGCAGGCTTCGTACGCCTCAGGCGTACGGTCTGAATTCCACTGGCAGTCGGGTATATAAGATAAATCGATCAGCGGCTTGGAGTTCACGATCCGCTGCGCCGTATCGCGGCAACGGAAAGTCGGTTGAGGCCGTCGACGATCGAGGTCATACGCCAAAACGGCCGCCCGCCGATCAATCACGTCGAAGACGATCACCGTGTCGAACAGGCCAAAAACGAGATCCGCCGGGCCGACCTCATCGCGATGCCGCGATGGTACATGCTCGAGCGCACGCCGCAGCTCATAGCCCAACGAGCCCATCAGGGCCGGCGCAAAGGGCCAGCCGGCCGGGGCGCGGGTTCGAGGCAGACCCGCCGTCAGGGCCCGGAGCCGCTCGAAGGCGTCCGACCAGCCCGTCCGGATCCACTCGATCGGATCGACCCCGATAATTGTATAGCGCCCGGTGTCCGGTCCGGGCGCAGCGCTATCCAGCAGCACCGACAGCCCGTCCCCGCGCAGGGCCACGAAGGCCGCGATCGGATCGGTGAAAGGGATCTCCGCAGCGTGCGCGGACGCGGCGCCACGCGCCGCAAGGACCAGCGGAGCCGCGGCGACCATGCGGTTCGGCCTCTCAGACCCGCTTGAAGGGATGAACCCTGACGCGTGTCTGGTGGTCCGGCACGCCTCCCGGCGTGCCGTCGGCATGGGCGCCGCGGAAATAGCTCCGCTCCCATCGCGCCTCGTTCGCATCGGTCCCAGGAACCTGAAGCTGATCGATGAACTTGCTCCGTTGCTCGCGCCAACGGGCATAGCCGTCGTAGGTCTCGCGGTCCGCCCGGCTTATCGACAGGATCTCGGGCTGGATCTCGTCGAGCGCGCCGCGGCGAAGCGGAAAGATGAAACAGAAAGGCTCGTCGCGATCGAAACGCACGCGCACGCCCGGTGCGGTGAATTTCCAGTTCATGGTGAAACTGGCGTAGGTCCAGTCGGTCTCGACGATGCCGGTCAAGGGGGCAATGCCGTGCTTGGGCCGGTTGGGCGGGCCGCCGACCCATAGATTGACGCCCGGATCCGTTCGAAAGAGCGCGCCGACATGGAAGGTGAGAACGCCTTCGCCGAAATGGCTCATCACCGGCGGATAATCGCCGAAACGGTCAAGCGGCGTTATGCGGACGCCGTCGATCTGGTTGCTGCCGGTCCATTCGGCCTCGAAGGCCGCCGGAGAGAGAATCTCCCAGCCATGAGCGTTGGCGATCGCCAGCGGCAGGCAGCGATAGGCGTATTGAACGTTCGTCGCATCCATCCAGTCGCGATCGGGCGGCGCGGGACGCAGACGGATCGGATCCGTCGTCGTCTCGTAGCAGGTGAGTTTCGTGCGCGGCGGAGCGCCAGCCTCCTGTCTGCGCTTCGCTTCACCCATCTATGCCGCCGCCCGGTTCGCCCATGCTCAGTGGCCGGCGCCAGTGGATTTCTTCAGCTTGTCGACCGCCGCCTTCGATTCCTCGTTCATCGCGTTCAGCGCATCGTTGATCTTGCCGATCGCCCCGTTGGCGCCGGTAATGACCGCCTGCTGGTCGGCCTTGGCCTCGCCGTTGATGCAGTCCGCATAGACTTTCGCCTTGCCCTGCCAGTCCGCGGCGGCCTTGGCGCTCTTATTGTAGGCTTCCGGGCTCTTGGAGGTGAAATGCGGGACTTCGCCCGGGTCCGTACAGCCGCTCGGCGTCCAGGTTCCGTTCTGAATCGTGCCGGCTTGTGCGGTCGCGGCAGCAAAGGTCGCCAGGGCCGCAGCGGCGAACGTCCGTCTCAACATTGGGGCAAATCCTCCTTAGAACATGTTTGGCGGCATCTTTGCGGATGCCGGCGGCCAAGTCCACCCTTGCCGCGGGAAAGCTTGGTCCCGGGAGGAACCTGAAGACATTCCATCATGTTCCGCATGGTATCTCTGTGGAAGGAAGCCATCATGGCCAATGCGCACTCTCTCGCCTTCATCGCCGCCCTCGGGCTTTTCGCTTCCCGTTCCGCCGTCGCCAGCGCCGAGCTTCCGCAGCCGGTCGCCGATTGGCTGGCCCAGGCCAAGAGCGACTGCCCGGGCGGCTTTGCCGATCACGGAGCCGTCAAGGAGGTCGATCTCACAGGCGATGGCAGGCCCGCCTATGTCGCCGATCCCCATGCGCTGTCCTGCGCCGGATCGCCCCACATGTTCGGGGGCAGCGCGCCCGCCTCGATCGAGCTCTTCGTTACGGGGCCGTCGGGGAACGTGGTCCATACCGGCGGCGTGCTGGCGCTCGGATATCGTATCGATCCGACGCCCGGCGGCCCGCCGACGATCATCTTCGACACCCACGACACGAAGGATGAGGCGGGATCCTTCGACGCCTATCGCTGGGACGGCCACAATTTCCAGATGATCCACCACACATCGATGGCGGCGCCGCCGGTCCAATAGTAGGGCTGTCGGGCACGAAGCGGACGCTGCACCAGCATGTCGCGCGAACGCGCCGCGGCGGCGATATGCGGCGAATGCTTGCATCAGGGGCTGGCGAGGCTTAATCCGCCATGCACAACAGGCGCTTGGACATGACAGCCGATTCGGAAAAAAAGCAGCTTCTTCATTTGGTCCTCGGCGGCGAGCTGAAGCCCGGCACCAAGGCCGAATTCGTCGATCCGTCGAAAGTTCATGTCGTCGGCGTTTTTCCGAGTTACGCCGAAGCTCTAAAGGCATGGACCTCGGCCGCGCGCGCGACTATCGACGACGCTTCCGTACGCTATTTCATCGTTCACCTGCACAGACTTCTCGATCCCGACACCGGTCAGCATCACGAGTGAGCGCGCGTCGATGCGACTGATCGCCGGCGCGACGCCTTAGCGCTGACGGCCGCCTTATTTGTGGTGGAGCTTGGCGCTGCGGAACGATATGGTTTTCTTGACCGAGGCGGAGATCCGAGGGAGCCATGAGCGGACACGGGCGCGTTGCGATCGTTACCGGTGGAACACGCGGCATCGGCGAGGCCATCTCACTCATGCTGCGGGACAATGGCTACCGCGTTGCGGCGGGCTATGGCGGGGACGAGGTAAAGGCGCGGAAATTCTCCGAAGCCACGGGTATTCCCGCCCTGAAATGGGACGTCAGCGATTATGACGCCTGCCAGGAGGCGGTGAAGCATATCGAGCGGGAGATCGGCCCCACCGATGTGCTGATCAACAATGCCGGCATCACGCGTGATGCGACGATGCACAAGATGACTCACAAGCAGTGGCTCGACGTCATCGAGACCAATCTCAGCTCGTGCTTCAACATGTGTCACGCCGTGCTGGAGGGCATGAGGTCGCGCGATTTCGGGCGCATCGTCAATATCGGCTCGATCAACGGACAGGCCGGCCAATATGGTCAGGTGAACTATGCCGCCGCCAAGTCCGGCATCCATGGATTCACCAAGGCGTTAGCCCAGGAGAGCGCCGCGAAGGGCATCACCGTCAACGCCATCGCGCCGGGCTATATCGACACGGACATGGTGCGCGCCGTGCCGGAGAACGTGCTCGAGAAGATCGTCGCGCGCATCCCGGTCGGCCGGCTGGGTCAGGCGCACGAGATCGCGCGCGGCGTGCTTTTCCTGGTCGCCGACGAAGCGGGCTTCATCACCGGATCGACGCTCTCGATCAACGGTGGGCAGCACATGTATTGAATTGACCGCCTCGCGCGATCCGCGGGTTTATCCCGATCGTCCCTGGGTCGGCGTCGGTGTCGTGGTCTGGCGCGGCGATCGGGTGCTGCTCGTCCGCCGCGGCAATCCTCCGCGGCTCGGCCAATGGGGGCTGCCGGGAGGCGCGCAAGAGATCGGCGAAACCCTCTTCGAAGCAGCCCGGCGCGAAGTGTTCGAGGAAACCGGAGTCAAGATTCGACCGACCGCGATCATAACGGCCGTCGACGGTATCGTTCACGATAAACAGGATCGGGTCGAATATCACTACACGCTGGTCGAGGTCCTGGCCGAATGGGTTACAGGCGAAGCCGTGCCGCAAAGCGACATTGGCGACACGCGTTGGGCGAACGCCGATGAAGCGGCCGTTCTGGTCGAATGGAGCGAGACCCTGCGCGTCATCCAGCTCGCGGCCGTAATGCGTGACCGTGGCTAAGTCTCGTCCCGCTTCGCCTGATCGAGCAGTTTACGCGCCTGCTCCGTTCGCGCTTCGCCGAGCTTGCGTTCGGCCTTGCTGATGCCGTGCTTGGCTCGGTTGGATGCCGCGTCGGCTTCCTTCCGGGCCCGATTCGCGCGCTTGCGGGCCTGCCGCAGATTGACGATCTCGCTCACGACAAGCGCGCCTCCAGATCGGCCAGCACGAAAAGCCTGATCGCGCTCGACAGGTTGCCGTCGCGCGCCGCGTCGATCTCGCCGATCAGGCGGCTGGCGCTCGTTCCCCGCCGTGCGGCGATCGCAGCAAAGGCTTTCCAGAATTCCGGCTCCAGGCTGATGGACGTCGGGTGACCCGCAATGCGGACCGAATATTTTCGCATCAGCTCGGCCCGATCATATCCTCGGGTCGAATCCATTGATCGAACTGTTCGGCGGTCAGAAGGCCGAGCGCAATCGCGGCCTCCTTCAGGGTCGTGCCCTCGGCATGCGCCTTCTTCGCGACCTTGGCGGCGTTGTCGTAGCCGATATGGGGGTTGAGCGCGGTGACCAGCATCAGGCTGTCATAGAGCAGCTTCTCGATCCGGTCCGTATTGGCCTCGATTCCGACGACGCAATTGCGCGTGAAGCTGTCGGCCGCGTCGGCCAAGAGCCGGATCGACTGGAGCACGTTGAATATGATGACCGGCTTGAAGACGTTGAGCTCGAAATGACCGGTGGCGCCCGCGACCGTCACCGTCACGTGATTGCCCATCACCTGCGCCGCCACCATCGTCATCGCCTCGGACTGGGTCGGGTTTACCTTTCCCGGCATGATCGAGGAGCCGGGCTCGTTCTCCGGCAGGTGAATCTCGCCGATGCCGCAGCGCGGCCCGGAGCCCAGCAAACGGATGTCGTTGGCGATCTTCATGAAGGAGGCGGCAAGCGTGTTGAGGGCACCCGAGGCTTCGACCAGCGCGTCATGCGCCGCCAGAGCCTCGAACTTGTTCTCCGCGGTGACGAAGGGCAGGCCGGTGATCGCCGCGACTTCCTCGGCGAATTTTTCGGCGAAGCCTTTGCGGGCATTGAGGCCGGTCCCCACCGCCGTGCCGCCTTGGGCCAGCTGATAGAGCCGCGGCAGGGCGCTCTTCACCCGCGCGATTCCGTACTCGACCTGCTTGGCGTAGCCCGAGAATTCTTGGCCGAGCGTCACCGGCGTCGCATCCTGGAGATGGGTGCGGCCGATCTTGATGATCTTGGCGAATTCGGCCGATTTGGCAGCGAGCGCATCGTGAAGGGCGGCGAGCGCCGGAATCAGCCGGCGCTCGATCTCCTCGACTGCGGCAATGTGCATTGCCGTCGGAAAGCTGTCGTTCGAGGATTGCCCCATATTGACGTGATCGTTGGGATGGACCGGCTTCTTGGAGCCGATTTCGCCGCCCAGAATTTCGATCGCGCGATTCGAGATGACCTCGTTGGCGTTCATGTTGGTCTGAGTGCCCGATCCGGTCTGCCACACGACCAGGGGGAACTCATCGGCCAGCTTGCCGCTCACGACCTCTTCCGCGGCTTGGACGATCGCCTGGCCGAGCTTGGCATCCAGCGCGCCCAGAGCCATGTTGGCGCGGGCCGAAGCTTGTTTCTGGATCCCGAGCGCACGAACGAGGGCGGGCGGCATGCGCTCGCCGCCGATTTTGAAATTCTGCAAAGAGCGCTGGGTCTGGGCGCCCCAATAGCGGTCGGCAGGCACCTCCACCTGGCCCATGGAATCGCTTTCGATGCGGAAGGCGCCTTTGCTCATGGCGGTTCATCTCGTATGTGGATTGGGGACGCCGGGCGTTGTAGCGAGTGACGAGCCGAACGGCAATTCGCTCCGATCCCAGTCACCCACGGCGGAATGGCCCCATGACCAGTGACCCTCCCAAGGCTTTCATTTCCTGGAGCTCCGGCAAGGACAGCGCCTTCGCGCTCTACGAGGCGCGCCGGCTGGGTCTTGCCGATATCGCGGGCGTACTGACGACCGTAAACGAGGTTCATGACCGGGTCGCCATGCATGGCGTCCGGTCCGTCCTGCTCGACCTGCAGGTCGCCGCGCTCGGCCTGCCTGTCATCAAGGTCCCGTTGCCCAGCCCGTGCCCCAACGAAATCTATGAGGCGCGGATGGCGGACGCGTCCCGCAGGATTGTCGCACAGGGCATCCGGCACATGGTGTTCGGGGATTTGTTTCTTGAGGACATCCGCGCTTACCGCGAAGAGAAGCTGACTGCGGCCGGAATGGAGGGAATTTTCCCCTTGTGGAAGCGGGACACCGCAATCCTCGCCCGCGAGATGATCGGGGGCGGGGTCGTGGCCCATCTGGTCTGCGTCGATCCCAGGCAACTCGACCGCCGCTTCGCCGGCCGGAAATTCGATCGAGAGCTCCTGTCCGAATTGCCCGGAAACGTCGATCCATGCGGCGAGAATGGCGAGTTCCACACCTTCGTCTCCGCCGGGCCGATGTTCAAATCGCCGATCCCGGTACGCTCGGGCGAAGTGGTCGAGCGCGACGGCTTCGTCTTCGCCGACCTCTTGCCGGACTAGCCCGAGAGGGGCCTGAGGAAGGTGACATGGCCCATCTTGCGGCCTGGGCGAACCTCCTCTTTTCCGTAGAGGTGCAGATGGGCGCTCGGGTCGGCGAAATAGTCCCGCCACCGCAGGACGTCGTCGCCGATCAGGTTGAGCATGGTTGCGTCGGAATGGCGTTCGGACGAGCCCAGCGGCAACCCGCAGACGGCGCGGACATGCTGCTCGAATTGGCTCCTGGGGCAGGCGTCGATCGTCCAATGGCCGGAATTGTGGGGTCGCGGCGCGAGCTCGTTCACCAGCAGCCGGCCGTCGCCAGTCACGAACATCTCGACCGCGAGCACGCCGACATAATCCAGCGCCCGCGCGATCTCGCCGGCAATCCGGACGGCTTCGGCAGAGAGCTCGACGCCAACAGCCGCGGGCGCGATCGTCTCGGCCAGAATGCCGGCAACGTGGCGGTTCGCCACTGGCGTGTAGCATGCCACCTGACCATCCTGGCCGCGGGCCAAAACGACTGAGATCTCCAAGGCGAAATCGACAAAACCCTCCAGCACTGAAGGCACCCTGCCGATTCGCGTCCACGCGTCCTCGGCGGCAATCTCGACGCCACCCGAAGCCACGATGCGGACCTGGCCCTTGCCGTCATAGCCAAAGCGATCCGATTTGAGGATCGCCGGCTGACCGATCTGCTCGAGCGCCGCGGCAAGCGATGCTTCATCGCTGACCGGCGCCCAGGGCGCCGTGCCGAAACCCAGCCGGTTGACCAAGGTCTTTTCAGCGCTCCGCACCTGGGTCACGGCGAGGACATCAGGCGATGGATGGAACGGACGCTTCGCCGCCACGCGGCGCGCGGCCTCCAACGGCACATTCTCGAATTCGATCGTCACGACATCCACCGCGTCGGCGAAGCGATCGAGCGCGGCCGTGTCCTCGTACTGCGCAACGGTTTCGGCGGCGCAGACTTGAGCGCACGGGCTATTCGCTTCCGGCGTGAAGACATGGGTGCGGTAGCCGAGCTCGGCGGCCGCGAGCGCCGTCATGCGGCCGAGTTGCCCGCCGCCCATGATTCCGATCGTGGCCCCGGGAGCAATCGCCTGCCCGGGCTTCGTCTCGCTTTCGACGGTCATGGATTTTGATCGGCCGGCGTCTCGGCGACCGAGTCGGTCTGTTCGCGCCGCCACCGCTCGAGCCGACCGGCAAGCGCCTGGTCCTTCAGCGCCACAATGGACGCCGCAAGAATCCCCGCATTTTTGGCGCCGGCCGTGCCAATGGCGAGCGTGCCGACCGGAATGCCTCCCGGCATCTGCACGATCGACAGAAGCGAATCCAAGCCGGACAGGCTCTTCGATTCGATAGGGACGCCGAGAACGGGGATGGTTGTCAGCGATGCGACCATTCCGGGCAGATGGGCCGCCCCGCCCGCGCCCGCGACGATCACCTGAAGCCCGCGCTCACGCGCCGATTTGGCGTAGGAGAAGAGCCGCTCGGGCGTTCGGTGGGCGGAGACGATCCGCCGCTCATGGTGAACGCCCAGCGCATCGAGCATCTCGGCCGCGTGGCGCATCGTCGCCCAATCGGACTGGCTGCCCATGATGATGCCGACCAGCGGCATGTTGTTCGATTTGGTCATCGGGCCGGTCTCTCACGCGATGATGTCGGGGAGGAGCTGGGCCTCGACTTTTGCGATTAGATCCTTGAGCACGAGCTTCCGTTTCTTGAGCCGCTGTAGCTTGATCTGATCGAAGGGGACCTGGTGGGCGAGCCGGTCGATGACGTCATCGAGGTCGCGGTGCTCCGTCTTCAGCTCATCGAGCTTTCGACGCAGCACATCCTCTTCGCTCATGGGATAGGTGGCCGTCTTGCGGGCATCGAGGCGCGGACCCTACCACAGTGCCGCTCCGGTTAGAAGCCAATGGCGCTCTCAGGCGGCCTTGCCGGGCTCCGCGCCTTGCGCGACGAAGCGGCTGTTCTCGACCTTTACCGAGCCGCCGCAGCTCGGGCAATCGACCTTCTCCTGGTAGTGCATGGCCGACATCAGGGCGCTGCAATGGGGGCACCGGCCGGAATAGATCCCGCGCTTGTATTTTGGCTGCACGAAGAGGCCGCTATAGAGCGCGCCCAGCGCAATCGGGATGCCGAACACCATGCCGATCTTGCCGATCGAGCAAAGCGCGACTCCGACGACGACGGCCATGATCTCGACCGCATTCAGCTTGGCCAAACCCCAATGCTTTTCAGGAATGAATTCGGCCTCTGTCGATTTGGGCCCGGTCATGACTTCTGTCCTTCCCCGCTCGTCTTGATGACGGTCCTGCTTGCCCGCCAAGGTTTTGCACTCGCTTCGCCATTACTATATTGAAGCCGGGCGCCATGAGATGCGCGATGTAAAGGTTTGGAGACGGGCAAGATGGGTGGCGGCGTTACGGTGGACAAAAGCGCAAATTCCTCGATTTCGTCGCTGCGCACGACCAAGCATTTCGCCTTGGCCTTGAGCCTCATCACCTTCGCCCTGCTCGCCTACTCCTTCTTCGCGTCCATGAAGCCCTGGTACCAAGTGCCGGCGGGGCTGGCTTGCTACGCGTCCTATATGTGGCATCGCAGCCTGGCGCGGCGTCTGGCCGAAGCCGAGACGGCGAAATAAGGCCTTAGGCCGCCTTGCCGGGACCGTGCTTGGGCAAGGCGACGAAACGGCTATCGCGAACCGCGATGTCGCCGGCACAGCTCGGGCAATCGATCTGGTCTTGATAATGCGTCGCCGAGATGTCGGCGCCGCAGTGCGGGCATTTGCCGAGATAGAGACCGCGATTGATCTTGGGCGGGATGAAGAAGGCGCTATAGATCGACAGCAGGGCCAGCGGCGCGCCGAAGACCGCGCCGATCGTCCCGGTGGAGCAGAGCGACAGGCCAGCCAGCACCCCGCCGATCTCGATCGCGTTGAAGGCGCCCAGCCATTTCCGGCTGTTGGGCTGGAAACGGGCCTCGGTGGTTTTGAGCTCAGCGGACAAGGCGGTCATCCTCCGGCGGTAACCGCCTTGTAGATCACGACCGCGCCTACAAGCAGGTTCACGAGGTAATAGAATTTATGCATCGCCTTCGGGATCGGGTCGTAGATCGTCGCGAGCGGATGCGTGAAGCAGATAAGGGCTGCGGCAGTCGTCCAGAACAGCCACAGATCGATAATCGCGGCCGCAAGCGCGGCCGATACACCCGCCCAGAGGCCGTGTGCCGCAGCGACCTCGAAGGCGGCAGGAGGCCAGGGCGACATCCTTCCCGATACATAGGCGCCGCAGACATAAGGCACGAGGGCGACGAGCGGGGCCAACCAGACCGGATGGAAGATCAGTGGCGGCTTGGATCCCTTTGCGATGCCGAGCCGCCCGGTGAGGGAGAGTTTGAGGGTCACGACGAGAGTCATCGCCAGAATCGCAGCGACAGCCGTCCAGATATCGAAATTCACGGGGCTCGTCCGATCTGAAAGGATGCGATCAGGCTGCCGCCGCGGCGGGGATCAGACCGGGATCGCCGTGCCCGGCCTTGGCCGGCGCCTCGAAAGTCTCGCCCGGCCGGCCGAACAGCACGACCAGCTTGTCCTTCAAGGTCGGCGCATGAATGAAATCGCGCCACAGGAATGTATATTCCCAGAACAGCACCTTGATCACATTGGTCGAATTCACCGCATGAGTGACGCCGAACACCATCTTCTCGTCCGTCGCCGCCTGATAGGTCTGGAAAATGTGGTCCCAGATATTGAGCCCGCCGCCCAAATTGCGATCCATGTAGATCGGGTTGCGCGAGTGGTGGACGCCATGGATCGTGGGCGAAACGAAATACTTGTCCCACCAGCCCCAGCGCCCGAACCGCGCCGTGTGGCAGATGAGCTGGATGCCGGCGAGGCTGGTGAACAGGAACAGCACCAGCGGATGGAATCCGATCATCGCCAGCGGCAGCATGACGATCACCTTCGGCACCCACTCGAAGATGTGGAAGCGCTGAGCCGTCGTGAAATCAAACTCGGTCGCGCTGTGGTGCACAGAGTGATCCGCCCAGAACAGCCGCACCTCATGCATCAGCCGGTGGAAATAATAGGACCAGAATTCGGCAGCGAGAATGTAGGCCGGAAGGGTCCACCAGTTCAGCGGGATACGCCAATGGCTGTGGTTATAGCCCCACAGCGCCAAGCCGAACATCGCGACGAAGCCAAAGCCCCGGAGCGTCAGATTGTAGACTGACGTCGTCAGCATATTGACGATCGCGTTGTCGGGCAGAAGGTTGCGATGCTGCCCCGCTTGACGAGCCGTCCACCATTCGAAGGTCCGCAGCAGGAACTCGACGCCGATCAGCGCGAAGACGAAGACGATTAGCCCGGATTGCCAGGCCTTGAAGACCTCCTGGACGTCCGGCAGGCCCAAATACCCTGTATCGAATGTCTTCATCTCGACCCTTTTGCCTCCGCTCGTCCGCCGCCCTGGTTGCCGCCCGACAGACGCGTTCCCTCTTTCTACCTTAGCATATCTCCAATTAGATATGCTGCGACACACCGTTGCGTCAAGCTGAACGACGATTTTTTCCAAGCCGATATTCCAATCCCGCCCAAGGCCAAATCAGATTAAGAAAGTGTCGCGAATCGAGGGCGCGTGCATGACGGCGAAGACGATCGGCATACTCACCAGCGGCGGCGACTGCGGCGGCCTGAATGCCGTCATCCGGGCCGTCGTTCACCGCGCCGCCGCCTATGGCTGGCGGGTTCTGGGCATCCGCGACGGGACGATGGGCCTCCTGGAGCGGCCGCTGCGATACAGCGAGCTCAGCCTTTCGTCGGTCGACATCACGACGATGCGGTTGGGCGGGACGGTGCTGGGAACGACCAACAAGGGGAACCCTTTCGCTTTTCCCATGCCGAACAAGACGGTCAAGGACCGGTCGTCAGAGATCATTGCGGGGGTGCGCGAGCTCGGCCTGGACGCGGTCATCGGCATCGGCGGCGACGGGTCCTTCGCCATACTGCGCAAGCTCGCCCAGCGCGGGAAATTCCCGCTGGTCGGCATCCCCAAGACAATCGACAACGATGTCGGTCTGACTGAGACCTCTGTCGGGTTCGACACGGCAGTGGCGATCGCGACGGAAGCGCTGGACAGGCTCCAGCCGACCGCGGCCAGCCATGCGCGCGTGATGGTGCTCGAGGTCATGGGGCGCGATGCCGGTCATATAGCGCTGCACGCCGGCATTTCCGGCGGCGCGGATGTGATTCTCATCCCCGAGATCCCCTACGATCTCGACAAGGTCGCGGCCAAGATCAATGCGCTCAAGGAGCAGGGGCGCAATTTCGCGCTCGTCGTCGTATCGGAAGCCGTCCGCACGATCGAGGGCAACACGATCAAGGTGGAATATCGCGGCGGCGCCCGCCGGTTCGGCGGCATCGGCCACTATCTAGGGGCCGTGATCGCGGAGGCGACCGGCGCCGAGACACGGGTCACCGTCCTGGGTCACGTGCAGCGCGGCGCCCCGCCCTCTGCTCAGGACCGCCTGCTCGGCACTGCTTTCGGAGTCCATGCGGTCGACCTCATCGCCGAAGGCAAGTTCGACCGTATGGTCGCGTGGCGCAATCGTCAGGTCATCGATGTTCCCCTGGCCGACGCCGTCGCCAAGAACCAGGCGGTCGACGTCAACAGCCATCTCGTGAAAACCGCGCGGGCGCTGGGGATCTGTTTGGGGGACGAATAAGAATTAACGCCGCGTTGGTGTGCGCTCCTGCGTTTTCAAGTCTGACCAGGATGCCTCGAAGGTGTTAACATCATTGGCGCGATGGTACCCGGTACCGTCCAGGACACACGTCAACTCCACGAGGTGTCACAATGTCCCTTGATGATCGCGTCGCCTCCTTGCGCACCAAGCATGCCGATCTCGATCGCGAGATCGATCGTGAGCAGCACCGCGCGGCACCAGACGATCTGACGATCAAGAAATTGAAGCTCGAAAAACTCAGGCTGAAAGAAGAGATCGACCGCCTCCACCCGCACTGAGGCGCGGTCCCGCTTTACTTTAGGTTGAGGCTCCGAGCCGGAGCCTCAACTCTCCGCCTCGTAGACCGCCGGCTCCGGATCGGGCTTGCCGGTGCGCTTGCGGGCTTTTGCCATGGCATCGTCCAGCTCGGCTTGCGTACAGAGGCCAAGAAGGACCGGGCTGCGCGGCTTGATGGTCTGCGTGGCTTCGTGAGTCCGGTTGCGCACCGAGGCGATCGTGGTCTTCGTGGTGCCAATCAGCTTACCGATCTGCGTGTCCGATAGGTTGGGCGCATTCTTGATCAGCCAGGCGATGGCGTCGGGCTTTTCGCCGCGCTTGGTCACCGGCGTGTAGCGCGGGCCCTTGGCGCGCCGAGTCGGCGCCGGGAGATCCTTGACCACGAGCTGCAACCGGGCGCTGGGGTCAGCCTCGCACCGCGCAACCTCTTCCTGGGTCAGCTGGCCGCCCGCGACCGGGTCCAGCCCGACCATGCCGATCGCGACCTCGCCATCGGCGATGCCCTGCACCTCGAGCTTATGCAAGCCGCAGAATTCGGCGATCTGATCGAAGGTCAGGCTCGTATTCTCGACCAGCCACACTGCGGTTGCCTTGGGCATCAATGGGTAAGTCATCATAATTCCTTTCGGCCGGGCGGTCTCGCCTGGCCCGACGAATGCAAATTTCGGGCGTCGGGTAGCTCCGTCCCGGCCATTTGGGCGGAGATACGTCACATCTGGCGGGTCTTGAAGCTTTTTTCCAGTGCTTTCTACGAAACCCTGTCGGTCATTCGATTGTCAGCACGATCTTGCCGATATGGTTGCCGGCCTCGAGCGTCCGATGGGCATCGGCGGCCCGCGCCAGCGGGAAAGTGGCGTGGATTTGCGGCCTGAGGCGGCCCGATTCGATCAAAGGCCAGACATTGAGCCGGAGCGCGGCCGCGATCGCCCCCTTTTCGGCCGCCGGGCGCGCGCGGAGGGTCGAGCCGGTCAAGATCAGGCGCTTCATCATGATACGGAAGATCGGGATCGTCGCCTCGGCGCCGCGCTGAGTCGCGATGCTCACATGTCGCCCGCCCGGGGCCATGGCCTCGATGTTCCGCCGAACATAATCGCCCCCGACCATGTCGAGCACGACATCCACCCCCTTGCCGCCGGTAGCCTGCTTCACGGCCGCGACGAAATCCTCGGTCCTATAGTTGATCGCCAAGGCGGCGCCCAAACGGCGGCAAGCCTCGCATTTCTCGTCGCTTCCAGCGGTGGCGAACACCCGCGCGCCGAGCGCGGCGGCGAGTTGGATCGCGATTGTCCCGATGCCCGAGGCGCCGCCATGGACCAGAAGCGTCTCGCCCTCCTCGAGCCGTCCGCCATCGATCAGGTTGGTCCAGCAGGTAAAGACCGTCTCGGGCAGCGCCGCCGCCTCGACCATGGTGAGGCCGGCGGGGATCGGCAGGCATTGCACGGCCGGAACCGCCGCATAGTCCGCATAGCCTCCCCCCGCCACGAGCGCGCAAACCGAGTCGCCCTCGCGCAAACCCTCGACGGCCTCGCCAAGCTTCACGACTCGACCGGCCAGCTCCAGCCCCGGTATGTCGCTGGCGCCCGGCGGAGGCGGATAATTGCCCTCGCGTTGCAGCAGATCGGGCCGGTTGACCCCTGCCGCATGGGCACGGACCAGCACTTCGCCCGGTCCGGGTCCCGGCGTCGGCCGCTCGACGAGCGTCAGGACCTCGGGACCGCCCGGTTTGGTGATCTCGATCGCGCGCATCGTCGGCGGAATCGGGTCGCTCATAGGGCTTCCTCGGCGGTTGGTTCGAATGGCACTCTACGCGCGATCGACAGCTCGACAACCGGGAGGCGGCGGATGTTCAAGGAGAAATACGGGCCCTGGGCGCTTCTGGTGGGCGGGTCGGAGGGGGTCGGCGCGGCGATGGCCCGCAAGCTTGCCGGGCGCGGGCTCAATCTCGTGCTGGTCGCGCGCAAGCCCGAACCGCTCGAAACCGTAACCGCTGAGGTCCGCGCGCGCGGCGTCGATGTGCGAAGCCTGTCGGCCGATATCTCCCAACCGCTGGAAGCGCTGGCCGCGATTCGCAAACTCACCGACGATGTCGAGATCGGCCTCATGATCTACATGGCCGGAGCCAATCTCGGCCGCGGCGAGTTCGTCGACCTGTCGATGGAGATGGTGCGCAAGGTGATTGCGATGAACGTCACCGGCCAGACCGAGTTCACGCACCATTACGGCAGCCTGATGAAGGCGCGGCGAAAGGGCGGAATCCTGTTGGTCGGCTCTCTCGCAGGCTATGTCGGTTCACCTCTCATCGCCCCCTATTCGGCCGCCAAGGCGTTCAGCCGCATCTTCAGCGAGGCCGTCTGGTTCGAGCTCAAGCAGCATGGGGTCGACCTCATGCATCTCAACCTCAATTTCACCGCGACGCCCGCGATGGAGCGACTCGGCTACGACCTGTCGGCCGGCGCCGATCCGGAGGAGGTTGCCGAGGAGGGACTCCGCCATATCGCCGACGGCCCGGTCTGGGTCGTGGGCGGCGCGGAGAATCAGAAGGAAGCGCTTCGGCGGATGAGCTGGATGCCGCGCGCGGAGGCCGTAGCGAGCGTCGTCCTGCCGGCGCGCAAATAGCCGGCGACCCGTTGCGATCCGACGCTCGGCGACGCACATTCGATCGATGCGCGTCACCTGAGAGGGAGCATGGGCCATGCTGATGGACGATGATCTCGAACCCAGGACCGGACCAAAGAAGCCGAAGCCCTTGGATGGCATGTCGGTCGAGGAGCTCAGGACCTATATCGACGACCTGAGGGCCGAGATCGCGCGGGCAGAAAGCGCGCTCGCGAGCAAGTCGGCGCATTTGGCGGCCGCCGCGGCATTATTCAAACAATAGGCTGCGTATAAGAAAACGGCGCCCCCATATGGGGGCGCCGCATCTTGCCGCTTGCAGCGGGCGGATCAGGCCGCTTGCTTCTGCTCGAGCGTCGGGCGCGCCGCGCCGGTAGCGATCTCGATCTTGCGGGGCTTCAGAGCCTCCGGAATGCGCCGGACGAGCTCGACATGAAGCAGCCCATTCTCGAGATGCGCTCGCTCAACCTCGACATGCTCGGCGAGCTGGAAGCGCCGCTCGAAGGCACGGCCGGCGATGCCGCGATAGAGATACTGGGCGCCCTCGGTCTCGGCCTGAGCCTTGCCGCGGATCGTGAGGGTGTTGTCCTGGGACGTGATATCCAGATCGCCCTCGCCGAAGCCAGCGACCGCCATCGTGATTCTGTAGGCGTTCTCGCCCAACTTCTCGATGTTATAGGGCGGGTAGGCGACCGGGTCGGCGCTCAACGACGCCTCGAGCAATCTGCCGAGACGGTCAAAGCCGATGGTCGAACGGAAAAGAGGTGAAAGGTCGTACGTAGCCATTGATATCCTCCTTCGAAGCGATATCCAGAGCGGTCCGCCGCAATGGCCGGACCGCGGTTGCGATGATGGACGGCCCCGATCGGGCGCCGTCACGGATTTGCAGATGGCAATGACCGACGGTATTTCAAGGGTTCTTCCGACTCGTGAAATAGGTCATTCATTAACGTTTCGATCCTACGGTCCAACCTCGCCTTATCGTTCACGAATCCCAGGGAGCAGAGTGTCAACCGCAGCCCCGGCGGCGTCCGCCACGGTCACCTTCATCGAGCGTAATTTCGAGGATGTGCTCAACCTGATGGTCGAGGCGCGGAACTACATCGCGTACGGCCAGCCGGCGGAGAAGACGGGACTGGCGCCTGAGGCCCAGCTCCAGATCAGCTACGAGACGATGCGGGTGACGGCGCGGCTGGTCCGGGCCGCCGCGTGGCTTTCGATCGAAAAGGCGGTCCGCAAGGGCGAGATCACCCGCGAGGATGCTCTGGGCGAAGAGTTCGCGCTTACGACGGTAGAGGCGTGCGCCGACCCTTCCGGGCCGGAGGACGAGGCATTGCCGAAGGCGCTCAGAAGCCTTCTGGACCGGTCCTACAAGCTGTATATGCGAATTTCGCGCCTGGAGGCGTTAACGCGCGAGAGCGCCTGAGCGATCAGCTCTGGCCTTTAATTCCGAAACCCTGGAAGCGCTTGTTGAAGCGCGCCAACTGGCCGCCCGTGTCGAGCAACCGGCTGGCGCCACCGGTCCAGGCCGGATGAGTCCGGGGATCGACATCCAGCCGTATCGTGTCGCCTTCCTTGCCGTAGGTGCTCCGGGTCTGGAAAGTGGTCCCGTCGGTCATCACCACGTTGATCACGTGGTACTCGGGGTGGATGTCCTTCTTCATGGCGGCCGCTCTCGATTAGAAGGGCGCCCATATACGCGCTCTGGGCAGGAAGCGCAACTGCACGCCGGTGCCGTGGCAGGCCTGCGGCGCCGCGCGCGGTTGACAGCCCGGCGGTTCCAGCCGAACTACCCGCGAGGGACCGGCAGGCCAAAAGGGAAGCGTTCCTCCCATGTTCAATCCGCGGCGCCGCGGCAGCAATCAATCCGACGCTGAGGTCGATCCGGCCTCGGGCCTTGCGGTCGATTCCGGCCGACGCAATTTGCGCCCTCTGGCGCGCTTGTGGCCTTTCCTCACGCCTCATGGTTCCCGCGTCGCCATAGCGGGCGTCGCGCTCGTCCTGGGTGCGGCAAGCACCTTGATCTTGGGCTTCGTGCTCAAATTGCTCGTCGACCGCGGCTTCGCTCGTGGCAACCCGGCCTTTCTCGACCAGGCGCTGCTCTTCATGCTGGGCGCCGTGACTCTGATGGCCGCTGCGAGCTATGCGCGCTTCTACATGGTCAACTGGCTGGGCGAGCGGCTGGTGGCGGACCTCCGCAAGGCGCTTTTCAAGCATATGCTGAGCTTGGACCTGGCCTTCTACGAGGCGGCCAAGACCGGCGCCGTCGTCTCGCGGATCACGGCCGATACGACGCTGCTGCAATCGGTGGTCGCAACATCCGCGCCGATCGCGCTCCGCCAATTCCTCACACTCGCGGGCGGGTTGGCGCTTCTTTTCTATACGAGCCTCAAGCTGACCGCGCTTGTGATGGTCGTCGTGCCGATCGTCGTCGGCTCGATCATCATCTTTGGACGGCGAGTTCGCGCGCTGTCCCGCGCAACGCGCGACCGCGTGGCCGATGTCGGCGCCTTCGTGTCGGAAATGCTGAACGCGATCGCGACCGTCCAGGCCTTCGGTCGCGAGCGAAGCGCGCGCCGCGAATTCGCAGGTACGGTCGAGCGCACGTTCACCGCCTCGATCGATTACGCGCGCGTGCGGGCGGCGATGACCGCTTTCGTCATGCTGGTCGTCTTCGCCGCCATCGGAATCATCCTATGGGTCGGCGGGCGCGCGGTCTTTGCCGGCGAAATGTCGGGCGGCGATCTCGCGGCCTTCGTGTTCTATTCGACAGTCGTGGCCGGCGCGGTCGGTTCGCTCTCCGAAATCATGGCGGACCTGCAGCGCGGCGCTGCGGCCGTGGATCGTATCCAGGCGCTGCTCGACACCACGCCGACGATCGCCGCGCCTGCCGATCCGCTGCCGCTCCCGCCGGCCAAAGGCGCGGTGCTGTTCGACAATGTCGAGTTCCGCTACCCGACCCGTCTCGATACGCCCGCGCTCGACAGCTTCAGCCTATCGGTCGAGCCGGGCGAGACTGTCGCGCTGGTGGGCCCGAGCGGCGCCGGCAAGACGACCGTGTTCCAGCTGCTGCTGCGCTTCTATGATCCACAGAAGGGAGCAATCCGTTTCGACGGAGTGGATATTCGCGCCTGCGACCCGGCGGCGCTGCGCGCGCGCATCGCGATCGTGCCGCAGGATCCGATCATCTTCTCGACCAGCGCCCTCGACAATATTCGATATGGCCGCCCGGAGGCTTCCGACCTGGAGGTGCGGGCGGCGGCGGCGGCGGCCAATGCGTCGGAGTTCATCGAAGCGCTGCCTGCCGGCTACGATACGCATCTCGGCGAACGCGGAGTCAGGCTCTCGGGCGGCCAACGTCAGCGGATCGCGATCGCGCGCGCGATCCTGCGCAACCCCGCCCTGCTGCTTCTCGACGAGGCGACGTCCGCCCTCGACGCCGAAAGCGAGCGCGCCGTGCAGCAGGCGCTCCGGCCGCTGATGCGCGGTCGCTCGACAATCGTGATCGCGCATCGCCTCGCCACGGTGCAAAGCGCCCAGCGGATCGTCGTGATGGAGCAGGGCCGTATCGTCGCTGCGGGCACGCATGCCGAACTGGTCCGCAACGGCGGCCTTTATTCGAGGCTCGCCGCGCTGCAGTTCGATCTCGGGCGCGACGACTCCGAGCCGCCACCGTTACCGCGCCAAGCAAGCGCAAGCTGATCCGATGTCGAAAGAACCGCTCCCAGAGCGGGTCGCGCGGCTTGAAAAGCTGGCGGCTAAGCTGCGTACCGGAACAGGTCCCAATTATCCTGCTCGCGCCCGCATTCAGGGCGAGATCGAATCGCTCGCAGCCGACCCACCGGATCCGATCTCGCCATTGGCGATGGCGGTCATCGGCTCGCTATCCCGCATCATGAACCGCCTGATGCATGACCATCCCAAATTCACCGATCTCGTCGAGACTCATATTGCGGCACTCAATCTCGCGACTAATACCAGGAGCCTTATCCATTGACTCTCTGGGCGGTTTGGCTGGTGCCTGCGGCCTCGGTCCGCGCCCGCGCCCTCACAGAAGCCTGCCGATTTCCCCTCGCGACGATGATGTGATTCGATGAGCCC
>Ga0209062_1001243_pt1 | contig 48528 bp, 34 predicted proteins | sample Coa_R2_2_FD_187158 | JGI IMG/M metagenome (GOLD analysis project Ga0209062, IMG submission 187158) | Surface soil microbial communities from Centralia Pennsylvania, which are recovering from an underground coalmine fire - Coalmine... | ecosystem: Environmental > Terrestrial > Soil > Unclassified... | reverse complement strand
ACCGCGAACCGTGGCTCGGGCTCGGAGTCCTGCGCGAGGGCGAGGTAGATGCGGCCGGTCAGCGCCTCGCCGCGCGCGGCGGGGGTGAACGACACCGTGAAGCGGTGGGCGGGCCGCTCGGGCCGCTCGGGCCGCCCGCACCCACCGAGCGCGACGACGGCTGCGATCCCGAGCGTGCGGGCTCGGTGCCGGAGTGTGATCATGGCCATCCAGTTCGGGTCGGGTGACACGATCCCCTTCATTGACACCGCCGGCCGCGGCTCACCCTGTACGCTGGCCGTCCCGGCCCCTGGGACCGTATCCCGGATGGTGATACGCGCGCCAGCGCGTGCTTGCGTCGTCCAGCGGTCCGCCGCATCATAGCGCTGTGGCGGCGCTATCGGTCATTCGTGACGCGTCACGCGACGAGCCGACGCTCACGGCCCGCGTGCGGGCCGGCGATGAGGCGGCGTTCGAGACGCTGTTCCGGACGCATTACGGTGGGCTGTGCTCGATCGCGCTCGGCTACCTCCGGTCGCCCGACGCCGCCGAGGATGTCGTCCAGAACGTCTTTCAGGCCATCTGGCTGCATCGCGCGACGTGGTCGCCGACCGGACCGGTCGGCGCGTATCTGCGGACCGCCGTCCGGAACGAGGCGTTCAACATGCTGCGCCGTGATCGGCGTGTGCGTGCGAGCGCCGAGGGGGAGTCGGCGGGGGAGCGGGCCGAGAGCGGGGATGGCCGCCCCGACGACGCGGTCCTCGCGGTCGAGCTCTCGAACGCCATCCTCGACGCGGCGCAGCGCCTGGCGCCACGGTGTCGGTCCGTGTTCCTGCTCAAGTGGCAGCGTGGTCTCACCTACCACGAGATCGCCGAGCGGATGGGCATCTCGGTCAAGACGGTCGAGATGCAGATGACCCGTGCGCTCAGGGTCGTGCGCGCCCGGGTCGCCGGGTTTCGCGACTAGCTCGGGGCGGGCAGCGGCCGCCGGAGCGCACGCGGGGACCTCGCGCTCGGCACAACTCGATACAGGGTGACGCGCCCCGGCCGGTGTCAGTAGCCTGACCCGACCGGCCCCGGAGAGCGATGGTCACCGACAGCGAGCTGGCACGAATCGCACGCTACGTCTTCGGCGAATGCAGCCCGAGTCAGGCGCCGGGCGACGAGGCGTGGATCGATGCGAGCCCCGAGCGGCGCGCGGCGCGCGCCGCGCTCGAGGCCATCCGCGCCGCGGCGCCCCCGAGCGAGCCGCACTGGGACTCGGATCGGGCCTGGGCCCGACTGCGGCGGGCGATGGGAACCACGGGGACGATCGGGGCGCGTGACGCGACGGGCGCGGACCGCGATCGCGAGGGGACGGGCCCCGGGCGGCGGCCATTTCCCGCGCCGAGCCGCCACGCGTCGGGCCGCATGTGGGGCCTGCGGATCGCTCCCGCCGGGATCGCGGCGACGGTCCTCGTCGGCGCGGCCATCGGCACGGGGATCCGACTCGCGTCGCTGCGGCACCCGCCGCGCCCCGAGATGCGTGAGCTCATCACCGCGGCGGGCCAGCGGGTCACGCTGCGGCTGGGCGACGGGACGCGCATCTCACTGGGCCCCGCCTCGCGGCTTCGCTATCCGACCCAGTTTCAGCGCGGCCCACGCCTGGTGGAGCTCGAGGGAGAAGGGTACTTCGAGGTGCATCACGACCCGGCCAACCCGCTCGTCGTGCGGACACCACGCTCCGAGACGCGGGACGTGGGCACGACCTTCGTGGTGCGTGACTACGTCGCCGATTCCGAGCCCCGCGTCAGCGTGGCCGAGGGTCGGGTCGCGATGCGCGCCCGGGAGCAGGGCGCGGCGGGACGACAGCGCCGGCCGGCGACCCTGCTCACGCGCGGGCAGGTCGCGGTGCTCGCGCCCGACGGGTCGATCGGCGTCCGGAGCGACCCCGACCTCGGCCCCGAGACCGCCTGGGCGAACGGTGAGCTCGTTTTCCGGCACGCGCGCCTCCGCGACGTGCTCCCCGAGCTGAGCCGCTGGTACGACGCCGACCTTCGGCTGGCCGACCCTGCGCTGGGCGACCTCCAGGTCACGACGGCCTTCAAGGACGAATCGCTGGTCGATGCGCTCGATGCGCTCGCGGCCGCCCTCGGCCTGGTCGTCGATCGCGAGGGATCAGCGTTCATCCTGCGCCGCGAACGGACTGTCCAGCTTCTGCCTCCAGTCGGCGACCCGCGCATCACGCCGACCCTCCGCGCCTCCGGTGAGGACCCGCATGCCGTCTGAGTCGACACACCGCCTGCCCTGGCGGGCGATCACGCCGCTCGCCCTCGGCCTGCTCCTGGCGATCCCACGGAGCGCAGCCCCACAAGTACTCGATCATCCGCTCCAGCTCGCCGACGGCGGGCCCGCATTCTTCGCGGCCAGTCGGTCCGGCGAAGGTCGGGTCGACGCCAGCAATGCGGCCGTGTTCCGGCGTCGGATCGCCCTCAAGCTGGTCGACGCCACCATCCCCGATGCCCTGGACAGCGTCGCCCGGGTGACCGGGATCCGGTTCACCTACGAGCCGGCCGCGCTGCCGGAGGGGGCCCGTGTCACGCTCGAGGCCCGGTCGATCACGCTCGCGGCGGCCCTGACCGAGATCCTGCTCGGCACGCGGGTGGACGTCGAGCTGACCGCCGCCGGCCATCTCACGCTCGTGCAGCGGCTTCCGGCGGGGCACATCACGAAGCGACGCCAGGGCTCGCGCATCACCGGGCGCGTCGTCGAGGCCGACTCGCACGCCCCCATTCCGTCGGCCTCGGTGGTCGTCACCGGCACGACAGTGGGCATGGCGACGACGGATAGCGGAAGCTTCGCCCTCCCGCTCCCGGCGGGCGCCAGGAGCCTGACCGTGCGGCGCATCGGCTATCTCGCCCAGACCGTGCCGATCGTGCCGGGCACGACCGAGTACACGATCGCCCTCCAGAAGGATGTGCTCCACCTCGAGACCCAGGTCGTCACCGGTGTGGCCACCACGGTGTCGGCCAGGAGCGCCGCCAACGACGTCGCCGTCGTCAGCCGGGAGCAGATCAGCCAGGTGCCCGCCGCGACGGTGGAGAACGCGATTCAGGGAGCCGTCCCGGGGGCGGTGATCCAGCAGAACAACGGCGGCGCGCCGGGTGGCGGCATGCAGGTGCAGATCCGGGGCATCACCTCGATCCGGGCCGACGCCTCACCGCTGTATGTCGTCGACGGAGTGATCGTCAACAACGAGACCACGCCGACGGGAGAGAACGCCATCACGAACGCCGCCGGGTTCAACCCGGCACCGAACGATCAGGACAACGGCGTGAACCGGATCGCCGACATCAACCCCGACGACATCGAGTCGATCGAGATCCTCAAGGGCGCCTCGGCGTCGGCGATCTACGGCTCCAAGGCCTCGGCCGGCGTCGTCATCATCACCACCAAGCGTGGCACCGCCGGCAAGCCGCAGTGGACGGTCTCGGGGAAAGTGGGTCACTTCAGCGATGCGCAGACGCTGGGCATCCGCTCCTTCCCGACGCTGGCGAGCGCGCAGGCCTGGGGGGCGCCGCTGGGGTACAGCCCGGCGACGATCGCCGCCGCGTACGCCGGCCCGCAGGACTTCCAGCATCAGCTGTTCGCCAACCCGAGCGCGTCGTACGAGTCGGACGTCAGCGTGAGCGGCACTCAGGGTGGCACCGAGTTCTACCTCTCGGGGCTCGCGAAGTATGACAACGGCGTGCAGCGGCACACCGGGTACAACAAGCAGGCCATTCGCTCCAACGTCACGCAGCAGTTCGCGAGCGCGCTGACGGCGTCGGCGAACCTGTTCTACGCGCACGACGTCACCAGCCGGGGGATCAGCGGCAACGACAACTACGGGATCAGCCCGTACGACGTCTTCTCCTATACGCCGCAGTTCGTCAACCTCGATCACCAGCGGCCGGACGGCTCCTGGGCGATCAACCCCTTCGGTCCCGCCAATCCCTTCGCCGATGCGGCGCTGATCCAGACGCCGGAGACCGTCAATCGCTTCATCGGCGGCGGCAACATCAACTGGACGGCGTGGCGGACCGAGCACCAGACGCTCCAGGTGAACCTGATCGGCGGCGCCGACTACTCGGATCTGCACGACAACCTGTTCGCGCCACCCTATCTCCAGGTCGAGCGGGCGGCCACCCCGCTGGCGGGCGTGTCGACGACTCAGGACGCCAACAACACGTATCTCAACTACTCGATCAACCTCATTCACCACTACACCGGTCTCTCGAACCTCGACTTCACGACCTCGGCCGGGTTCGTCCGGGAGCGGCGAGATCTCGTCAATCCGTCGACCGTCTCGCAGGACCTGCTCACCGGCGCCAACTCGCCGGCCGTGGGAACGGTACAGACGAACTTCTACACGCGGACGGCGCAGCGTGATCAGTCGCTGTACGCGCAGGAGCAGTTGCTGGCGCTCGATCAGCGCCTGACGCTGACGGCCGGGATCACCGCAGAGCGCACGACCAACGACGGCGACATCAACCGGTTCTACTCGTACCCGCGCTACTCCGCCTCCTACCGCATCCCGCAGTTCGTCGGGTTCCTGGATGAGCTCAAGGTCCGGGCGGCGTATGGGCTGTCCGGGACCCAGCCGTTGTACGGCGTCCGGTTCACCCCCTTCAACACCAACGTCGTCAACGGAGCGCCGGGGCTGGCGGCGACCCCGCTCCTGGGTGATCCGAACGTGAAGCCGGAGTCGGAGGCGGAGATCGAGACCGGCTTCGATGCCACCATGTTCCGCTCGCGCGCCCAGTTCAGCGCGACCGTCTATCAGAAGCGCATCACCAGCCTCCTGCTCCAGGCCGGCGTCGCGCCGTCGGTGGGTTACGCGCAGCAGTGGCTCAACGGGGGCGAGTTCACCAACCAGGGGATCGAGCTGTCGCTCAGCGCGACCCCGATCCAACTGCGGAACGGGTTCACCTGGATCACGACGACCACCTTCTACCGCAACTACAGCGTCATCAACGCGCTGCCGGCGAGCGCTCCGGCGTTCGTCACCGGCGGGATCGGGGGCGGGTTCGGCCAGTACTGGGCCGAGGTCGGCCGCTCGGTCTCGCAGATCGTGAACACGAACGTGCGCCTGAGCGACCGCAACTACCTCCAGGTCGGCGACGGGCAGCCGTCCTACGTCATGAGCTTCAGCAATGCGCTGACGTTCGCGGGCGTGCGTGTCTCGGGGCTCGTCGACTGGTATCGTGGCGTGTCGGTCAGCAATCTCACGAACGAGGAGTTCGACTTCGGGCCGCGGCTGTTGGCCGACACGGCGCTCGAGGCTCGGCGGTTCCAGCAGTTCCTCACCGGTGCCGCGTCGTACGTCGAGCCGGCGAGCTTCGTCAAGGTCCGCGAGCTCGCGATCAGCTATCAGCTGCCCAGGGCGTGGGTCGACCGCCTCCCCGGTGGGCGGATCACGAGCTTCCGCCTCGCGCTCGCGGGTCGCAACCTGTTCCACTGGTACGGCAGCAGGTACACCGGCATGGACCCGGAGGTGACATTCGCGACCGGCCAGAATGTCGGGCGCGGCGTCGAGATCACGCCGTACCCGCCGGCGGCCAGCTACTTCCTCTCCCTCGACCTGGGCCTCTGATATGCGTACCGTCTCGAGCACCGGGGCGGGTGGCGGCATCGGGCGGCACCCGCGGACGGCCGGCCCCATCATTGCCGCCGCTGCCGCCGCCCTGGCGGCCATCGGCTGCAAGGATTCCGTCGTGCCCTTCTTCACCGCTCCGACGAGCGTGCCGGCGAACGCGTCGGGGGTGCAGAACGCCGTCACCGGTCTCTTCGGGGCGATGCGGACCGACCAGCAGTACTTCCTCATCTACATGAACGCATTCGCGCGGGATGCGCTCGTGTTCCTGTCGTTCGATGCCCAGTACGTCACCGAGCTGGCGGGGCTCCAGCCGGGATCGGCGGCCGACTTCACCGGCACCGGTGTGTGGAACAACCAGTTCACGAACGCCAAGCAGGCGAACACGATCATCGCGACCCTGCCGAGTGTGCCCGACTTCGACAGCCACCAGGCGGCGGCGATCACCGGGGTGCTCCAGACCATGAAGGCGTTGGACTTCATGTACCTGGCCGAGACCCGGGACACCCTTGGCGTGCCGATCTACTCCATCGTCAACGGGGTGAGCAGCCCACCGTATTGCGCCGCCGACGTGTGGCGCTACATCGTCGCGTTGCTCGACTCCGGAAACGCGAGCCTGAACGCCGCGGGTCCGATTCCGCTGCCGGTCGTGTTGCCGCCCGGATTCGGCGCGGTGGGGCAGACGGCCGGGCCGAGCTCCACGCCGGGCGCGTTCGCGGCCTTCAACCGGGCGCTCGCGGGCAAGGCGGGTCTCGAGCTCGCCTACGCGATCGCGCGGAGCACGCCGGGGACGCGTCCGACGCCGGCGTCGGCCGGCGTGCCGGACGCGAGCGCGCTCGGGCGGGCCGACAGCGCCCTGACCGCCTCCGCCCTTTACAACACGGGCGCGATCGCGCCGCCGCTCGCCGGTCCCTTCGCGCTCGATCCGTTCGGTGTTTACCACACGTACAGCGCGCAGTCGGGCGACGCGCCCAACCCACTCAACCGGTACTATCTCCAGCTCGCGCCGTTGTCCGACCTCGCGCTCGACGTCGACACGGCGAACGATCTACGGTGGCGGCGGAAGTTCGTGCCGAACCCGCACCCACTCCAGCTCCCGCAGTACAGTGCGGCGGCGGTCCCGGCGAGCTACCTGCCGTATTCCTCCACCAACAGTCCCGAGCCGATCGTACGGGCCGAGGAGCTGGCGCTCGTCCGGGCGGAGATCCAGCTGGGTCTCGGGAACTACGGGGCGGCCATCACCCTCATCAACATCGTGCATCAGCAGGCCGGCGGGTTCGCGACCCCGCTGAGCATCGCGCCCACCTATACCGCGGTGCGGGACAGCCTCATGAAAGAGCTACGGATCTCCACCGTGCTCGAGGGGAGTGCCGATCACGTGCTGGCGATCCGCATGTGGGGGATGGAAGCCGTGAGCGATACCACCTGGTCGAGCACGGCCGGGCCGGACGCGGCGGCCGTGGCGGCCATCACATCGCAGGGGACGCCGCCCGTCGACCTGCACACGACCATCTCGCCGATCCCCAGCAGCGAAGTGCAGGGGCGCGGTGGCAGCTACGCCCTGACCTGCTCCGCGCCGTGAGCGCACAGGTGATCCGACAGGTGATCGGGGACGTGGTCCGGCCTACCGGGCGCGGTGCTCGGCGCGGCGCGGGGCACGGGGTGCACGGCAGTGCGCAGGGGAGGCCGTGGTGACCGACTCGCCCGATCGGCGTCCATCGGACCTCTCGCCGGAGGAGCGCGATCTCGGGATGGACGTCGAGATCACCCGCCGCGACTTCCTGAATGCCGTGGCGCTCGGGACTGGCGCGGCGCTGCTCAATACGCCGGCGCCGGCATTTCGTCCGCGGCCGGGCGGTCCGGGCCCACTGCGGCCGCTCTCGGACCCTGGCTCGACGTGGGATCCCTGGACGGGCGACCCGGGCGTCGGCGACTACGCGATCTCGAACGGGAACACGTGGGACGTGGTCACGATGGCGCATGGCCTGCGCGACGGTACGTACGAGCGGGCGCTGAGCGGGGCCGAGGACACGGGTGAGACCTACGACCTGGTGATCGTGGGTGGCGGCTTTTCCGGAACGGTGGCCGCGTACACCTTCCTCAAGGCGACCGGGCGCCGGAAGACCTGTCTCCTGCTCGACAACCATCCGATCATCGGTGGCGAGGCGAAGCGGAACGAATTCATCGTTCGTGGCCAGCGATTGATCGGGCCGCAGGGGTCGAACGGGGCGTTGGTGGAGCGGGAGGGGCCGCGCGGGGAGTTGTGGCGTGACGTCGGTCTGCCGACCGAGTTCACCTTTGGCCAGCTCGCGCCCGATCGGCGTCCGATGATCTTCCCCAGGGACAACTATCTCTATCAGCTCTGGAACGACGAGTTCGAGAACCACGGGTTCTACTTCGACACCCCGCACCCGCACTGGGTGCGGAACCCGTGGGGCCATCGGCTGGAGGGGACACCCTGGCCGGAGGAGGTGCGTCGGGATCTGTTGCGGTCGCGTGAGGAGCGGGTCGAGCCGTACCGTGGCGATGCGGAGGCATTGAAGCGGTACCTGGACTCGATGACCTACGACCACTGGCTGACCGGCGTTCGCAAATTTCATCCCGAGGTCGCGCGCTACATCGATCCGATCTACGCCTCCGGGCTCGGCCTCGGGTGCGACGTGATGTCCGCGTACTCCGCGTACATGGTGGGGTTGCCCGGGTTTCTCGGGCTCGGCGGCGAGCCGGCGCGGGACGCCGTCGTCCGGAACCACGTGTTGCGGGCGGGGGAGCAGCGTGACTTCTCCTTTCCCGGCGGGAACGACGGGATCCAGCGGTGCATCGTGAAGTGGCTCAACCCCGCGGTGATCGAGGGGTCATCGGCGTTCCCGGACGTGCACAACGGCCGGATCCGGTTCGACATGATGGATCGGCCCGGCGCGCCGTGCCGTTTCCGGGCGGGTGCGATGGTCGTGCGGCTCGTGGACGACCCGGAGCGTGCGGGGACCGGCCGGCCGCCGGTCGTGACCTACGTGAAGGGTGGCAAGCTGTACTCGGTGCGTGGGCGGGCGGTGATCTGGGCGGGTGCGAGCTTCACCGCCAAGCACGCCATCCCGCATCTGCCGGCCGAGTATCGGGAGGCGATGGATCACTTCCCACGCTCGCCGATGCTGTCCGTGAACGTGGCGCTCGACAACTGGCGCTTTCTGTACGAGCTGGGGTTCACGGCGTGCTCGTGGCGGGGCGGGTTCGGGTTCACGGCGAACCTTCGTCCGAACATGTACGTCGGGGACTATCGGCCGCCGCTGGACCCTGATCGGCCGAACATCCTGACCTTCTACGTGCCGTTCAATCAGCGGGGGCTCTCGCTCGTCGATCAGGGTCACGCGGGTCGGGCGCGGTTGTTCGCCACCAGCTATCGGGCGTACGAGACCCAGATTCGCCAGCAGCTCGTGCGGCTGTTCGGGAGCGCCGGCTTCGATCCGGCGCGCGACATCGCCGGGATCGTGATCAACCGTTGGGGCCACGCCTACTGTAACGCCGGTCCCGGGTTCTACACCCCGCGCGACGGGTCGCCGACCCCGGCCGACCTGTTGCGCCGGCCCGTGGGCTCGCTCGCCTTCGCCCACTCGGAGCTGAACGGGAACCAGCACTGGCCGGTGGCGGCCGCCGAGGGTCGACGTGCGGCGTTGCAGGTGCTCGAGCTCCTGAGCCGGTCCAGCGCGGCTCGCTGACCCCCGCCCCGGTCGGGACGGGGCGGGGTCGTCCGGGGGGCGGTCGCGGCGTCCATGCCCACCGATAGGCGGGCATACATAAAGAAAGCCTTCCGACACGTACACTGTACATATATATTACGCAGCCGTACAGGTACGGAGGCGGGATGGCTAGGCCAAAGAAGAAGGTCCCGTCCGACGGAGCGCTTCGGCCGGGCGCCCGCGGCGGGGCCCCGCGGAGTGCAGTCGGACGCCGGCGGAAGAACTTCATCCTCCCGCAGGTCAAGATCGACCGCGTCCGGCGCCTCCTCGGCGCGGCGACCGAGACGGAAGCCGTCGAGCGAGCGCTGGACGCGGTCGCCGATCTCGACGCGTTCCGTCGAGAGACCGATACCGCGCTCGCGTGGATGATCGGGCGTGGGGGAATCGAGGACCATTTCGACTCGGTGCCCCTCCGGGGCGGAGCCGGGCGCAGCCAGTCGTCGGGATGATCTGGCTCGTCGACACGAACGTCTACATCCGCGCGATCCGGGACACTGCCTTTGGTGCAGCGTTTCGGACCTGGCATGCCCGCGCGGCGCCGCGCCTCGCGCTGAGTGCCGTGGTGCTGCACGAGCTGCTGGTCGGTGCCTCGGACCGTCGCCTTCGGCATCACATCGAGACGCAATTCGTTGCGCCGTTTGGCGCGCGTGGGCGTCTCCTGGTGCCGACCGCGCGCACGTGGGCGCAGGCCGCGGCCGCGGATCGGTCGCTGCGACGCGACCTGCGGCATCGCGTCCTGCTCGAGCGCCGCAGCTTCGCCAACGACCTGCTGATCGCCCTCTCGGCCCGCGAGATCGGGGCAACCATCGTGACCCACAACACGCGTGATTTCGCCCTCATCGCATCGGCGACCGGCGTCCGCTTCACCGAGACGCTCCCCGAGTCGCCGTGACCGGCATGACCGCCAGGTCGGTCGATGACGAGCACCCGTAGGCAGCGGCGGGCGCGCGTGTCCTACGACGCCAGGAAGGAGCGGTTCGAGGTCACGCTCGTGAACGGCGCTGCGTTCAGTTTCCCGGTCGCACTGGTGCCGACCGTACGGGACGCGACGCCGGCGGAACGCGCGGACGTGCGCATCAGCACGAGGGGCGAGGGGCTCCGGTGGGACGCGCTCGACCTCGATATCCTCTGGCCCTACCTCGCGGGCATGCTGCTCGGCCACGCCGCCTGGCGGCGCTCAGCCGCGGCGGCGCCCGGCCGGGTCTGGAGTCCGGCCAGGGCCCGGCCATCGCGCGAGAGCGGGAAGAAGGGCGGCCGGCCGCGAAAGACCGAGTGAGGCCAGCTGAGGAGTCAGCCAAGCGGCAAGGGAGTCGGCCAGGATTCGGGGTGGCGATGCGCACTCCCCGGTAGGCTATCCGGGTCGGCGCCCGGGCATCGAGTACGACCTCCAGCTACTGGCCCGCGGCCGGCAGCGGCTGGAGCGTCTGGTTGCACTCGTGGGTCTTGGTCTGCGACCAGTTGTTGGTCGCAGCGTCGATCACGATCGGGACGAGGCCGAAGATGACGTCGGCGATCACCCACCCCGCGCCGGTGCCCTTCTGAAGCTGACAGCCGATCTCGGCGAACCCCGGCTTCTTGAACACCACGGTGTGACTCTGGGTGTTCGAGAGGTTCACCGTCAGCGGCGTCGTGCCGACCGGGTTCCCATCGACGAACACCTGGGCGCCGGTCGGCGCCGAGTCGAAGCTGAAATCGTGCTGCTTGCTCCCCAGCACCGTCGCACACCCGGTCGTGAGCCACGCCAGTGTCGCGACCGCCGCCCTTGCACGCATTGTCCTCGTTCCTCGGGTTGAATGTCGGAGACCGGGCAAGACGGTGCAGGTCCGGGCCGAGCCCGTGCCCGCCGCCCCGCACGACGAGAACTGTAGAAGGGGGGTCTGACAGCCCGCCGCGAACCCGCCGGGTACCGGGCGACGGAGGTGACGTCCAGTCAGGAGACGGGATGCGGGCGCGCCGCCGTGGCGCCCGCTCAGCTGCTCGGCCGCAGTGGGCTGCGCGAGACGATGCGGCGCAATCGCTCGGCGATCGCCAGGCGCGCGGCCTCCGGCGCCAGTACTTCGGCCTCGGGACCGTACTGGAGCACGTGCCGCACAGCCCACTGCACGTCGGCCAACGGATGCTCGACCGTCACCGATCCGTCCGCCGCGACCGGCACGCGCTCACGCTCCGCGATCCACGGCGCGACCGCCGGCGAGTAACGCACGCGGAGGGCCTGCGGTTCCTCGGCCCGGAACACTCGCCCGTCCTGGACGACGCTCTCGAGCGAGAACTCCGCCGGTATGGCGAAGGTCGCCGGGAGCAGCACGGCGTCGTCGATCCGGTCGAGCCGGAAGATGCGGATCGCCTCCCGGTCGTCGCAGTGCCCCACGAGATACCACGCGCCACGGGAAGCGACGAGCCCGTACGGCCGCACCACACGCGCAGTCGACTGCTCGGCGCCCGCGGCGCGGTACGTGATCCGGAGCGTCCTCCGCTCCCGAACCGCTTGGCGGATGGTCGCGAGGTGCACAGGATCCGCCACCGCCCCGAGATCCCCGTGACGCACGGCGGCGGGGACCGGGTCGGCCGGCAACCTGGCGACCGCCTTCCGCAACCGCTCCCGCGCCCGATCGATGGTCCGCTGCTCCGCCGGTACACGCTCGCGCCGGAGCATGGCGAGCCCCAGCTCGAGCGCCGCGAGCTCCGCCGCGGTCAGCCCCATGGGACGCCTGAAGTGCGGCGCGCGCACGGACACGTCCCCGCCTCCCTCCGCGCCACCCTCGATGTACATCTCGAGCCCGGGCACGAACGCGCCCGGCTCACCCACGCGTGTCGCCAGCGCGAAGAGATCGTGCGCCACGGTCGCCCGGTCCACCCGAGCCAGCCGCGCGATCTCATCGATCGAATGCGCGCGACCGCCGGTGAGCCGCGGGATGACCGACAGAAGCCGCCGGAGCTGCGCGGCCGCGTCGGCGGTCACGGTCGCCCCTCGTACACCCCCAGCGTCGCACGCGCCAGCCGGTCGAACGCCGATAGCAGCTCCGGCGGCTCGATGGGCAACGCGTTCCCGCCGAACGCGAGGAGCCACCGCGCGAAGGTCTCGACCCGGCGGACCTCGAACCGCCGCCGGCCGGGTGACCCGCTCACCGGTGCGCCCAGCTTCATTGCCGCCCGCACGGCGCCCGACGATCCGATGAAGTCCACCACCGCATCGAGCACTGCGCCATCGCCCAGGCTCCAGGCCGAGCGCGTTCGCGCGTGCTGCTCGAGGCTGAACGACGGCGGGATCTCGTAGTCGGCGGACTGCGCCCGCGCGCGGTTCACGATCACGCCGCTCATACGACCCAACCGGAAGGTCCGGAGTTGCCCACGTCCGCGGTCGCGGGCGACCAGGTACCAGTGCGATCCGAGGAAGGCGAGCCCGTACGGCTCCACGTCGCGGCGCCCCGTCACGCCCGGCGCCGGAGCGGCGTAGTCGAACGTCGTGGTCTTGCGGTCGAACACCGCGCGCGCCAGGAGCGCGAACGTGCGCTCGTCGACGCGCTCGGCCACGACCCGCTCCGCACCGCGGACGCCGTCGATGCCGGGCAGATCGAACGTCAGCGTCCGCATCGCGCGCTCGGCGTCGGCGGCCAGTAGCGGGTCACCGAGCTGCCGCACCCGGACGGCGGCCTCGGCGACCGCCGCCAGCTCGTCGGGCTCGAACGCGAGCAGCGGGAGCGAGCGGTACCCGGGCTGCGGCATCGGGCGTGTGGCCGCGCGCCCGCTCGTCGCCACGGCGAGGAAGGGCAGATAGAAGTCACGCGGACGGAGCCGGTACCCGAGCACCTGCGGGTCGCCGAACGCCACCGTCTCGATCGGCACCCCGAAGACGCGGAGCTCGTCCTTGTCCCGCTCGAACATCCGCATCAGCGCCGGCCCGTCGCTTCCCGCGTACGCGGGCACGTCACGTCGAAGCTCCTCGAACGACGCCGGAAAGGCCCGCGACAGGAGCGCCGCGAGGAGATCGATCCACCGCTGGAGCTTGGCGTCGCTGGTCGCCGCCTCACGGCTGCCCCGCCGGGACGCCGGCCGCCCTCTGGTCGGTCGCTTCGGCATCGGTGCGACTACCGCGTGCTCGTCATTGGTCCGTCCTACAGTAGCGGGCGCCCGTCCTCGGCGACAGCGCCGCGGGCACCAGGACACGATCGATTGGCGGCCCTGGATTAGAGGATTCCAATGATTGGGCGCTCGCGCCGCCATCCGATCGATGTCGTCGCCCGCCGCCCGCCGCGCCATTGTGCCCCGCCAACCCAGGGTCTATTGTCAGCGCCGAGTGCGCCGACCCGGCGAAGGGCCCAGCCCGATGCCCACCACCTCCAACGTGGCACGGGGCACTGTCAGTCCGACCGCGTATCCTCTGGCCCGGGCGGCCACGCGAGCGGGCCGCCGCCCGCCGCGCGCTCGAGAGCCACTGCGCCGGTCGTTCGTCGCATCTTCACCGGTGCTCCCCTGATGGCAGCCCTCCGCATGGTGGTCGCCCATGACCCGGGTCGCTTGCTCCGGCATGCGGCCAATGGATTCCTCGTCCGGCGGACCCCCACGGCAGGCGAGCCCTTCCCGACGGTGCCGTACCTCCTGGCCGTGCGCCAAGGCGGGCTCCGCGAGGACGTGATCGAGATGGCGGCCGCCGAGCGGGTGGCGGGCTGGTTCGACCCGCCACTCGCGATCTTCGCCGAGCTGCCCGCCTGGCTCGGTCTACCGGAGCGGGCGATCCTGGGCGACTACGAACGGGCGGTGCTCCTGGCCGCGATCCTCCGCGAGCAGGGGCAGAACCTCTTCGCGCGACTCGACCGGCCGGCCGACTACGTGGACGCCGTCGATGCGCTGTTCGGCGACCTGATCGCGGACGGCGTGCCGGCGGCGCGGTTTCACGACGCGCTCGAGCGCCGTCCCGGGCGCGACCTGTTCGAGCGTGGACGGGACGCAGACCTCGCCCGCGCCTACGGCGCCTACCTCGACCGGCTCGCCACGCTGGGGAAGAGCGACGGCCGCGACCCCTGGCTCGCCTGCGCCCGAGCGATCGAATCCGGCGCCGCGGATCTCGCGACATCGCTCGGCGGGCGCCGCGAGATTCGGATCGTCGGGCTCCAGGACCTGCGCCGCGGGTGGGGGCACCTCGTCCGTGCGCTCGCGGCCTCGCCAGCGCTCGACGACGTCATCGTGTACGGCACGAGCGCGCTGCCGGTCGACCTGCCGGGAGTCGTTGTCGATCGGCTCGACGAGCCCGACACGCCCGCGGCTCGCCTCTTCACGGCCGCGCCGCAGCGGACCGCGGCGACTGCGACGCTCCTCATCGCACCGGATGTCGACCGGGAGCTCGACGAGGTTGCGCAGCGCGTGCGGCAGGAGATCGAGGGCGGCGTGCCGCCGCACCGGATCGCCGTCGTGGCGCGTCAGGCGCGGCCAGGCGTCGACCGCGCGATCGCATCGCTCGGCAAGATCGGCGTCGCCGCGACCGCGCGACGGCGGACGGCACTGGCCGAGATCCCGCTCATCCGCGCGATCGGCACACTGTTCACCGCGGCGGCCGACGGGTGGACCCGGAGCGGCCTCACGGAAATCGCCGAGCAGCCGTACCTCGAGTGCGGGCTCGCCGTCGACATCATCAACAAGATCGGGTACCGCCACCGCGTCGAAGGCCTGGCGTCCTGGCGGCGCGAGCTCCGCGCGTTGGAGGCGCAGTCGCGCGACCGGGCGCGTGGGGCAGCGGCGTCCGATGGCGGTCGCCACCCCGAGCGATCGCTGCCGCCGCCGGGGCGGGTGGCGGCCGCCCGCGAGCGGTTCGACCGGTTCGCCGAGCGCGCGGCGGAGCTCGACCGGGACCGCACGCTCCTGGGCTGGCTCGGGTGGCTGTCGCGGTTCCTGGCGGACGACCCGTGGCGCCTCATGAGCGCCATCTTCGACGTGCCGGACGAGCAGTTCGAAGTCGCTCGGCTCGATCTGGCCGGATGGGACGGGCTCCGAAAGATCCTGACCGAGTGGACTGGGGCGGTCGAGGCGTTCGGGGCGGGAGGCGAGGCGCTGAGCGTCGGGCAATTCGCGGTGCAGCTCCGCGCCTGCCTGAGCGGCGACGTGGCCCTCTGGACGACTACACACCGCGGAGTGCAGGTCCTCGAGGCGCTGGCCGCGGCGTATCGCTCCTTCGACCATGTCTTTCTCGTCGGGATGGAGGCGGGCGCCTTCCCGCGTCGGATGCCGCGCTCGCCGCTCCTGAGCGACGCCGACCGCGAGGCACTGGCCGACGCCGGTCTCCCCATCGAGCGCCGCGAGCTGTGGGACGCCCGCGAGCGGGAGCTCTTCCGCGTGCTCGTGGCCGGTGCACCGCGTCTGACGGTCAGCTACTCCCGTCTCGACGACGCGGGTCGTGAGGTGATCCGCTCCACGTTCGTCGAGGAGGTGAGCGACGTGCTGGAGCTCCAGGAGACCGAGCTCCAGCCCTCCGCGGTCGTCGCCGATCGCATGCCCCTCTACCGAACCTCGGCCGCCCTCGCCGCCGCCGTCCACGGTGCGGGCATCGAACGGCTCCGGTTGAACGGCGAGCGCTCGCCCTACAGCGGGTGGATCGCCGACGCCGACCTGTCGACCTGGCTGACGACAGAGTTCGGCGATGAGCGAGTGTGGAGCCCGACGCAGCTCGAGGAGCTGGCGAAGTGCCCGTGGGCCTACTTCTCGAAGCGCCTGCTGCGTATCGAGCGGCTCGACGATCCGTCGGACGACATCCAGCCGATGGTGCAGGGTGGCGTGCTGCACACGGCGCTCCAGCGGTTCTACGACGCGGCACGCGCGCGCGGCTCCGGCCCTGTCTTCCTGCGGGCTGGCGATGCGACCTGGGCGGAGCCTTTGCTCGACGACTGCGTCGACTCGGCGTTCGACGAGGCCGCGGCGCGCGGGTGGCTCGGGCATCCCGCGTTCCGGGCCGCCCGGCGCGCCGAGGCTCGACGCGTGGCGCGTGGCTTCCTCGCCTGGGAGATCGGCCAGCACGAGGACATGTTCAATCCGCGGAAGCGGACCGCGTTCGCGATGATCCGCACCGGTGTCGATGGCTGTGAGCTGGCGTTCGAGGATATGGTGTACGAGGGCGACGGCGTACGGCTTCGGTATCGTGGGTTCATCGATCGGGTCGAGGTGAGCGTCGACGAGCGGGCGCCGGGCCGGACGTTCATTGCCGCCTCCGATTACAAGAACACCCGGTACTCGACCCCCGGCGGGGGTCACAAGGACGCGTGGGCCGACGGTGTCGTACTTCAGGTTCCGCTCTACGCATACGCCTTGGCGCACCTCCGCCCGGACGACCGGATCGCGCGGGTGGATTACCTCGCGTTGAAGGGGCAGGAGGCGGTCCATCAGCTCCAGCTCTACACCTTCGACCACCGAGCCCGGACGGTCATCCCCGACCGCGATGCGAGCGCGCGGTTGAGCACCGCGCTCGACGTCGCCGTCGCACATGTCGTCCGGGCCCGGCGCGGGGAGTTTCCGGCGGCGCCGCCCATGTCCTGCTCCTGCCCCCCCTGGTGCCACGGCCGAGACATCTGCCGAGTACCAGGGGGGCCCAGGGACGCCTCGTGGGCGCGATGATCGGTCGGTCGGCCGCGACGGGCCGCGCGGGACTCCAGCAGTTCACGCCGGGCGCCCACGGACCCGTGCCGAGCGACTCACAGTGGGAGGTGATCCGCACCGTCGGGCGGCACCTGCTGGTCGCCGCCGGCGCGGGGACGGGCAAGACGTTCACGGTCGTGCAGAAGGTCCTCTACCTGCTCGGCGTCCCTGTCCGCGGCGAGGTATACGAGCCGGCGCTCCGGCTCGACCAGATGGCGGCGATCACCTACACCAACAGGGCTGCCGCCGAGCTCAAGGAGAAGATCCGGGCGGCGCTTCGGGCGGCGGGCCGCCGCGCGCAGGCAGCCGAGGTGGATGAGGCGCGGATCGGGACGATCCACAGCTTCTGTGGCGACATCCTGCGTGAATTCGCGCTGCGTCGCGGGCTCGACCCGGCGATGACGGTGCTCACGGAGCTCGAGAGTATCCAGCTCGCGTCCGAGAGCATCCGGAGCGTGCTGCTCGCGACCCTCCAGCCCCCGGACGGAGCAGTGATCGGCGCCGGCGATGGGGACCTGGGACTCGGCGTGATGCTCGATCGCCATTCACTGCGTGATGTCGAGAAGTGGGTGCGACAGTTGCTCGACCAGGGTGATGCGCTCCCGGCGTTGGCCGCCAGGGTCGGCGTGCTGCCGCCCGCCGAAGCGACCCTCGTCCGCCTGGCCCTGCGCGTGCGGGCGCGGATCGAGGAGCGGCTCAGGAGCGACGGCACCGTGGACTTCGATCGGATGATCACCTGGACGCGGGATCTCATCCGGGACGACGCGAGCGTGCGGGCCGCGCTTCAGCGGCGACTTCGCGTCCTGATCATCGACGAGTTCCAGGACGTCGATCCGGCCCAGCGTGAGATCGCCGATCTGCTCGGCGACCCGGCGAGCGGCCGACCGGACACTCCGCGACTGGTCTTGGTCGGTGATCCCAAGCAGAGCATCTATCGCTTCCGCAAAGCCGACGTGCGCGTCTGGCGGAGCGTCGAGCGGGACTTCATGGACCGGGCGTGGGGACGCGTGCTGCCGCTGGCCGAGAACCGCCGGAGCGTCCCTGGTGTGCTCGGCTTCGTGGATCACACGATCGGTGCGCTGCTCGACACTCCGGCCGAGCGTGGCGCGGGGCACCAGGACTTCGAGGTCCCGTACGCGCCGGTGGTGCCGACGCGGACGGACGGTCCGTGGCCGCAGGCGGTCGAGGTGCTCGCCGTGCCGGCGGACACGTCGGGCAAGGCGTACAAGGCCGGGCTGGTGCGCGCCAGCGACGCGGCGGCCGTGGCACGGCGCGCGTGCGAGCTGCACGAGCAGGGTGTGGCGTGGCGGGACATGGCGGTGCTCTTCACCGCGTGGGAGGCGCTCGACAGCTACGAGGCGGCGCTGCGGGCGGCCGGCGTGCCGACCTATGCGCTCCGGTCGGAGGGGTTTTACGATCGACCGGAGATCGTCGATCTGCTCGTGGCGCTCCGGGCGGTCCGCGACCCGAACGATGACCGCGCGCTCGTCGGCTTCCTGCGCGGGCCCTGTGTCGGCCTGTCCGACGAGACCCTGCTCCGGATCGTGCGGCAGGCCTATCCGCCCTACTGGGGCGGGCTCCGCCGGGTAGTGCTGCCGGATGTCGGGGCGAGCGGGCCCGCGAGGGCGTCGGCCGATGCGGGAGCGGGGTCGTCCGACGGGAGGGGAACGGCCTCGGCGGCAGCGGTGTGTGGCGTCGCGAGTGCTCCGGCCGCCGAGGGCGAACGATTGCGCGCGGGGATCGCGCTGCTCGACCGGTTGGTGCCGCTTCGCGATCGGATGCCGATCCGTGCCCTCGTGGAGCGGCTGCTCGACGAGAGCGGATATCTGGCGCATCTCGCGCTCTTGTGGGGCTCGTCGTCGCAGCAGGTCGCGAACGTCCGCAAGTTCCTGCGCGAGTTGGACGGCGTGCGTGACGTGTCCGTGAGCCACGTGCTCCGGGCGATCGCGGACGCGCGAATGCTCGGCGTCGAGCAGGGCGACGCTCGCCTCCATGGCGAGCAGGACGATGTCGTGACGATGACGTCGGTGCACATGGCCAAGGGGCTCGAATGGCGCGTGGTGTTCTGGTGCGACCTGATGCACGGGCTCAGGTCGCTCAACGAGAAGCTCGTGGTCTCGGGAAGCGACGTCGCGCTCGCCCCGGCGGGGGCGGCCGAGAAGTCCGACCCGACGGGGGCGTTCGCCCGGCTCAAGGCGCAGGCGCTGGCGGAGCGTGATGCGGAGGCGAAACGCCTCTGGTACGTGGCGGCGACACGGGCCAGGGATCTCCTCGTGCTCGGCGGGATCCCGCTCGGCGAGGGGGGCCGGTTTCGGGAGTCGCCCGCATTCGTGATCCGGGAGTCGCTGCGTGACGCGACGCTCGGTGGGCGCGCGTGCGTGCCGTATGCGGCCCGGAGCGGTGTGGAGTTTCAGGCGCTCGTGCGGTGCGTCGAGGTGATCGAGGAGTCGGCGCCTGCGCCGGGGATCGGCGCGTTGGGCGATCCGAGCGCGGTGCCGGGTCCGCTGCCGGCGATCGTGGTGCCGCGGAGTCGTGCGCGACATTCGGCGACCGAGCTGCTGGCGCTCGAGCGCTGTGGTCGGAAGCATTGGTTCACGTACGTGCTCGGCGTGCGCGAGCCGGAGCCGGTGCGGCGCGCACCGGACAGTGGCGCGCCCGCCGACCATCCGACGGCGATCGAGCGTGGACTGATCGTGCACGACGTGTTGGAGCGGTACGAGGCGGACCGGGAGCTCGAGGCGTGGATCGAGGACGCGATCGGCCGCTGGGACGAGGATGCCCCGCCGCCGGAGACGCCACGGGGCATTCGGTATCGCCGGTCGCTGTCGGCGGAGCTCGAGTCGGTGCTCGCCGACCCTCGGTACCGCGCCGTCTTCGACCGGTCGGAGGCTCGCCGGGAGCTGCCCTTCCTGTACATCCGTGAGCCTGGCTTCTACGCGACTGGTCAGATCGACCTCGTCGCGCCCGGGGCCGGCGGGTACGATGTGATCGACGTGAAGACCGGTGATTGCGCGGCCGCTGACGCGTCTGAACGCGCCGAGCGGTACGCGATCCAGCGTGCGCTGTATACCGCCGCGCTGGAGGCCATCGGTGGCCGACCGGTCGCGAGCTTCGCCTTCCACTTCAGTCACGCCGGCGTGCAGATTGCGGCGCTGACCGATCGCGGCGCCGTCGGGGCCGAGCTTGCCTGCGCCGTCGAGGAGCTCTTGGCGGACCCGCCGGCGCTGACGGACCGGCCGGTGGAGTGCCGGTTCTGCGGGTATCGCGGGCGAAAGTGGTGTGCGGGCGTGGCGTCGAGTGCCGGAGCCGGTCGCGCCGCACCTGGGACGACGCGGCGGGTCGCTCCCGCGATCTCGCCGGAGAGAGTGGAATAGCGGAGATGCGACTCCGCGGCACGATCTCTCCGACCGACCGCTCGTGGTACGAGTTCCTGCGCACCCATCCGCGTCCGGAGGTCAACTTCTGGACACCGTCCGATCGCCGGCGTTTCGACGCACCACGCTTCTCGCCCTACTTGTTCAAGCTCAAGGCACCTGGCGGCCGTCGTCTGCGTGCCGTGCTGGACGTCCTCGAGTGGTGATGATCAGCCGACGGCTCGTCGGGGGGCCTCGGCCGCCACTCGCGGCGGGGCTCCGAGAGTGATGCGCTCAGACCGGGGGAACGGAGGACCGACACTCGCAAGTCGGAAAACCGGCCTGCAGATTTCCACCGATGGCTGACGTCATCATTCAGGATCCCGTCATCAACTCGCCGTTCGTCGAGCCGACCCGGCACTTCGAGTTCGGTGAACGGGGGATCACTGGCCGGATCAAGGATGGTGCGCGGCGCGAGTCCAGCTACTTCGTCCCGATCCCACAGGGGCGCCGCCAGACGGCGCAGCTCTCCCTGGAAGCAGAATGGACCGCGGACCGCATCAAGCCCAACGATGATGTGAACAGGGTGCGACTGCGCGTCGGTGCGTGGCGGCAGGGTGGATACACGGGCGTGACGCCCACTACTGCCCGCCTGCTCCAGTACTGGACCGACTCCCAACGCGACAGGAAACTTTTCTTCTGTCAGGTCGAGGCCGTCGAAACAGCGATCTACGTCGCGGAAGTCGCCGGGAAGTTCGGGGACGCATGGATCGCCAACGGTCTGCGCGAGGCGAACACGATCGGTGGAAACCCGAATCTGTTTCGGGTAGGGCTCAAGATGGCCACCGGTTCCGGCAAGACGGTCGTGATGGGCATGCTCATCGCCTGGCAGGCGCTGAACAAGATCGCGAACCCCCAGGACAGCCGGTTCAGCGACGCCTTTCTCATCGTCTGCCCGGGGATCACGATCCGCGATCGGCTACGCGTCCTCCTCCCCAACGATCTCGACAACTATTACAAGCAGCGTGACCTCCTGCCGCCCGAGCTTCTGGCGCAGCTCGAGCGCGCCAAGATCGTGATCACGAACTATCATGCGTTCCTGCCGCGGGAGCTCGGCGACGCGTCCCGGCTGACGAAGTCGCTGCTGGGGTCCGGGACTTCGGGGGCCTTCACCGAGACGCCGGACCAGGTCGTACGGCGCGTCTGCCGGGAGCTCGGGACCAAGCGTGGCATCGTCGTCATCAACGACGAGGCGCACCACTGTTACCGGAGCCGTCCCGAGGCGGAGAACGGGGAGAATGGGGAGAAGGGGGAGAAGCTGAAGGGGGACGACCGTCGGGAAGCCGAGAGGCGCGACCAGGAAGCTCGCGTGTGGCTCTCGGGCATCGAGGCCGTCAACCAGAAGGTCGGCGTCAAGGCCGTCTACGACCTTTCGGCAACCCCGTTCTTCCTGCGAGGATCGGGTTGGCCGGAGGGCACGCTCTTCCCGTGGGTCGTCTCCGACTTCTCGCTCATTGACGCGATCGAGTCGGGAATCGTGAAGGTACCGCGAGTGCCCGTGGACGACAATCAGATGAGCGGCACTCTCCCCGCTTACCGCCAGCTCTGGGAGAAGATCCGGGGGGCGCTCCCCCGCCGAGGCCGAGGCACGGAGGCGGCGACGGGGGAGCCGAGACTCCCCAAGGAGCTCGAGAGCGCGATCCAGTCACTGTACCAGAACTACAGGAAGTACTACGAGCTGTGGGAGAAGAGCGACGCGCGCGCTACGAGCGACCTCACGGCGCCGGTGTTCATCGTCGTGTGCAGCAACACCAGCGTCTCGAAGCTCGCCTTCGACTACATCGCCGGCTGGGAGAAGCCCCTCGACGACCACACAACCGTTCTCGTCTCCGGAGCGCTCCCCCTCTTCAGCAACGTCACCGACGGCCGTTGGACCTCTCGGCCCACGACGATCCTCGTCGACAGCACCCAGCTCGACTCCGGTGAGGGGATGAGCCCTGAGTTCAAGACGATCGCGGCCCGCGAGATCGAGGAGTTCAAGGAGGAGTATCGGCGCCGCTTCCCGGGGCGAGACGCCGAGGAGCTGACCGACGAGGATCTGCTTCGCGAGGTGATGAACACTGTCGGGAAGCCGGGCAAGCTCGGCGAGCACGTGAAGTGTGTCGTGAGCGTGTCGATGCTGACCGAGGGGTGGGACGCGAACACCGTCACCCACGTGCTGGGTGTGCGTGCGTTCGGCACGCAACTGCTCTGCGAGCAGGTCGTTGGACGCTCGCTACGCCGGAGAAGCTACGCGCCTGAGACGATCCGTGTGGCGCTGGATGGCGGCGTGGTCGAATTCACGGGGTTCGCGCCGGAGTACGCCGAGGTGTATGGTGTCCCGTTCTCGTTCATCCCGTGCGCCGGGTCGGCGCGGGAGCCGCGCATAGGGCCGGCTCCGACGCGCGTGCGGGCGCTTCCCGAGCGGGCCGGGCGCGGCATCAAGTTTCCACGCGTGCTCGGGTATCGGTACGAGCTGGCCGGGGATCGGGTATCGGCAGACTTCGGGCCCGAGGCCCGGATGACCCTCTCTCCGGAGCAGACCCCGACCAAGGTCGAGGTGGCAGGGGTGATCGGGCCGTTCGAGTTTCACACGCTGGAGGATCTGAGGCGGACGATCCGGCCGCAGCAGATCCAGTTCCTGCTCGCCAAGCGCGTGCTCGAGAAGTATTACCGATCCGAGCCTGGTGAGCCGCCGAAGGCCTGGCTGTTTCCCCAGGTCGTGGAGATCACTCGGCAATGGTACGAGCGTTGTCTCGACTGGAAGGACGATGCCTTCCCCCAGCTCCTCTACTTCAGCGAATTCGGCCACAACGCAGCGGATCGGATTTACCGAAGCATCGCCGCGGCCGAAGGTGGGAGCTCCCGCCTTCGGCCGATCCTCGCCCCCTACGAGTGGGAGCGGACGACCGACCGTGTCGACTTCGACACGACGCGTCCCGTGTACGTGACTCGAACCAAGTGCCCCGTGTCGCACATCGTCTGTGACACCGGAAGTTGGGAACAGAAAGTCGCGCAGTCGCTGGAGGACATGGATGAAGTCGTGTCCTACGTGAAGAACGACCGGCAGCCGGGCTTCTCGATCCCGTACACGATCAATGGTGACCAGCGGGACTACTACCCCGACTTCATCGCCCGGGTTGCCGACGGTCGTGGCAGTCGACCGGACGACCTCCTGAACGTAGTGATCGAGGTGAGCGGACAGCAGGACAAGCCCGACAAGCTCGCCAAAGTCGCGACCGCCCGTCAGCTCTGGGTGCCGTCCGTCAACAACCACGGCGGAATGGGTCGTTGGGCATTCCTCGAAGTCACAGATCCGTGGAAGATCAAGTCCCAGCTCCGCGCGATGCTCGAGGCCACAGCGGTCGCCGCGTGGCGGGACGGGCAGTCCGGCGCACAACACCGATGAGGGATGCAGGAAACCGATGATGGCGAGAGCGCGAAAGACGGGTATCATGAAGGCTCGGGGCGGGGGGCCAACCCCGGTCGAGGCGATCAAGCACAGGGACCACCGGGTGAACATCCCGACCGAAGAGCTGCGCGATTTCGTGCGGACCGACGAGGATCGCCCGGGGACGCTGCTCTATCCGCGCGACCCCTCGCTCGACCCGCAGCTTGTTTGGAAGGGGAAGGACGAGCAGGACCGGCAGGATCTCGCTGTTCCGGTCGTGCCGATCTTTATCCAGGAGAAGATTCACCCGCAGGCGCTGGTGGAGAACCTGCGCGAGACTGCCGCCCCGGGTCAGCCCGAGCCCGAGCTATCCCTCTTTGCCGACTTCAACGGCCTGGACGGTGACTTCGACAAGAAGGTCGACTTCTACCACCACGAGGGCCACTGGTCGAACCGGATGATCCTCGGCGATTCGCTGCTCGTGATGGCGAGCCTGGCCGAGAAGGAAGGGCTCAAGGGGAAAGTGCAATGCATCTACTTCGACCCGCCCTACGGGATCAAGTTCGGCTCGAATTGGCAGGTGAGTACGCGGCACCGCGATGTGAGGGACGGGCGGGTCGAGGATGCGTCGAGGCAGCCAGAGCAGGTCCGGGCGTTTCGCGACACATGGCAACTTGGTATTCACTCGTATCTGGCGTACCTGCGGGATCGCCTCGCGACGGCCCATGAGCTACTGAGCGAGACGGGCAGCATTTTCATACAGATTGGCGATGAAAACGTGCATCTCGTGCGCTCTCTCCTCGACGAGGCTTTTGGGAGTGGCAACTTCTGCAGCATGATCTCGTTCCGTAAGACGAGCGCAGTCAGCAGCCCCGTTGCTCGGGTCAATGTGCTCGCCGGCGTATCTGATGTCGTGCTCTGGTATGCAAAGAATCGTGACTCGGTGAAGTACCGCCAACTCTACTTGGCCAAGGCGCTCGATACTGACGCCGCGGGAGTCTACTCCTGGCTTCAGGAGCCCGATGGCAGCCGGCGCCGAATGAATACCAGCGAGCGTCAAGGTGAAACCGCGCTCTTGAGAGGCAGTCGTGTATTCCGTATAGACAATGCAACGTCGACGGGCCATAGCGCCGCTCTATCTCAGTCTTTGCAAGTCGACGGGAGGACCTACTCCCCCGGTGCTAACAAGCACTGGAAGACCACGGTGGAGGGGATGACGCGGCTGCTTTCAGCGCACAGACTGGTTCCTGCGGGGGTCACCCTCGGATACGTAAGATTTATTGATGATTTTCCGGCTTACCCACTCGTGAACCTGTGGCCAGACACCGGCACCGGGAGTTTTACGGACGAGAAGATCTACGTCGTCCAAACTGGGACGAAGGTCGTCGAGCGCTGCCTCCTTATGGCCACTGACCCCGGCGATCTCGTTCTCGATCCCACCTGCGGATCCGGCACAACCGCCTATGTAGCCGAGCAATGGGGTCGCCGCTGGATCACGATCGATACTAGCCGCGTAGCGCTGGCACTTGCGCGCACGCGCCTCATGACGGCGAAATACCCCTACTACCTGCTCGCGGACTCCCGCGAAGGCATCGCCAAAGAGTCCGAGATTACCGGCCGCATCCCAGCCGAGCAGAAGCCTGAAGGCGACATCCGCAAGGGCTTCGTCTACAAGCGTGTGCCGCATGTCACCCTCAAATCCATCGCCAACAACCCCGACATCAAAGAAGGGATGTCGCGCGAGGAGATCGACGCGGCGATCGCCCGGCACGCCGAGATCGAGCTGTTGTACGATAGGCCGTACGAGGATCCCAAGCGGGTCCGCGTCACCGGTCCCTTTACCGTGGAGTCGCTCTCCCCGCACCGGGTGCTCTCGATCGACGAGGAGCGGCCGGCGAGCGAAGTCGATGGGCAGCGGTCTTCGGCGCCGGCGCAGTTCGAGACGATGATCATCGACAACCTGCGAAAGGCCGGCGTGCAGAACACCAAGAAGGGCGAACGCCTCGTCTTCGACACACTCGACGTGCGCGCGGGCATTTGGATCCAGGCCGCCGGCACGTACACCGATGCCGCGGGCAAGGTCAGGCGGGTCGCGGTGTCGATCGGCCCCGAGCACGGCACCGTCGGCCCGATGCAGGTGAAGGAGGCGGCGAAGGAAGCGGTGCAGGGGGTCGGGTACGATACTCTCGTCGTCTGTGGCTTCGCCTTCGACCCACACGTGAGCGAGGAGGTGAAGCGTTACGGCACGCTCACCGTGCTGCCGGCCCGGATGAATCCCGACCTCTCGATGGGCGACGAGTTGCTCAAGAAGACGGGCGCCGGCAATCTCTTCATGGTGTTCGGGGAGCCCGATCTCGACGTTCGGAAGACAGGCGATGGCAAGGTGGTCGTGGAGATTCGCGGGCTCGATGTGTACGACCCGACGACCGGCGAGATCCGGTCGTCCAGCACCGACGATATCGCCTGCTGGTTCATCGACACCAGGTACAACGGCGAGAGCTTCTTCGTTCGCCACGCCTACTTCACCGGGGCCCAGGAGCCGTACGAGAAGCTCCGGCGTGCGCTCCGCGCCGACATCGACGAAGCCGCCTGGCAGTCGCTCTACTCGACCGTGAGCCGGCCCTTCGACGCGCCGGACACCGGGAAGATCGCCGTGAAGGTGATCAACCACTACGGTGACGAAGTGCTGAAGGTGCTCGCGACCGTCTGACCGTGTGGGCTGCCGGCAGAGAGGCCCTGCCTGCTGAGTCGGCTGTCTGGTGGTGCGAGTTGACCTGCGAGCAAAGGGGGCGTATGATAGAGCAGGATTCGGTCTTTCTTCGGTGAGAGAGGGCTCTTGGGCGACCGCACGGGTATCGAGTGGACCGACGCGACGTGGAACCCGATGACCGGCTGCACCAAAGTCTCGGCTGGGTGCGATCACTGCTACGCGGCAACGGTCGCGGTGACAAAGACCCGCGATGCATATCTCCGGCAGCGACCGGTCAAGGACACGGCAGCTAATCGAGCTGACCCGTTCGCACCCCGGTTCTGGGACCAGCGCCTCGAGCAGCCGCTTCGGTGGCGTGAGCCGCGCCGGATCTTCGTCAACAGCATGTCCGACGTGTTCCACGCCCACTTCTCGGCGGAGATGATCCACCGTGTCTTCGACGTGATGGCAATGGCGAGGTGGCACCAGTTCCAGGTGCTGACTAAGCGACCCGAACGGGCGCTCCGACTCAGTGGCCGCCTCCCTTGGCCGCCGAACGTCTGGATGGGCACGTCGATAGAGAACATGGACGTCGCGCGCCGCGCGGACAGTCTGCGTCAGATCCCCGCGGCGGTCCGGTTCATCAGTGCGGAGCCCCTACTCGGCCCGCTCGCGGATCTGGACCTGACCGGGATCGACTGGGTGATCGGCGGAGGTGAGAGCGGAGGCCGGGCCCGGCCATGCCAGCCAGAGTGGGCGAGGGATCTACGAGACCGTTGTCTCGGTCGCGGCGTCGCGTTCTTCTGGAAGCAGTGGGGCGGACGGACGCCCAAGGCTGGCGGCCGAACGTTGGACGGGCGCGTGTGGGACGAGTACCCGGTCGCACTTTCCGCGGTCGCCGAATGAGCACCGCCTGACCGACTACGCACGCGTATGGCGAAGTCGCTCGGCAAGACCTGGGACCTCATGCCGCATTCGGCGGCCAAGCACGAGATCCTCCGCCGCTACTTGCAGGCGTGGATCCCCATCCTGAGCAGCACGCACCGCCGGATCATGTACATCGACGGGTTCGCTGGCCCGGGGGAGTACCGGGGTGGCGAACCTGGGTCGCCGGTGATCGCGTTGCAGGCTGCGATTGACCACGCAGACCGCATCACGGGTGAGATGTCATTCCTATTCATTGAGGAGGATGAGGAGCGGAAGGCCAATCTCGAGCGATGTGTCGAAAAGCTTTGCATACCGGCGAATTTTCACCTCGACATCCGTTCGGGTCGGTGTAACGAGACGGTGAGCGCCCTCTTGGATGGGCTCGAACAGGATGGACGCGCTCTCGTCCCGACTTTTGCCTTCCTGGATCCGTTCGGGTTCGCGCACACACCTCTCGATCTCATTGCGCGACTGATGCGCCGAGCGAGCTGCGAAGTGCTCGTAACCTTTATGTACGACGAGATCAACCGATTTCTGAATCAAAAGCAGCAACCTGCGAATTTCGACGCACTGTTCGGTACGACCGAGTGGCGCAAGGGGCTGGGCGTCAGCGATCGCCGGCAATATCTCCGAGATCTCTATCGGACCCAGCTCGAACAACGCGCGCAGATCAGATATGTACGCGCCTTCGAGATGTTCAACCGGAGGAACCAGACTGACTACTTCTTGTTCTTCGGTACCAACCGGATTGAAGGCCTCAAGAAGATGAAGGACGCGATGTGGAAGGTCGACCAGACCGGCGCGTTCTCCTTCTCGGACGCGACGGACCCGCGTCAAACTGTGTTGTTCGACAGAGGGCCGGATGCCGCCGACGTCCGTCGGCAGGTGCTCGCCGCGTTCGCCGGCAAGGAAGTTACGATCGATCAGCTGGAGGCGTTCGTGATTGCGGAAACTCCCTATCGCGAGACCCACCTCCGGTCACTCGTCCTGAAGCCGATGGAGAAAGCGGGCGAACTGCGCGTTGATCCGAGCACCAGGGGAAAGGGTCTAACGTACCCGAAGGGATCCAACATTCGTTTCGCTTAGCCGAACGCGATCCAGGCGAGTTGCGGTCGCGGTATACCTCGACCAGGGTGACCCGATCCCGCTGCCGCCGGGTGTGTCCCGACTCCCGTGGGAACGGGGCACTCGGCCACCGCAGCCGTCGTGACGGCGACCGCTGAGCGCGGGCACGGGGCCGCGGACGAGCTCGACGCGAGGGACATTGATACCAAATGTCGGGGGTTGCAAATAAGACCCGACGTTTCGTATCACTACCGCCGTGGCTTCCACTCGCGGCAGTAAGGCGCTCCGGGCGGATCGAGAAGCTCGGGCTCGCCCTCCACGATGTCGAAAGGTGTTGAAGACTTCTGCATACAGGATGGGATCTGGATCGCCCGCCCTGAGCTGGCTCTACGCCTAGCTACCGCGCTGCGCGCCGGGATCCAACGAGCACACGCGGCCACAAGCGCAGTAACCGGGAGGGACGACAAGGCGGGAGCGGTGTACCGCTACCTGTTGGGCCCCGAGCGCCCCATCCTAGAGCAGGTCGAACGCCGTGGCCATGCCCAGGAGCTGCCGACCATCGGGTGACAGGACAGGCACGGGTAGTTGCCCGATGTCGCTCACGACCTGGACGACCAGCGTGTCGGGAGGGCAGGTGCGCGCATCGACCAGGTGCAGCCCATCATCACCCACCGCGTCGGTCAAGCGCTGTCCGAGTCGACGTTTCAGCTCTGCCGAATCGCCCGCCCGCAGATACCGCGCGAGCTCGCAGTCGAGCACGAACTTCCATTCCGGCCGGTCCTCTGGGCCAACGGCCACCGGCAGACATGAGAAGGAGTTGGCGAGTAGCGTTTGACGAATGAAGCTCAAGGGGTGCCACAGGCAGGCACACACAGGCGCGCGGACCATGAAATCAGCAACGCAGTCGTAGCCTCGCATCAGCGCATCCTCGAGTGTCAGAGCGATAGCAGCGGCGTGAGACGCAAGGTGACGCGCAAACGCCCCCTCGTGCACCGCGGCGTTGCGCGCCGTCCGAAGCTGGTCGAACAGGTCGCAAAACGGGATATGAAATTCCCTGTAGGAAGTCGGGATGTCGAGGGCCAGAGGTGAGCGGCACGCCAGACCGGTCAACGGATCCTTGAGTGCCCCAAGTCCGCTCCATGACGGCTTCAGGTAGTTACCGAGGCGTTCGATCACATGGACGATGCTGTTGAACGCCTCGCTGTCGCGGAGCGTCGCCCCACGGGCCTCGCGGAGGGCGTCCCGAAAGTGCAGCGCCGCCTCGGGAGGCATGGAGAGCGGGGGCGCCGGGAGCGGCAAAGCACGAGTCTCGGCACGCACCGCGTTATTCACCAGCGGCGATTGAGCCGAGCACACCGGTCGCCGGCTAAGATCCACGCCAGCGCCGCCGACGCATCCAGTATCAGGTTCACACCCGACCCTCCGCGATCCACCTGGCGAGGTCGGCCGGGTCGACGTTCCGGACATGATCGAAGCCCTGCATGGCTGCGATCGCCGCCCGCGTTCCGGGCTGCCGCCGCGGCACTCGGCACCAGGTCGGCGATTGGCCGCCCCCGATGCGTGATCGTGAACCGCTTCCCGCGCTTCACCTGCCGGAGCAGCTCTGGTAACCTCGTCTTCGCGTCGTAGGCTCCGATCGTCGACACTGATCCCCCTATGCGACTGGTCTATAGGCTGGTCGAATATACGACGCGAGCCGGGCCGCTATCGACGCGCTTGGTGCCAATCGCGTCCCGATGGCGAGTGTGGTGTCGGTCAGACGGCGAGGGAGAGGACGCCGGCCACTTCGTACTGCGCGTCCAGCGCGTCCCAGATGACGCCCCACCCACCGGCGTCGAGCCGGACGGTGCGCAGGATTTCGGGCGAGACGCCTTCGAGCTCCGGCATGAGCGCGATCGGCACGATCATCGCGACCGCGGTCGGGAGCGTCACCTCGAGCGCGCGCCGCTCCTCGAGGTAGCGGACGGCCGTCGCCGTTGGCTCCTCCGGGAGATCCAGGCGCGGGTGCCGCACACGCTCGCGGATCTCCGCCGTCGTCAGTCGCCGTCTAGTCGCCGCCATCGGTCTCCCCTACCGCGTGAGCAGCATCGCCTGATTTCGGCCCCACACCCCCTGCGCCCCGGGCATCGCGATGCCGCGCCCCGTGAATGGTACGCCCGACGTCTGACGTCGCCACGGCACTTTGGCCACATGGACAGCGGGAGCATCGGTTTGGTCCCCGGGATAGCATTCGAGCCGACCAGAACCCCCGACCTGAACCCGGAGGCCCCGCCCCATGTCGGCCACTCGGCCCCGCGCCCGCGCCGCCGATTCCACGGACGTGCACGATGCACTCACCGCCGCGCTCGATGCGTCGCTCGACTTTCTCGGCTCGCTCGAGCAGCGACCGGTCGGCGCAACCGTGGACGCCGGGACGCTGCGGGCACGCCTGGACGGCGCACTGCCCACCGAGGGAACGGACGCGGCGCAGGTCGTCCGGGAGCTCGTGGCCGCGGTCGAGGGCGGACTCCTCGCCTCGACCGGCGGACGGTTCTTCGGCTGGGTCATCGGCGGGACACTCCCGGCCGCCGTCGCCGCCGACTGGCTCACGTCGGTCTGGGACAACAACGCCGCGCTCTCTAGCACGAGTCCCGCAGCGGCCGTCGTGGAGGAGGTGGCCGGGCAGTGGCTCAAGGCGCTGTTCGACCTCCCACCACACGCCAGCGTCGGACTGGTCAGCGGATGCCAGATGGCACACTTCACCTGCCTGGCCGCCGCCCGACACGCGGTGCTGGCCCGCCACGGGTGGGACGTCGCCGAGCAGGGGTGCTGGGGCGCCCCACCAGTCCGCGTCCTCTGCACCCGGGAGCGCCATGGGGCGATCGATCGCGCGCTCCGCTTCCTGGGCTTCGGCCGATCCGACGTGACGGCCCTCGACCCCGACGGCGACTGGGAGCGGGCGCTCCGGGACTCGGCCCCGACGATCGTCGTGCTCCAGGCGGGCGAGATCAACACCGGGGCGTTCGACCCCTTCGAGCGGCTCATCCCACTCGCCACGCAGCGCGGCGCCTGGGTGCACGTCGACGGCGCGTTCGGGCTCTGGGCCGCGGCCAGTCCCCGCTATCGACACCTGCTCCGCGGCGTCGACGCGGCCGACTCGTGGGCGACCGACGGCCACAAGTGGCTCAACACGCCGTTCGACTGCGGATACGCGTTCGTCGCCGATCCGGCCGCGCACCGGGCGGCGATGGCGTTCCACGCGAGCTATATCACCCACGCCACCACGACACGCGACGAGATGGATTGGAATCCGGAGTGGTCGCGGCGCGCCCGCGGGTTTCCGACCTACGCCGCGCTCCGCCAGCTCGGCCGGCGCGGTGTGGCCGATCTGATCGAGCGCTGCTGCCGGCACGCGCACACACTGGTCACCGAGATCGGCCGGCTGCCCGGCGCCGAGTGTCTCGCCGAGCCGATCCTGAACCAGGGCCTCGTCCGATTCATCGACCCGCATGGCCGCGAGCACGATCGTCGCACCGATGCGGTGATCGCCGAGATCAACCGCACGGGCGAGGCGTTCTTCACCGGCACCACCTGGCGCGGACAGCGCGCCATGCGCGTCAGCGTCTGTAGCTGGCGGACATCGGACGACGATGTCCAGCGCGCGATCGACTGCGTGCGGAGCGTGCTCGCGACCCGCTAGCTTCCGGGGAGTGGGGAAGGGGACGAGGCGGATGGTCGCCGGCGACTGCGGCCGAGACCGCCTCGGGGCGGGAGACCAGCCGCAGGCCGCAGCAGACCAGCAGGAGACGACCATGTCGATTCGACCCGTGCACCGGCTCATCAAGGCCAAGCCGACCCTCGAAGGGGCGGGCGTCCACCTGCGTCGGGCGTTCGGGTTCGGCAACACGTCGGACTTCGATCCGTTTCTCCTGCTCGACGACTTCCGCAACGACATCCCCGAGAACTACCTCGCCGGATTCCCCTGGCACCCGCACCGGGGGATCGAGACGATCACCTACGTACTGGCGGGCAGCGTCGAGCACGGCGATAGCATGGGGAACCGCGGCTCGATCGACGCTGGCGACGTCCAGTGGATGACCGCCGGACGGGGCATCATCCATCAGGAGATGCCGCGCGGCGACCGCGCGGGGCGCATGCACGGGTTCCAGCTGTGGGCGAACCTGCCGGCGTCGCTCAAGATGGCCCCGCCCCGCTACCAGGAGATCAAGTCCGCCGAGATCCCGCACGTGATCGACGACGACGGGACCGAGGCGCGGCTCGTCGCCGGGAGCTTCTGGGGCAAGCGCGGCCCGGTCGAGGGCATCGCGGCCGACCCCACGTACGTCGACATCACGGTCCCGCCCGGCAAGACCAAACGGCTGCCGGTCGAGACTACACGCCACGCCTTCGCCTACGTGTTCTCCGGGAGCGGCGTGTTCGGCCACGCCTCCGGCCCGCTCGCCGTGCCGACCGAGGGCGTGCAGTGGCTCGAGACCGCGCCCCCGCCCGACGCCGACGACCGCTCGCTCGTCCTGTTCGACCGTGGCGACGAGGTCGTGGTCCAGGCCGGAGAGCAGGGCGTCCGCTTCCTCCTCGTCTCCGGCGCCCCACTGCGCGAGCCGGTCGCCTGGTACGGCCCGATCGTCATGAACACCCAGGACCAGCTCCGCCACGCCTTCGAGCAGCTGCGCGAGGGCACGTTCATCGACCCCGGCGCCGATCGCTGACCACGTCCAGGGGCGCCGCGCTCGCAGGTCTCACGCCTTCGGCTGACGGGACAGCCATCGTTCGCGTGAGAGAGACATCTCCAGCCGCGCTCCTCCACGGCGATTCCGGCGGTGCGGAGCGCGGCCGGGAATTGCCGCCCGAGGTCCCGATCAGTGCAGGAAACGTTGGTCGAGCAGCGCGTTCGTACAGGACGGCCTCCTCGATGCCCTCGATGTCCTCGATGTCCTCGATGTCCAGGTCATGGTCGGCGGCCACGTCGCCCGCGCTTTCCCCGGCGTCGATGCGCCCTACGATTGCGGCGGTCGAGATCGACCTCCGCGCGATGACCGGGCGCCCGAACGCGACGAACGGACGTATCGCGATGCGGCGCGCGTCGGACAGCTCGAGGCTGACGAAGAGGAACAGCTTCACGGGCAACTCGCTCGAGTCGACCTCGACGCGCTGCCGCGAGCGTCCCGCCTTCAGCTACCTGGTCTGACAGCTCGCTCGTGGTCTCAGATACGCGCAGAGGAGCGCCGCGGATATCGAATCACGGCGGCGCAGTGATGCGTCGACCGGCAGCACCGCTGCCTCACCGACCGAGATGCGGGTCGAGAGCGGGCGCACCTGCGCACTCTCTGGCGTGGCACGTGGCAGCTGATCCGGCCCCGCGAACGGCGGAGGAACCCGCGCAGCCTGGGTGTTCAGCGCGGCCATCAGCTGCTTCTGCTGTGCGCTGGGCAATCGCCTGATCTCCTGGCGCAGGGTCGCCTCGGGCGTCCCTTCCTCCGCGCGGGCGCCGGCGAAGATCCGCGGAGCCGGCCCGCGCTTCGGAGGTGTTCGATTCCATCGATGGACGTGAACGTCTCCGTACACGAGCGCGTAGCCGCTCAGCCCGCGGCCATCCTTGCCGAGACGGGGCCGCGGGAGCGTGAACGTGACCAGGAGCGCAGGAGCGCCGACCGCCCGGTCGACCCGGTACGTCACCGGCGCTCGTGTCCCGTTGTGCCACCTGAAGTCGTCGGAATCCGACACCGCGTGGATACTATCGACCTCGACCCCGGGCCAGTCGATCCGGATGGTGTGGCTGAAGGTCGGCTCGGTCGAATTGCCCGCCGGCCCCAAGTACGGTCGCCAGCCGGATCCGCACATGCCTTCGTCACCCATGTTCCGCACGAAGACGCTCCACACCTCGTCGGTGATCCGTCCCGTCATCCGGGCCGCCGTGTTGATCGCGATGGCCCACACCGGATGGACCTCGGCGTGAAATTCGTGAACCGCGTCCAGTCCATATAGGCCGGTCACGATGGCCCGCTGGTTACCCTGGAAAAACTCACCCAGGGTCGCCGGTTGGGGATGCCCGAGGAGCGCCCATCCGCCACCATCGACCGTGCTGGTCAGCGCGCTGTTCAGCGTGCGCCACCGGGAGGTCCCATCGACCATCCGCGCAACGGTCTCCCCGAACGCGAACTCCAGATCGAGCGCATCGTTCGCACTCGTGTAGCCGTAGTGGTGATCGGTGTCCAGCAGCAGGTTGATATCGCCATCGAGCGCCGCGTCCTCCCAACGTACGAGTCCCGTGTACGTCACCGGCAGCCAATTGACGTGGCCGTGTATCCGCCGCGGATCCGATCCGCGACAGAGCCCCAGCGATGCGGGTACCGACTGCCGTGCCCCGAATTCGACGACGCGTACCAGGCTCTTCTGCGAGGTACAGGTCGAATCGCCGAATACGACGTCTGTGACGTCCTGCGCGACGTTGGCCCGATTGGCGGTGATGGATCGGCATTTTGCGAGGACCGGGACGCCAGGCGCGACTCCAGTGGTCTCGGGCTGAAAGCCCCAGCGTGGATTCAGCGGCAGCCCGTTCGAGTCGTGCCTCTCCGTCACGACCAGATCGACGGGCCGTTCCACGATGCCGCTGAGAGAGTCGAGGCGCAACGTGCGCGCCACGACGAATTCGCGCGAACTGAACACGAGTGTCGAGTCACCCTGGTGTTCGCCACGCCCCGCCGTGTGCGATTGCTCGCGGTTGCACGCGAGCATCATCAGGGCCGCCGTCATCCCGGGCGTCATCCGGATGGCGCGGAGTCGATCACCCCCAGGTCGTTGCAGTGTCACTGGGCCAAGCTCCATGTCAGGGCGGGTCGGGCTCCTGCGGGGCGTGGACAATGTACCAGTCGGCTCGCGGCCGCAAGCCGGCGTGCGAGACGAGCTGCCGCAATGGGCCACCTCCGCCAGTGGGGGGGTTACGTAGCGGCACGCCGGGTTACGTGGAGAGTTGGTCTACGCGGTCGCGCGATGCGACCATGAACGGTTCCGCACGCCGCGAGACGTCTCTCTCCTCGACGACCATGGGCGCCCCCTCTCGCACTCGTCACCTTGGCCGGGCGGTCGGTGTCAGCAGCGTCGCGCTGGCGCTCGGCGGGTGCTCGCTGATTCAGAACACCGTCGGATCGATCGTTTCCCCTCCTGGGCGACCTATCATCGTCGATGGCTACCGCGTGCCCCGCGGAGCATGGTGGCCCGATCACCTCGTCGCCGGCGTGTCGCGGATCGACATCACTCCACCCCCAGGATTCGCAACCGGTGGTCACGGTCCGGCCGGCGGACTGGCGCGGGGATACTGGACCCGTCTGTATGCCCGGGCATTCTTCTTTGCCGATCCGCAGGGTCATCCGCTGATCCTGGTGACGTGTGACCTGTTCGCCGTTCCGGGAGGGCTCGCCCGGGAGGTCGGCCGCCGCATCGCGCTTCAATGGGGCGACAGCGGGCTGTCGGTCTCCCCGGAAGCGGTGATCGTCGCCGCGACTCATACGCACCAAGGACCCGGCAACTTCTTGACTGCCGGCGTGTTCAACGCGTACGGCTCGAAGTATCCCGGCTTCGACCGAAGGCTATTCTCCTTTCTTGTGGACCGCGTCACGCTGGCGGCCAGTACCGCGATCGCCGACGGGTACGTCCACAAGGAGCCGGCAGTCATCCTGCGGCGCACCGCGGCGGTCCCGCACCCGCTTCAGCTCAACCGGTCGCCGCGGACGTATATGGCGAACTGGAATGCCACACGGCTGATGGATGCATTGCACGCCGCAGACGTCGACTGCACTCGAGGTCCCGAGCGAGACGAAGCGCGCCTGGATTGGGATCTCCCCAACTGCCCGCGCCTGCGCGCCACGGACCCTACAATGACGGTCCTCGACGTGGTACGGGGCGCCGACTCGATCGGCCGCCTCATCTTCTTCGCGGTTCATCCGACGGTCCTCATTCATACCGCCGGTGTGTACAGCAGCGACTTCGTGGGCCACGCCGTGACGGCCATGGAGGAAGCACGCGCGGCCCGAGGTGGCGCGCGCGTTGTGGTCGGGTTCTTCAACGGCGGCGAAGGCGATGTGACGGCCAGGCGCGGCGCCCGGGATCTGCGCGACGTCCTCCGCGTGAGCCGAGACTTCCGCGCGAGTGTGGAGTTCGTCGAGTCCACGCAACCCGCGGATGTGCCGGTACCGCGCATCGTGACTCGCCAGGCCATCCTGCGACCGGGACACTCCCGGTTGCCGAAGGAGCCGATGGTCGGAGCGCCGGCGCTCGGCGGCGGTGAGAACGACCGGACGGTGCTCTACCTGCTCGGCTGGCGCGGTGACCTCCACGAAATTCCGGCAAAGGGGCAGGGCGGGAAACTCGGCGCCCTGGAGGCGCAACTGGTACCGGGTCTGGACCTCACGCCGATGCTCGCACCGCCGCGGACGTTCCCGACGCAGATCCCGGTCGGGTATGTCGAGCTCGGAGCGTTCGCCCTCGGCACTGTTCCGGCTGAACCCAGTACCGCGACCGCGGCCATGATTCGCGATTCGCTCGGCTCTCGCGGCGCCCACGGCGCATTCGAGCTCATCTCGCTCGCCAACGAGTACTCGGCGTACATCGCCTCGCCCGACGAGTACGAGATGCAGGACTACATGGGAGGCATGACCGTTTGGGGCCCGCGCGAAGGGCCGATCTTTGCCTGGGCGCTCCAGTGCCTTCAGCGGATGGACCAGGCTCCTGACACCTGTCCAGGTCTCACTCGGCACGATCCGTCGCGCGTGCCCCGCATGAAATTCTCCCCAGGGCCGCCCCCGCCTCGGATCCGCGGCTTCAAGCTGTTCGGCCCGACGGCGCTGGGCGAGGCCTTCACGAGCGACGATGACGAGATGTCGGACATCGTCCGGGACAGCTCGGGGCAACCGGCGCGCAACCTGCCGATCGCCGAGTGGACGGAGTGCATCACCGGCGATTCTGCCGAATTCGCCGCCGCCGCCAGCCGCACGATCTCCATCCTCGAGCTGACAGCCACGGGCTGGACGCCACGGGCTGTCGTAGCGGACGATTCCGTGTCGGCCGGAGCGCCTCTGCCGGACGACGATCGGGGATCCAACTTTCTCACTGTGATGCGCTCAGCGCCGCCGAAGCACGGGCCTCGGAAGCACCAACGCCGCATGGCAGCCGTCTGGCTCGCTCCGATCCTGGAGCGGGGCCCGCTCGCGGGGCGTTACAAGTTTCGACTCACGACCCGCACGTCCGATGGCAGCGCAATCGACCAGCACGACTCGCCCGAGTTCCAGGTGCAGACCCTGCCGGCAGCGCGCAGGCCGCCGGTGCAGATCACGACACCTGCGTGCCCGGCGGCGTGAGCCTCATCTGATCGGAACCAGGTAGCCCGCGGTCGCGGAGCTTGGGGATCGGCGGACCGCGCCGGTCTCGCTGGCCGGTCTCGCGCTGGCCGTGCCACCCCGGACGCGCGACCCGCAGGCGGAGATCCATCTCCGCCTGCGGGTCGCGCGACTGCCGGAAAGGGTCGGCGCTACTCGGCGGCCACCCGCTGCTTCGCGGTCGGCGGAAGCAGGCCGTTCAGCCGGAGATAGATCGCGTCCTGGCTGTAGTGGTCGGCCCAGTCGGCCGCGGTCGTGATGATGACGCCGGCGCGGCTCTGCGTCTTGCCGCCAAAGAAGGGGAGCTGCTCGCTGAGCTTGGAGTCGTCGAGCCCCGCGACTGCCTTGTCGCAGAAGTCGAACGTCTCCTTGAGCCGAGCGATGAGCGCCTCCTTCCCGGCACTCGTCGCGACCTTCGGCCGCTCGGGGGCCTTCATCCCGCCGATCGCGCCGCACAGGTAGTCGTTCCCCTGCGAGAGGTGGACGACGATGTCGCCAAAGCTCATCTGCGCCGGCGTCGGCTTGTAGCCGTACTTGTCGGCCGGCATCTCCTCGGCCGCCGCGATCAGGTTCTTCTCGGCCCGCTTCTCCGTCGCCCGGAACGCCTCGGCCACCGGCGCATCGGCCGCCCGGACCGCCGTGCCGTTCGGATGGTCCGGCGTGCTCACGATCGCGCCATCCACGACGTAGAGGGCGTTCGCGCCCTGGGCCACCACGACGCCGGGGAGACCAACGGCCGCAGCCGCCAACAGACAGGTACAGATACGCACGCGCATGGAAATCGACTCGAAGTTGGGGAGACGTTCACGTTGTACGGGTGCGCGCCCGATGTCCAGCCCGGCGGACCCCGCGCCATCTCACCCGCCGGCGCGCGGAACGCGCACGGGTCCGGCCACCGCCCCGGGGCCGACCTGCGCACCAACGCACGACGCCGCAGGGTGCTGCCCCTGCGGCGTCGTGCCGATCGTGTGACATTGCCCCGCGGCCGCGCCGCGCCGGCTGATGCCCCGAGCTACCCCTGCTTGGCGGCCAGCCCCCGGATCGTCGATGCCAGCTCGTGCACCCGCGTGGCGTCGCCGGCACCCTTGGCGAGCCCTTCCACCTGACCGGCCAGCTTCCGAAGCGCCGACTTCTGCTGCGCGCCCTCGAGGTGCTCGGCCGCGTCGAGCTCGCTCGAGACCTTCTGCATCGCGTCGCCCGCCAGCCCGTTGTCGCGCTTGAGCTGGTCCAGATACGCGCGCGCCACCACGAAGCTCGCCGGCCACACGATGTGCTGCTGGTCCGACGGGTTCGAGGTCTCGATCTTCACCAGCTTGGCGGCGTCGATCTCGTTCTGCGACAGCTCGTCGCTCGGCTTGAGCTCGAAGATGTCGAGCCCGCGCGCGATCTCGGAGCCGAAGATGTGGCCGTTGTACCAGTACGCCGACCAGTCGCCGGCCAGGGCCAGCTTGTCACTCACCGGACCGCGGTCGAAGAACGCGATCTCCTTGGCGTGCGCCGGGTCGGTGAAGTCGAACACCGACACACCACCCTGATACCACCCCTGGACCATGATGTCGCGCCCCGGCACCGGGATGAGCGACCCGTTGTGGGCCACGCAGTTCTCGATATCGGTCTGCGGCGCCGGCATCTTGTAATAGCCGTCGAGCGTCAGCTTGTGGTCGGCGGCCAGCGTGAAGATCGCGTCCGCGCCCCAGTTCTTCGGGTCCGACGCCCGGCACCGCGGATTCACCCCACCCCCCCACTCGTCGGTGAACAGCACGTGCTTGGCGTCGTTCGCGAACGTCGCCGAGTGCCAGTAGGCGAAGTTGGGATCCGAGATCTCGGCGATCCGCTTCGGGTGCGCCGGATCCTTGATGTCGAGGATGATGCCGTTCCCGGAGCACGCGCCGGCGGCGATCCCGAACGCCGGGTACACCGTGATGTCGTGGCACTGGTTCGTCTCCGACCCCGCCTGGACACCGGGGCCACCCGGCGTCGCCTTCGCCAACCCGTTGATCGCGCCCGTCTTCGCATCGGCGAAGATGCGCGGCGTGCTCACGATCTTGGCCTCCTGCGGCGCGTTCACCGGTACCCGAATCACCTCGATCCGGAAGAGCGACGTGTTGGGGTCGACCTCCGGCGCCGCGCCGGAGCACCCGGCCAGCTCGGCCGCCGGCCGCACCGGCGCCGTGCCCTGCACGTAGACGTAGATGACGTTCGGGTCCTTGGGGTCGGGGACCAGCGTGTGCGTGTGCGACCCGCGGCAGGTCTGGACCTGCGCGACGATCTTCGGATGATCGATGTCGCTGATGTCGAAGATGCGGACGCCGCGGAAGCGCGCCGGACTCACCGAGTCGGCGACGCCCTGTGTCCCGCAGTCCACGCGCCCGTTGAGGGCCTCGACCGACATGAACATGAGGTGTCCGAACACCGACGGGTCGCCCTGCCCGCCGGGGCAGACGATCGTCGTGTGCAGCTTCGGGCTCGCCGGGTCCGTGATGTCCCAGATCTGAATGCCGTGGAAGCTGCCCTGGAAGACCCAGTTGTCCTTGAACGCCAGGTCGGAGTTGGCGAAGCCGAAGTCGCCGATGTCCGCGGGATTGCTGAAGCCGGGCGGCCGCGGCGTATGCGAGACGAGCGTGAGATTGCTGATCGCTTCCTTCGCCTCCACCATGTGGGCGCCCTCGAGCCCCACACGCGGATCGCTACTACCGGCACCGTCGCCCTGCGCCGCCGCCGGAGCGGCGAGCACGCCAGCCGCCAATGCCACCGGCAGCGCCAGCGTGGTCCATCGGGTGCCTCTACGCCAGGTCATCGAATCGAGCATCAGGTCGCCTCTCGTGTGGGTTCGGATGAGCAGGTCAATGATGGGTCTGGTCCGGCGTCGCGGCGAGCATCCCTTGCATCCGCTTGATCTCGGCACGCTGGTCCGCGTCGACGTCGGCCGCGAACTGGAAGACCTCGGGCGCCTGCGCCGCGCCCGAGGTGTGGAGGAGGTTGGCGACCATCGTCAGCGCGCCCTCGTGATGGCCGATCATTCCCTGGAGGAGCAGCCGCTCGAACTCGGGCCCGGTCGCCCTGGCCAGGGCCGCCATCTGCTCCGCGGTGAGCATCCCGGGCATGAGACCACCGGCCATGCCGGCCATCCCCGGCATCCCCGCCATCGCCCCCCCTCCCCCTCCCCCGGTTTCCCCTCCGCTCCTGGCGGCCGTCGACGCCCCGGCCCCCGAAGCGTCGTACACTGTGTCGACGCGCGGGACCTCCTCGTGGTGGGCGGCGAGCCACCGGCTCATGAGCGCGATCTCATCACGCTGCGAGATCGCGATCCGCTGGGCGAGGTAGCGCATGTCCTGCCGCGTCGTGCGGCTCGGGATCATCGCCACCATCTGGAGCGCCTGCGCATGGTGGTGGATCATCCCCTGCATGAAGGCGACGTCCGCCGCGTTGTTGCCCGCGGGCGTGCGCGCGCCCGGTGCGCCCGGTGCGCCCGGCGTGCTGACCGCCCCCGCGGCGCTCTGCCCACCCGGCGCCCCCTGCGCGCGCAGTGGACGCGCGGTGACGCCGAGCGCAGCCGTGCCGAGCGCAACCGCCCCGATGGCGATCGCGACCAGCACCGGCACGGTCGACCGCGACGATGATCGTGAGGCGTGATCGACTGCCAGCACGCGCCCTCCGGCGTTCCGTGACCCCGCCGGGCCCCCGTGTACCATTTTCCGGGACCGCGGACCGGCGAGACGGGACAAAGTATCACTCAGGCGACCCGCCCGAAAGCCGGGCGCGGTGGGGCCCGCTGTGGGGTGTAGATGACGGAAATCGTCAAACGGTTTACCCGGGCGATCGCCCGGTGACGCGCGGGGGCACGGCTACGGGCCGGCCGAACGGCGGTCCCCGGCGCCTCGGGCGATTGCAGAACCCCGAGCGGAGACCTATTTAGGAAACGCCACCCGGGACGACAGCCGCGCCACCGCGCACGGAGCCCAGATAGCCCGCCCCACGCCCGTCGACATCGTCGGCGCCATGGCCCGAGCGCCATGAGCGGCCCCTGGCCGCAGACCTATGCCCCGATGCACGGCGCCGCGCTCTCGACGCTCGTCGCGGCCCTCCCCGTGGTCGTGCTCCTCGGGTCGATCGCGGCCCTCCGGATGCGCGCCCATCTCGCGGCGCTCCTCGGTCTCGCGACGGCGCTCGCCGTCGCCGTCGGGGCGCTTCACATGCCGGTCGGCCTCGCGGCACGCGCGTCGATCCTGGGGGCGGCCTACGGGCTCCTCCCGATCGGCTGGATCATCGTCAATGTCATCTTCCTCTATCAACTGACATTGGACCGCGGGCTCTTCGACGTGCTGCGCCAGAGCCTCGGCCGCGTCACCGCCGACACGCGGCTCCAGCTCGTCCTCGTCGCCTTCTGCTTCGGGTCGTTCTTCGAGGGCGCGGCAGGCTTCGGCACGCCGGTCGCCATCACCGGCGCCATCCTCGTCGGCCTGGGCTTTCCACCACTCGAGGCCTCGGGCCTCTCCCTCATCGCCAATACCGCGCCGGTCGCCTACGGCGCCCTCGGTACCCCGCTCATCGCGCTCGCCGGCGTCACGGCCCTCCCACTCGGCGCGCTCAGCGCCATGGTCGGCCGCCAGCTCCCCTTCTTCTCGGTGCTCATCCCGTTCTGGCTCATGTGCGCCTATACGGGACTCCGCCGCGCGCTCGCCGTCTGGCCCGCGCTGCTCGTCGCCGGCGTCAGCTTCGCCGTCCCGCAGTGGCTCATCGCCAACTACCACGGGCCCTGGCTGGTCGATGTCGGCGCCGCCGTCATCTCGATCGCTTCGCTCGTGCTCTTCCTCCGCGTCTGGCAGCCCGCGGACGCGATCCCCCGCGGCGCCGGCGCCCCACGCGCCGACGTGCTGCGGAGTGAGCTGGTGCAGGGCGAGGTAGCGACGCACGCGGCGGCCGCCCCCGGTGTGGTGGGCGCCGGCGACGGACCGGCGAGCGCCGGCCGCCGGACGGTCGTCCGCGCCTGGATGCCCTGGGCGATCCTCAGTGTGATCGTCTTCGTCTGGGGGCTGCCGCCCGTGAAGTCCGCGCTCGACCACATTTCCCGGCCTGTCATCACGGTCGGTGGGCTCGACCGGCTCGTCCTGCGCGTGCCGCCGGTCGTCCCGACACCGACCGCGGAGCGGGCGACCTTCGTCCTCAACTGGCTCTCGGCGACCGGAACCGGCATCCTCGTGGCCGCGCTCATTGCCGCACTCGCCCTGGGCTGCCGGCCGCGTGAGATCGCCCGCACCTACGCCCGAACCGTCGTGACCGTCCGGCTCTCACTCGTCACGATCGCGGCCATGCTCGCACTCGGCTTTCTCACCCGGTACGCGGGGCTCGATGCGATCCTCGGGCTCGCGTTCGCGCGGACGGGCGTCTGGTACCCCTTCTTCGGCACCCTTCTCGGTTGGCTCGGCGTCGCCCTGACCGGCTCCGACACGGCGTCGAATGTCCTCTTTGGCGGCCTCCAGCGCATCACGGCACAGCAGGTCGGCGTGAGCCCGACGCTCATGGCAGCGGCCAACAGCTCCGGCGGCGTGATGGGGAAGATGATCGACATGCAGAGCATCGTCGTCGCGAGCACGACCACGCGATGGTACGGGCACGAGTGGCAGATCCTCCGCTTCGTGTTCGTCCACAGTCTCGCGCTCGCCGCGCTCGTCGGTGGCCTCGTGACGCTCGAGGCCTACGTCGCGCCGTTCACCGGCCTCGTGCCACACTGATGCTGCTCAGCGCGCGGCCGGATGCACGAGGCGCACGGTGGGGAAGTCGGTGCGGTAGCGAGTGGGATCGCGCGTCAGCAACGCGTGCCCGGCGACAGCCGCGTGGGCGCCGATAAAAAAGTCGGGCAGTGGAGACCGGCGCGTGCCACCGCGGCGGCGGTATGCCAGAAGGCACTTGCCGGCGAGGTAGTCTGCCTCCCACGGGAGCTGCTCGCGGCGAAACATGCTCCCGGGCAGAGCCGCCTCGAGCTCCTCGATCCGCTCGAAGCCGACCGACACTTCCGCGTAGATCACAGGATTGATCGCCAGCGTCGCCAGGTCGGCTTCGGATGCGAGCGCCTTCGCCGACCACGGTCCCCACGCGGCATCATCGGTCAGGACATCCAGTAGGACGTTGGAGTCCACGAGCGTCACTCCCACGGCCGGGTGCCGGGGCTGTCAGGCAGATCGGGCGGAGCGCGCGGCGCGACGGCTGCGCAGCCGCGAAGCCGCGAAGCCGCGTCCTGCGGCTGCCGATCGCGACGACCCCGCGTGCGGCCGATTGCCCCGGCTTCTCGCGTCAGCGCGAGGATCTCGTCGGTCGTCAGCCGCACCGTGGCCGCGCCGCGCATGCGGCGCACGACTTCCTCCCCGCGGCCGGGGCGCCCGGCGATCTTCTCGAGGACCGCGGCATCACCGTCGACCCGGAACTTCACCTCGGTGTGCGGCAGGAACCCCAGCGCCTCCCGCACGGCCAGCGGGATCGTGACCTGACCTTTGCTCGTGATGCGCATCGCACCTCCCTCGCCGGGCGGGGCGCAGTGCGCGCGCGCTCAGGCCGAGCCCGTCACGCCGCGCCGCGGTGGTCCGGTAATGGTATTACCGGGCATAGTATTACCCAGGGCAGGTGATCGAGGTGCGAGCGATCCGCGATCGCCAGGATGCGTACGGCTGAGCAAGCATCAGCACTTTCATATCGGGCCAAGATCGACCGGCGCCGATGCGCCAGCGGCGCGCCTGCTCGGCCCTGGTCGCCCGCCTCGGCCTCCACCGGCTCGAGCGGCCGGCGCACGCGGGTCGCGGGCCTCCAACCGTCACGCCGGCGTTCCTCCGTGATCCGTCCGGCCGCCCGCCCCCGTCCATCGCTGGCCGTGGGCCTGGACGTCCTCGGCGGTGAGCCCGTAGAGCGGCGGCGTGGTGACGCCGCGCATGGCGAGCATGAGGTAGAGCTGTCCGCGGTGGTGCGCCTCGTGCTCGAGCATTGCGCGCAGCCACTTCCACAGGCTGATCGGCATGCCGGCCGGCGTCGCGACCTTCCGCGTGAGCGCGGCGTCGTCGAGCGTCGCGAAGATCGCGACCGACTCCGCGTGCAGGCGGTCGTAGTACGCGAGCACCGCGTCGTACCCGTCCGCCAGCTCGCGCCCATGACCCGGGTATCGGTCGGGTCGCCCGGCGGCGTGCTCGGCGTACATCCACCGCTCGATCCCCGCCAGGTGCCGTACCAGCCCGCCCAGGGTGAACCATCCGGGCCTGGGCGTCCACTCGATGTCGGCCGGCGGGATGAGTGTCACGACACGGCGGGTGCGCTCGTGCACGCGTCCGAGGTACGCCACCGTCGCCGCGGCGCTCCACCCGCCGTCGACCGGCACGGCTCCCGCTCGCTCCGCCCCCGTTGCGCTGGTCGTCATGTGCGCCCCCCTGCGATACGACACCGATCGGGCTCGTCACACAATGAAACGCAACCCCGAGTGACGAGCAATGGGCGTCGCCGGCGCGGCCGCGCGGCCATAGCTTCAGCGAGCGCTCGTGCGCGGGCCCGGGTCGCTCCCATCCGCATCTGCTCCGGCCGGAGCGCCCGGAGCATGCGCTCGGCACGCCCGCGGACGGCACATGTCCCCCGTTCCCTCACCTGGCGGATGACCACGCTCCGGCCACTTCGTCCCTCCGACGCCGCGGCACTCGTACCGCTGTGCGAGCAACTCGGGTATCCGGCGACCGCGGAGCAGCTCGAGCGGCGGGTTCGGGCGCTCGGGGCGTCCGACGACCACGGGCTCCTCGGCGCAGTCGGGCGGTCGGGCGCCCTGATCGGGTGGATTCACGTGCAGGGACACCGGACGCTCGCCGCCGAGCCGTACGCCGAGATCACCGGGCTCGTGGTCGACGAACGGTGCCGGAGCGCGGGCGTGGGGCAGGGGCTCGTGGCCGGCGCCGAGGCATGGGCCCGGGCCCACGGGTACACCGTCGTGCGCGTACGCTCGAACGTGGTCCGCTCCGACGCCCACCGCTTCTACGAGCGGCTCGGCTACCGCCGGCAAAAGTCCCAGCACGTATTCGACAAGACGTTGTCGTCGCCATCGTCGTTGTTGTTGTAGGGGCGGCATTCATGCCGCCCGCGACCCGCATCCCGCACCAATGCCGGGCGGCATTCATGCCGCCCGCCGTTCGCATCCCGCACGGATGCCGGGACGCCAGCGTCCCGCGGCCACCAAACGAACGGGGTTTGTTGGATGGTGCAGGGGCAATTCGCGACGCGAATTGCCCCTGCACCGGGAACAGCAACAACCGGGTTGGGTGACGGCGCCGTGATCCCGGGCGGCCGTGTGGGTGCCCCAACCACCAACGACCGGGGGGGCATCGGGATGTCCCGCGTAGGGGCGGCATTCATGCCGCCCGCGATTCACCCGGTCCGCGTCCCGCGGCCGTTCCGCCAACGGCGGCCGCCCGACATGCCGGGCCAGACATCCGTATGGGATGCGAATCGCGGGCGAGGCATTCGTGTGGGATGGGAGCAGCGGGCGGCATGAATGCCGCCCCTACGGTGCCGGCATCCCGCACCAATGCCTGGCCCGGCATCCACGGCGCCCGCCGTGCGCCCGCCGTGCGCCCGCCGTGCGCCCGCCGTGCGCCCGCCGTGCGCTGGGGCGGCATGTCATGCGCGGACGGTGGTCAGAGCGCCTGGGCGAGGTCGGCGATGAGGTCGTCGGGGTCCTCGATCCCGACCGAGTAGCGCACCAGCCCTTCCGGGATCCCGAGGGCGGCGCGTTCGGCGGCGGTGTTCTCGACGTGGCTCGTGGTCGCCGGAGGACCGACCACCGTCTCGACCGAGCCGAGATTGGCCGCGCGGTGGGCACGCCGGAGCCGCGGGAGGAACGCCCGCACCTCGCCGAATCCGCCGGCCAGCATGAAGCTCAGCACGCCGCCGAATCCTCGCATCTGCCGCGCCGCCACGGCGTGATGCGGGTGCCCCGGCAGCCCCGGATAGAACACCGCGCCGACCTTCGGATGTCGGGAGAGGTATTCGGCGATGCGCTGCGCGCTCGCGTTCTGCTGGCGGATCCGCAAGTGGAGCGTCTTGAGGCCGCGGAGTAGCAGGTACGCCGACGCCGGGTGGAGCGCCGCGCCGGTGATCTCCCGATAGTGGTACACCCGCCGGACCAGCTCGGCCGGTCCGCAGAGCACGCCGCCGAGCGCGTCGGCGTGCCCGCCGAGGAACTTGGTGGCGCTGTGCACGACGAGGTCCGCGCCGAGCGCGAGCGGGTTCTGGTTGATCGGCGTGGCGAAGGTGTTGTCGACCACCACCAGCGATCCGGCCCGGTGCGCGGCCGCCGACAGCCGCGCGATGTCCACGACCTTGAGCGTCGGGTTCGTCGGCGTCTCGAGGTACAGCATCGCGCACCCGGCCGCGACCGCGCGCTCGATCGCGTCGTGGTCGTCGGTGTCGCAGAGCGTCGCCTGAACGTCGATGCGCGGCAGGAACTCGGTGAACAGCTTGCTCGTCCCGCCGTACGAGTCCTTGATCGACACCACCCGGTCACCGGGAGCGAGGAGGGCGAACAGCGTGTTGCTGATGGCCGCCATGCCGGTCGCGAAACTCGTCGCCGCCTCGGCGTGCTCGAGTACCATCACCTTGCGCTCGAACGCCGCGACCGTCGGGTTGGTGTTCCGGCTGTAGATGTGCCCGCGCGAGCGCCCCAGCGCGACCGCCTGCCACTCGTCGACGTCGGCGTAGCCGAAGGCCACGCTGTGCACGACCGGCACCTGCGTCGCGCCCTCGAACGCGGGACCGTCCTCGCCGCCCCAGACGGCGATCGTGTCGAGCGATTCCTGCGGGATCGGCGGCTTCGTCACTGTTGGTCCTCCTCGGGGTGCGCGAGCGCCTCAGTCGCCCCAAGATAGGCGCGCTCCGGTCGCCGCGCCCGGCGCCGCGCGCTGACGCCGTGCTCTCCCGACCGAGCCCGCCATCACTGGCAGTAGGCGATCGCCGCGTCCGCGAGGATGCGCGTGAGGTCGTGCACCGTCCCGAGGTCCACCCACTCCTCATCGGCGTGCGCGCCTGCCCCCTCGGGACCGATCACGACCGTGTCGATGCCGGCGGCGCCGAGGAAGGCCGAGTCCATCCACCAGGGCTGACCGACGCGCTTCGGTTCCCGGTGGAGACACGTGCGGGCGCTCTGGAGGACGGCCTCGAGGATCGGCGACCCGGCGGCCGACTCGAACCAGTCGCGGGCGAGGAGCCGCGTGACCGTGGCGTGGAACTCCGGGTCGGCATCGGCGAGCGGATCGACCAGCTCCCTGATCTCGGCCTCGACCTGCTCGACCGTCTCGCCCGGGATCGTGCGGCGCTCGATGCCGAGGACGCAGGCGGCGGCGTACGTGCTGAGCCCCGTGCCGCCGGCGAGCGTTGCGGCATGGATCGACGGCCGCCCCACGAGCGCGTGCGGCGCGCGCTCCCGGAGCCTCTGCTCGAGCACCTCGAGGCGGCCGAGCACTCGTCCCATGTGGAGGTTGGCATCGACTCCGAGCTCGGGCCGGCTGCCGTGTGCGGCTCGCCCCCGCGTCTGGATCTCCATCCAGACGAAGCCCTTGTGGGCGACGCATACATCGAGCGCGGTCGCCTCGGTCACGATCGCCCCGTCCGCGCGATGGCGCGTGAGGACATCCTGCATCCCGATGCTCGAATGTTCCTCGTCGGCGACCGCGGTCACGAGCAGATCGCCGCCGAGCGCCGTGCCGGCATCCCGCAGCGCCTTGACCGCACCGA
>Ga0209062_1001242_pt1 | contig 48612 bp, 49 predicted proteins | sample Coa_R2_2_FD_187158 | JGI IMG/M metagenome (GOLD analysis project Ga0209062, IMG submission 187158) | Surface soil microbial communities from Centralia Pennsylvania, which are recovering from an underground coalmine fire - Coalmine... | ecosystem: Environmental > Terrestrial > Soil > Unclassified... | reverse complement strand
TCCTCGTGCTCCTGCCGCTTTCGCTCATCGTCAATTGGCGGCTCGGCCTCCTGCTCATCCTGCTCGTCGCGGTCTTCGGCGCGCTCATCATTTTCGTCATCCGCCGCACGCATGTTCTGCAGAGCAACGTCGAGCGCTATAATACGAACCTTACCGAGCGCGCTTCCGACGTGCTCGGCAATGTCGCGGTGATCCAGAGCTTCACCCGGATCGAGAGCGAAGCGCGGGCGTTCGGCCAGCTCATCGACGCCGTGCTCACCGCGCAATTGCCCGTCCTCTCCTGGTGGGCGGTCGCGGTCGTCGCCGCGCGCGCCGCGGCAACCCTCACGCTGCTGGCGATTTTCCTGCTCGGCATTTGGCTTCATGCGCAAAATCTCGCGACCATCGGCCAGATCGTCACGTTCATGGCCTTTTCGACCATGCTCATCGCCAAATTGAGCGATGTCGTCGGATTCATCAACGGCATCTTCATGCAAGCGCCGAAGATCGAAGAATTCTTCGACGTGCTCGACATGAAGCCGCGCGTCGCCGACCTTCCGGGCGCGCACGATCCTGGCCGGCTCAAGGGCCGCGTTACATTCGACCATGTGTGCTTTGCCTATGGCCGCGACCAAATGGCCGTCAACGACGTCGATTTCGACGTCTTGCCCGGACAAACGGTGGCGCTCGTCGGCGCGACGGGTTCCGGCAAGACGACGACGCTCGGCCTCCTGCACCGCGTCTTCGATCCGCAATCGGGAAGCATCAAGATCGACGGGACCGACATTCGCGATATGACGCTCGCGGGGCTTCGCCGCAATATAGGCGTCGTATTCCAAGAGCCGATGCTGTTTGCCCGGTCGATCGAAGAGAATCTGAAAATCGGCAAGCCTGATGCGCATCCGGCGGAGATCGGCCAAGCGCTCGAACGAGCGCAGGCCAAGGCTTTCGTCGCCCTGCAGAGCGAAGGGCTTGCAACGATGATCAGCGAACGCGGTCGCTCTCTTTCCGGGGGCGAGCGCCAGAGGCTGGCAATCGCCCGCGCTCTGCTCAAGGATCCACCGATCATGATCCTCGACGAAGCAAGTTCGGCGCTCGATGCCGAAACCGAGCGCCAGTTGCAGCTCGCGCTCCAGACCGCCACGCAAGGCCGCACCACGTTCATCATCGCCCACCGGCTCGCCACAATCCGCAATGCCGACAAGATTTTCGTCTTCGAGCACGGAAGAATCGTCGAACAGGGCACGTTCGGCGAGCTCGTCGCCAAGGGCGGCAAGTTCACCAAGCTCGCGGCGGCGCAATTCGTCCACGCCTCGCCGGAGCCAGAGGAGATGAAGCGCGAGCGCGCCGCGGTCTAGAGCGTGAGCCCAGTCGCGAGAGCGGCTCCCATCACACATTGAGCGAAAGCATCCCGCCCTAGCCCTCTTCTTCCTCCTTGGGCGGACCCACCGGCGTCACGCGCAGCGACGTGATCCGGTTGCGCGTTTTGCGCAGGACTTCGAAACGGAAGTCGTAGAAGGTGAAGACCTGCCCGATTTCCGGAATCGCACGCGCCTCGTGAATGACAAGGCCGGCGATTGTGGTCGCCTCTTCGTCCGGCAGATGCCAATTCATCAGACGGTTGAGGTCGCGGATCGGCAGAGAGCCATCGACGGTCACCGATCCGTCCGGGTTCTGGCGCAAGCCGAGAACGAATTGATCGTGTTCGTCCGCGATCTCGCCGACGATCTCCTCGAGAATATCCTCGAGCGTAACGAGCCCCAGCACCACGCCATATTCGTCGACGACGAGAGCGAAATGCGATTTGCGTCGCAAGAAGGCCTGCAGCTGATCTTCGAGGCGCGTCGTGTTGGGGACGAACCAGGCTTCGAACGCCACGGCATCGACCTTCAGATGCGCGATATCGCCGCCCGATCTGTCGATCGCGCGCAACAGGTCCTTGGCGTGAACGACGCCGATGATATTGTCCGGCTCGCCACGCCAGATCGGCACCCGCGTATAGGGCGAGGCGACGACTTCGCGCACGAATTCCCGCGGCGGCAGATCGGCATCGATCGTATACATCTTGGTGCGGTGAACCATCACGTCCTCGACGACAAGATCGCGCAGGTCGAGGAGACCGCCGAACATATCCCGCTCCACCCGCCGCACGCCGCCTTCGAGATGCAGAAGATCGACCGTGCTTTTCAGCTCCTCGCGCCCGGAGAGCAGAGCGTGCTTTACGCTTGTATCGATGCCGAGCAGCTTGAAGGTGCCTTGCACGATGGTTTCCACGGCCGCGAGTATGGGACCGAACAGGGTGACGAAAAAGCGGATGAGGGGGGCGACGAAAAGCGAGACGCGGTCCGGATAATTGATCGCCAGGGTCTTCGGCGTCACTTCCGCGAAGACCAGCAAGAGCAAGGTCATCACGCCCGTCGCATAGATGACGCCGCTATAGCCGACGAGCTCTTCGAGCACGCTGGTCAGCAAAGCGGAGGAGCCGATGCTGACGAGCGTATTGCCGAGCAACACGGCGCCGATCAGCCGGTCTCGGTTGGCGAGCAATCGGTTGACCGTCGTCGCGCGACGGTCGCCGGCGCGCTCGAGCGCGTGCATGCGGGCGCGCGAGGCGGCCGTCAGCGCCGTCTCCGATCCGTTGAAGAACGCGGCCAACAAAATGCAAAAGACGACGATCGCAGCGGCTATCCAAAGCTCGAGCGTCGAAGAACCGGCGTGCACGCCGTGCATGGGCGAAGATCCCGTACTCACCGCGTCCGGCGCGATTCCCTCAATTCGTCGCAAAGAAAGGCGCGCACATCGTCGGCCTCGACATTCTTCGCGATAAAGCAGCGGCCGATCCCATGAGCCAGAATGAAGGTCAATTGACCGCGCTTGACTTTCTTGTCCTGCATCATGGCCTCGATGAGGGCCGCCGCATCGGCATCCCATCCTGGAATGTCATGGATATGAATAGGCAGGCCGGCGGCGACGAGATGGTTCTCGACGCGCACGGCTTCCGCCTCGCCGGCAAGGCCGTGGCGGACGGAGAAACGGAACGCGCAAGCCATGCCGATCGCAACCGCCTCGCCATGCACCAGGCGGTCGCCATCATAATGCGTCAGTCGTTCGAAAGCGTGCGCAAAAGTATGGCCGAGATTGAGCAGCGCCCGCTCGCCCGATTCAAACTCGTCGGCCGCGACGACTGCCGCCTTCGCCGCACAGCTTTTGGCGATCGCATGAATCCGCGCGGGACCGCCGGCGAAAACATCGCGCCAGTTGGCTTCGAGCCAGTCGAAGAATCCCGCGTCGCGGATGAGCCCGTATTTGACGACTTCGGCATAGCCTGCGCGGAACTCGCGCATCGGCAGCGTGACGAGCGCGGCGGTGTCAGCCAGAACGAGAAGCGGCTGATGAAAGGCGCCGATCAGATTCTTGCCGTGTGGAGAATTGATCCCCGTTTTGCCGCCGACCGAGGAATCGACCTGCGCCAATAACGAAGTCGGTACTTGGATGAGCCGCATGCCGCGCCGCACGCTCGCCGCGACAAAGCCGGCAAGGTCCCCTACGACGCCGCCGCCCAGGGCGATGATGCAATCGCCGCGTTCGAACCGGCCGGCGAGGACCGCGTCGCAGACCCGCTCGAAACTTGCATAGGATTTCGATCCCTCCCCGGCCGGAACCATGAAGCTCTGGTGGCGGATGCCCGCCGCCTCGAGGCTCGATTCGAGATTGGCCAGATGATGGCGCGCGACGTTCTCGTCCGTCACGATCGCCGCGGCAGCGCCCGGCGCGAGCCGCTGAAGATGCGCTCCTGCCTCGCCGATCAGGCCGTCGCCGATCAGAATATCGTAGCTGCGCGGCCCAAGATCTACCGGCACGCGCTCGAAGGCGGCGGCGGGCATCGGGGCCTCGCTCGATTGGCCGCTGCCGAGATGCGATTCGAGACCGGCCAGAATGTCCTCCACCACGGCATCGTGCGGTCCCTCGCGCGAGACAACCGCAATGTCCGATTGCGCATAGATGGGGTTGCGCTCCTCCATTAGCCGCTTGAGCGTCGCCTCGGTATCGACATTCTGCAGCAGCGGCCTATGATTGCGCTTGCGCACCCGCCGGCAGAGGATGTCGAGCTCGGCCTTCAGCCAAACCGAGACGCCGGTTTCGCGGATTTTCGCCCGTGTCTCCTCGCTCATCACGGCCCCGCCCCCCGTGGCCACGACGCAGGGTCCCCCTGTCAGCAGCCGCGCCATCACTCGCCGCTCGCCGTCCCGAAAATAAGGTTCGCCATAACGGGCGAAGATTTCCGGAATGGTCAGGCCGGCGGCGCGCTCGATCTCGAGATCGGAATCGACGAATTCGAGGCCCAGCTTCTGCGCCAGGCGCCGGCCGATCGCCGTCTTGCCAGAACCCATGAGGCCAACGAGGACAATCGTGCGCTGGCCGAGCGCCGCAACGAGGCGGCCGGCGCGCGCATCCGGCTCTTCACCGTCGCTCGATTTAATTCCGAGGGTCATTGACGCTGATGTAACACGCCGAGCGCGTCAATTTAAGCGGTGCGGATGCCGCCGGTTCGGTCTGAGACCCCGGGCCTGCGGTGTAAGCTGTTGTTTTTGTATATGATTTTGTGGAAATTCCCGTCTTGCGAGCGGCCGCGGCCCGAACGGCCGGCTCGCTTTGGCCGTCCCGGCGCTCCGCCGAAGCGATGCACGCCTTTAACCGAGGCCGTATAACAAGCGAGAATCGGATCGATTCGGAGAGGGCGGTGCCGAGTCTTTTTCGCCTCCTGCTGACGGTGGCGCTGCTTGCGGGCCTCGCTTACGGCGCGATGCTCGCGCTCGTCACCTTCGTCACGCCTGAGCCGCATGAAATCATCCAGAACGTGCCGGCCGCGCGTCTCAACAAGTAGGATCCCGATGTCGAGGGAGCGCGACGCCTTTCTCGAGATGATGGCAGCGGAGCGCGGCGCGGCGGCCAATACGCTCGAGGCCTATACGCGAGATCTTACCGATTATCAGGCGGCGATCGGCAAGGCAGGCAAATCGGCGCTCAACGTCGATACCGACGGCATCAGGGCCTATCTGCGCAGCCTCAAGGGCCGCGGGTTTTCGGCGACGACGAGCGCGCGGCGACTCTCGGCGATCCGCCAGTTTCATCGCTTCCTTTATGCGGAGGGCCTGCGCGGCGACGATCCCGCCCTGATCCTCGAAGGGCCGCGCCGGGGCCCGCGTCTGCCCAAGATTCTGTCGATCGATGAAGTCGAGCGCCTGCTCGGTGTTGCGCAGGCGGCGATCGAAACGGCAAAGACCGAAAGAGCGCGGCTGCACGCGGCGCGCACCGCCTGCCTGCTCGAACTCCTCTACGCGACGGGTCTGCGCGTCTCAGAGCTTGTCGCGCTGCCGAAAAGCGCCGCGCGCCGCACCGAGCCGCTTCTCCTCATCCGCGGCAAAGGAGGTCGCGAAAGACTCGTGCCCATTTCCGATCCGGCAAAACGCGCAATCGCGGTCTACCGCAGCTTCCTTGAGAAGAAGGGCCTGGGCGGCGGCCCTTGGCTCTTTCCGGCGGAGGACGCAAGCGGACATTTGAGCCGGCAGGCCTTCGCGCGCGACCTCAAGGATGTGGCAGCCTTGGCCGGAATTGCGGCATCGCGCGTGAGCCCCCATGTGCTGCGCCATGCTTTTGCGAGTCACCTTCTGCAGAACGGCGCCGACCTGCGCATCGTGCAGGAATTGCTGGGGCATGCCGATATATCGACGACGCAGATCTATACCCATGTGCTCGATCAGCGGATGAAGGCGATGGTGCGCGATCTCCATCCGCTGAACGAGGACTAGGCACCAATTCCAACGTCACGCGCTTTCCCGGACGGCGCGCAGCGCCGACCCGGGATCCAAAGCCGCCGGACCGCGGATCTGCGCTCCCTGCGCGGGCGTCTCGGGAGATGTGGCCGCTTGGCGCGACTGCGCGCCTGAGGTCCCCTCGATCCAAGCCGGCAGAAAGGCATCGAGCCAGCGCGCCACCGCGGCGTCGTGCCGGTACCAGCCCTCGAGATTGAGATGGCGGGGATGAGCACCCGGCAGATTCATGCGATCGATGCCGCGAACCGTCCAGCAGCACATCATCGCGTAGGTGACTTCGGGATGGAACTGAAAGCCGAAGGCAGATCCGCAGCGGATCGCTTGCGCGTCGAAATCCTCCCCCGAAGCAAGCAGCGCCGCCCCGCGCGGCAGATCGAAGCCGTCGCGATGCCACTGATAGACGTGGTTGGGAAATGGGCAGGCACATAGCCCGTGCCCATCGTCTGTGGGCTTTACCGGATAATAGCCGACCTCGACCCTACCCTCCGGATGAGAAAAGACGCGGGCGCCGAGATGACGCGCGAGCATCTGCGCGCCGAGACAAATGCCGATGAACGGTTTGTCCTCTTTCAGCGGCACGCCGATCCAATCGATCTCGCGACGCAGCCAATCCTCTTCGTCATTGGCGCTCATCGGTCCGCCGAAGATGATGGCGCCGGCATAATCGGCGAGGGTCGCCGGTAGAGGATCGCCGAAGCGCGGGCGGCGGATGTCGAGCTCGAATCCCAGCGCGGCAAGAAGGCGTCCGAATCGGCCCGGGCTCGAATGCGCCTGGTGGAGAACGGCGAGGATTTTACGAGAATTGAGTCTTTGAAGCATGAGGATCGCGCGCCAATCGACCGAGCTTGGTGAGCGCATTCATCGGCAGGTTTATGGCAGGACTATTCCTTGACTGCGGCCGCCCAAGGCCCTCCAAATGGCGTGCCCACCGGCTGCACCGCGACCCGGTGGCGCAGCGTTACCCGGTCGTGCGCCGAGACGCCCAAAAGCTCGGCAATGCGCGCGACGATATTCTCTTCGACCTCGTGGATGACGCCGTCGGCGAAGGCGATCTCCCACATCATTTCGATGATCCTGAGCCGGCCGGCCTGATCGAACGTGCGACAGAGAACGCGGGTGAAATGATAGAAATCGACGGCTTCCTTGTCGCTCGCCTCCGCCGATTGGATGAGTCGCTCGGTTTCGACCGGATCGAGCCCGAAATTTTTCTCGATGATTTCGGTCAGCCGCCGGCGCTCCGGTGCGTCGGAAGGCCCGTCAGCCTTGGCGAGATGGACCAGCAAGGCGACAGTCGCCAGCCGATAATCATCCTCGCCGAATTCGCGCGCCGCCGGCGTGCCGGCGAGTTCGGCCATGAAAGTCTTCAGTCGATCGAACATGTCTTGCACATATAGGTATTTCCGCGCCGGCGGCGCGTGGAGGTGTCGAAGGGCACGCGGGACGAATCAGCGCAGGATCATGCAGGTCCAGTAGCCTTCAATCCCCGAAAAGCGTCGCCGTTCTGCGCGCTGCCAAGCCATGCACTCACGACGCGAGGGGAAACAGAGCTTTTGGTCCTGCCAAATAACGGAGGCGGCGGGTGCCCCGGACTGATAGGTGGCAAGGCCGCCGGAAAAATGTCCAAACCAAACGGAGCGCCAGGGCAGCAGGCTCGCATCGCAGGCGATGCCACGGCCGAAGAGCCAGGGCTTGCCAATATCCGTCCCTGTCGCGTGCGCGCCGCAAGCTGAGCCGAGCACGAGGAAAGCCAGGACCAAGATGGATCTAAGCGGCCGGCGTGACATCCTAGGCGAGGCCTCCGAAGATCGATCCTGCGTGCGGCGACGCAGATCAAGTGCGGTTAGACCACCAATCCGCGCAACGCGTCAACCAGAGCCTGAGGCGAAAAAGGCTTGCCGAGCACCCGAAGGCGCCTATCCCGCACATAACGGGCCGCGACGTCCGCTTGGCTGAGCCCGGTCGTCACGATGATCGGCAGGTCAGGGCTTACCGCCCGCAATTCGGCAACGAGCTCGTCGCCCGGCCGATCCGGCAAGCCGAGGTCGATGATGGCGGCGGCGAGATCGCCCGATAGAGCGCGGAATTTGGCCATCGCCTCCGCGCAGCTTCCCGCCTGTTCGAGTTCGTAGCCGTGATCGGCGAGGCTGTCGGCTATGAACATGCGCAGCAGCACTTCGTCTTCCGCTACGAGGACGCGTGCCGATCCGGCCTTACGGCTTGAGCGGCGATCGAGGATTTCACGCAGGCGTCTGCCCAGCGAGCCGAGGGTAAACGGCTTGCTGAGGAGATCGACCCCCGGATCGAGCCGCCCCTCGTGGACGAGGGCGCTTCCGGCATAGGCGGTCGTGATCAAGACTTTGAGCCCTTCGCGCATGCTTTGCGCGCAAGCGGCCAGAGCCTTTCCATCCATTCCGCCCGGCAGGCCGAGGTCGGTGAAGAGCAGTTGGATCGTCGGCTCGTTCTCGATGATTTCAAGGGCCGACGATGCCTCGCCGGCTTCGAAGACCTTATAGCCCAACCCGCGCAGGCCGCTTGCCGCATAAGCGCGCACATCGGGGTCGTCCTCGACGATAAGGATTGTTTCGTGCCCCGTCGAAAGAGGCTCCGTCTGTTCGATGGACGGTTCCTGCGAGAAAGGATCGCCCATCGCTTTGGGAAGGTAGATCTTGACGATGGTTCCGTGGCCGGGCTCGCTATAGAGCTTCACGTGGCCGCCGCTTTGTTTGACGAAACCATAGACTTGGCTCAGTCCCAGACCGGTGCCTCTGCCGCCCTCTTTGGTCGTGAAGAAGGGCTCGAAGACTTGGCGCAAGATTTCAGGCGACATGCCGACGCCGCTGTCGGTAACCGAGATCATGACGTAGGGTCCCGGCGCGATCTCCGTCTCGCGCGCCGCATAGGCGTGATCGAGTTCGATATTGGCCGTCTCGACGATCACCTCTCCGCCGGAGGGCATCGCATCGCGCGCATTGACGATGAGATTGAGGATGGCGGCTTCGAGCTCCGTCTGGTCGACCTCGACCCGGTGCAGATCCTCGGCAAGCACCGTGCGAATATTGATCGTGTCTCCCAAAGTGCGCTGAAGCAGCTCGGACATTCCGGCAACGATCGAGTTCGGGCTGACGAGTTTCGGCTCGAGCGGCTTCTTTCTCGCAAATGCGAGAAGTCTCTCCGTAAGGACCGCGGCCAAGCGTGCGCCGTGTGCCGCATTGTCGAGCGCGACCGCGAGCCGCTCATCGTCGGTCTGACGCTGCGCATGTTCGAGATTGCCGAGCACAACCGTCAGAAGATTGTTGAAGTCATGCGCGATCCCGGCCGTCAGCCGCCCGATGGCTTCCATTTTGCTCGAATGGCGCAACTGCTCTTCCTGCGCCTTGCGCCTGGAAATATCGCGAATGCTGGCGAGGCGCGCCGGCCGATTGTCCCAATACGTATCGACCACGCGGATTTCGGCGTCGACGTGTTTTCCGCCGGGCTTGTGGATGACGATCTCCGAAGTGTCTCCGCTAACCAGCGGGACGCCGATTGGCGAGCCGATCAAAGATTCCGGCGCCCGGCCGAAAATCTGTTCGCTCGCCGGATTGGCGAAGAGAACGATTCCTTCTGCATCGAGGACGAGGATCCCATCCGCGTTCTTTTCGACGAGGAACCTGATTTCCTTTTCGGTGAATGCCGCGCTAGCCATTTCCGATGCTACCCGGCGCTCAGCGCTGGTAATAATCCGGCTCGCCGCTCGAGAAGACATTGGGCGCGCCCTTGAACGGCTCTCCGAGGTGCATGCCGCTCCCATCGATCGTGAAGCGCCGGATCTCCTTGGCATGTTCGCTGCCCCGCATCTTCAGCACCATCAAGCCGCGATGCATTACGTCCTGTTCCTGCATGTAACGCAGCAGGATGATCGAATCTGTGAGCGTCGAGATATGCTGTTCGCTCGCCGACTCGCCCCCGATCAGCGACTTGCTGGTCGCCGTGTAGAGCCCGGCTATTTCGCGCTTCTTGATGAAGGAGGTGAGGCTGATCAGAAACTCGCGAAAACCCACATCCGGCGCGACGCGTTCGAGGGCGGAAATGGAATCGATTGCGATTCGATTGGGCTGCACCTCGTCCACGAGGTTTTGGATTGCGAGGAGGTGATCGGCGAGGCCCTGGGCTTCCGGATAGAGACAAAAGACCTTGAGCTTTCCTTCTGCCTCCATGGCGGCGAAATCGACTCCCCAACCGCTCGCATTACGAAATAGCTGGCCGCGGCTCTCTTCAAATCCGAAGAGGATCGCCCTTTCTCCCGCGGCAACGCCGCCTGCCAGAAAGTTCGTTACGAGAAGCGTCTTACCCGTCCCGGTCGCGCCGCTGACCAGCGTGACGCTGTCACGAAAGAATCCGCCCCCGCACATTTCATCGATCGCGCGATTGCCGCTCGTCACCCGTACCGTGCTCGATTGCTGCTCGAGACGCAGCGAGGACAATGGCACGGCAACGAGGCCATGGGCGCCCGGGCCTTCGTCGCGCCCGAGGATCGTGAAAGGCGACTCGCCCTCGGCGTGATGGCTGCCGCGCATCTTGAGCACCTCGATCGTGCGCCGGCGCTTCTCGCGCTGCAGGACGTTTCGCAGGATCACGACATTGTCGGCAATGAACTCCTCGAGCCGGTGACGGGTGATCTCGCCATATTCGGCATTGCGTTCTGCGGTCATGAGGACGGTGAGGTCCGCCTTCTTGAGCGCATCGGTGATGCGAAAGAGCTCGCGACGCAGAACTTTCGGATCGCCGATGAAATGATCGAAAAGCTGAGTCAGCGAATCGAGTACGATGCGCTTGGCATTGACCGACCGCGCGGCATGCTGGATGCGCGACAAGAGCCCGAGCAGGTCGAAATCGCCGATGACGAGTTCGTCCTTTGTCGGTGGACTGGCGTCTACGACGGCAAGGCACCCGGCCTTGCGCCAGGCCGTCAAATCCCAACCGAAACCGCGCATGTTGGAGTCGATATCGGCCGGCGATTCCTCGAATGTAACCAGCACGCCGTTCTCCGAGCATTCGCTGATTCCATGTGCGAGAAATTGGATGGCGAAAATGGTCTTGCCGCTGCCCGGCGTGCCGCCCACGACGGTCGTGCGCGCGCGCGGCAAACCGCCGGTCACCAATTCATCGAAAGCCGCAACGCCGGTCTTGACGCGCTCCAGCACGTCAGGGACCTCGACCTCTGCGTCCTGCGCGCTCATGCATTCTTCTCCTTCGGCTCGATTGCGCGACCATCCTTCTCCTGCGCTCTGAACCCCAGAAATTCGAGAACCCGTTTGGTGTCGCTCAGATCGCCGATGACGCGGCGAGGACGTTCGGGATGTTCGTAAGAGAGTGTCGGCGTCGCCAGAATGCCGGCTTGCTCGGCGAGTTCGGGCCGCGTGACGACGTCGATGATCTCGACCTTGCAGTCGGGCTCGATCAGACGCTGGAGTTGAAAGAGGTTTTGCTCGGCTCGCTGAGAGATCGCCGATCTTCCGGCAATGTAGAGCCGCAACAAGAAGCCGCTCACGCGCGCGTCGCCTTCCTAAAGCACGCAGTGATCACCTCGATGGTCGAGTATCGCGACTTTCCCGGAAGAGGCGAGACGGAAAGCAACCCGTCTCGCCGGATTCGTAAGCAGCAGCGACGTCAATCTGGTGATACGCGAATGCGCTCAAAAGACATCACCCGACCGCGTCGCGCAAGAGAGCGATAAATACCATCCCTACTAGTTGGACATTCGCTACCAATCCTACTAGTAGGCGCTCACCGATCGCTCTCGTGGTTCACGCGTCTGCGCCCTCTCGGCGCCTGGAACTCGTGGCTCGTAATCGCGCGCTCCCGCGCCCAGATGATCGCGGCGCTGCGCCGGTTGACGCCGATCTTGCGATAAAGAGAGGCGACGTGATTGCGCACGGTGTTCTGGGAAAGCTTGAGCGTCCGGCCCATCTCGGCGTCACTTCGGCCTTCGCAAATGAGCGCAAGGATTTCGCGCTCGCGCTCGGTGAGGAGGTCGAGGTCGGACGAGCGAGCAGAGGCTTGCTTCGCCTGCCTCCAGGCCTTGAGCTTCTCGATCATCGTGCGGGTAAGCCAAGACGTATCGGACATGATCGCCTCAACGGCAGCAACGAGGTCGTGCCCGACTTCCTTTGGATCGCCGCTCTCGCGCAGTACGCAAACGGTCCGGCGCTCGCCCTCAAGCACGATGTCCATCGTCGAGACGAAGCAAGGAATGCCCGGCTCGTTTTCAGTCGATGGGAGCGAGAATTCCGGCAGGCCGCCATTGATGCTGCGGCGGGTCTTTTCGTCCATCCAGACGATCTCGTCGCGCGAGTCGACGACCAACAGTCCGCGCGCCAAGGCAGAAGCGACTCGCCGCCATTTTTCGTCATTGGTGATCTGGTCCATGGCTATCCGTCCCCTGCTTGGGAAAGGCCACGTATAGGCTGCAGGCAAAACGCCGGCGTCGGCGTTTAGTTCCTGTTCACCAGGACCTTAGTAGCTGGCTACTAGGACAGATCCGAAAAAGTTCCGCCGCACACGTCGAATTGAGCGCGTTTGCGAATCCGTTCTTCGTATCCCGCTCTCGGCTCAGATTTTCGGATAGCAGGAGGCCTCGCACTCCGACCAGGGGTGATATTGAAAGACCCAGGTCTCGCTCAGGATCTTGTCGCCCGCCCGCAGGAAGAGCCGCATTTCGACCGGATCCGCGCCCGTGACCGTCAGATCGAATTGTGCCCGCCAATGGCCCGGAACATTATCCGGCACTGCTTCGGTAAAGACGTAGGAAAAGGTGCCGCGCGAGGCCCAGAGCACGGGCTCGGGCTTCACGCCGAAGGGCAATTCGGCGAGCGGGCCACCGAGGAATTCGACCATGAATTTGCGCACGCCTTTCGGGCGGGGTTTCCCGGGCTGGCCGCCGTTGCCGAGGCGAGTTGCGACGCAGCGCGCAAGCGGCCCGGGGAAGGGCCCGTCCGCGAGCCAGTAAAGGCGATAACCGGACGCAATCTCAGCGCCCGCTTTCGCCGGCTCCTCGGCGACCCACATGGCGACGATATTGTCGTGGATCTCGTCGTCGGTCGGGATTTCGACGAGCTGAATTGCGCCTCTGCCCCATTTCCCTTTTGGCTCGACCCAGAGGCTGGGGCGGCGATCATAAAAGACGCCGTCGAGATAATGATCGAAATTGCGATCGCGCTGCATCAGTCCAAAGCCGCGCGGCTCCTCGTCGAGAAAGGCCGAGGCGGTGACGCGCGGCGGATTATTGAGCGGGCGCCAGATCCGCTCGCCTTTTCCCGTCCAAAGCGCGAGACCATCGGAATCATGCACTTCCGGACGCCAGTCCACCGCGGTCGGTTTAACAGTCTCGGAAAACCAATACATGGACGTCAAAGGCGCGATGCCGAAACGCGTGATGTCGCGCCGCAGGCACAAGATCTGCTCGACATCCATGATGACGCCCTTGTCGCGCGTCATGGCATATTTGCAGGCCCCGACAATCGAGGGGCCTTCGAGGAGCGCGTAAAGCGTGAGGCCGTTCTCGGGTCCTGATTCGTCGATATAGAACTGGGTGAAGTCGGGAAATTCTTCCGCTTTGCCGGCGACCGCGACATCGAGCGCCACCGCGCGGCAGGAAAGTCCATATTGGTGCAATTCGCCGATGGCGCGGAAATAATCGGATCCGAGAAATGCGACCCAATCGTTCTGGCGCCAGTCGAGGGCGCCGGCGCGCGCCTCTTGCACGCGCAGGCCGGCAAATCCGGCGCCCTTCGGCAATTCTCGCGCGGGCGAATCGGCCGGCATGGCGAAATAGGCCGGGTCGTAAACAATCTCGCGCGCCTGCCCCCCTTCGACCGCATACATCTCGACCGCTTTGGGAAAGAACATGCCGAGGTGAAAAAAGCTGACCGGAAACTGCCCCGGACCCTTGGCGAATAGCGCCTGATCGGCATCGAACCTGATCTTGCCCCAGGCCTCGTAATCGATTTTCTGGACGATCTCGGGTGCCGGCCGGACCGGTTCGGCATAGGGCTCCTTAGCCATCTGCCGCGCCTTCTCCTTCAAGAGGTCGAAAGAAAAGGGACGCGGGGAACCGAATTTGAGCTGCGCTCGAGCCGGCTTGGCATCGAGAAGGCCGAGCGCAGCGCCAGCCGCAGCGGCTTTGAGGAAAGTCCGTCGATCGGAAGGAATCATCTCACGATGGTCGCAGGGCTTGCGCGATCAGGTCCGGCTCATTCGCGGATCGGTTCGTTCTTGATCGCGACCCGCATGAAATAGAAGAGCAGGACGAAGCCGCAGAGCGCAAAGAAACCCTCGAAGACATGCGCGATCGTCGGGCTCAATTGCAACAGACCGCCAAGCGCCCAACCGGCGGCCCAAGAGGCGCCGACCATTTCCGTGCCCACGAGAATGCAAACTGCGACTATGGTCGACAGGTGCAGAAAATTGATCTTCTTGCGTTCCGGCACGTATAGGTTTCCCGTTCACGAGCTTAAGCCTGCGCCACTATAACATGGCACCGCCGCGGGCAAGCCTGCTCATCGGGAAAGTCCGGTCGGGAAGGTTCGGCGAGGCGAAGAACGGCCAAGCTTACGCTCGGCGCAACAATGCGGGCGCGAGACATTCTCGCGCCCCTGCGCGGCCGCTCGAGAGGCCAGCGGCGATCTTAAAGTTTAACTGCCTTCGGGCCGCCGTGCGATGCGTGGCCGCCTTTGCGGCCGGCCTCGGAAGCCAACTGGTGGTTTTGCGAGAAACTGCGTTTGCTCGGGCTGACGCTCTGCCCGCCCTTGCGCCCGGCCTGAGCCGCAAGAGTCGGATTTTGCGAGAAACTCCGCTTTTCGTGCGGCACGCTCTCACCGCCTTTGCGGGCGATCGCTCTCTGTTTCTCGGGGTCCATTGACGCAAACCCACGGGTTGATGTCCGGTTCAGCGAGATCGACTCGGTCATGCGTGCTTCCTCTGATTGTGGCCCGCTTTGAGACTGTGTTCACCAAACGCACCGCGGCGATGAAGGTTCCGCCGCGGCAGCATGGAACGGTTTGCGGCCTTGGCCGTTGGATTTCGGACAAAATACCGGCGCAACCTCTCTGTGAATCTGCCGCCAATCGCGCGATCCGCCCGGCGCGGATGATTAGGGCTAATTTTTATGGATGCGGCACGGTGGCAGCTGCCCGACACCCGGAGTTGGCGCCAAAGTGGGCTTGCGCCTCTAGGGAAGGGAGACGGACATGTCAGATTTCGACACCATCAAGGATCAGGCCCGGCACGACCTCGCCGCCGATCTCGCCAATCTGCGTGAGGATATTTCCAAGCTTTCGGCCTCGGTGCTCGAGCTCGTGCAGAACCAGGCGAGTTCCGCGAAGACGCAAGTGCTCGGCGCCGCCGATGAAGCACGGCAGAAATTTGCCGCGCAGACAGCGGACGCGAAAGACCGTCTGACCGCACTCACGGCAGATCTCGAAAACACGATCGAGCGCAGCCCCTTTGCCGCCGTTCTCGCCGGCGCCATTGCAGGCTTTTTGATTGGGATTCTGGTCCGTCCGCACAAATGATGGGGTTGCTCACCCGCCCCTTGCGTGAATGGACCGCGCTCCTCGAGGCGGCGAGCAGACGTCTGCTGACCAGCATGGTTCTGCTGATCGTCGCGCTGATCTTCGTTCTCGCCGCCTTCGCCTTTTTGTCCGTCGCGCTCTATCTTTGGGTGGCCGAGATCACGCGCCCGGCGATTGCGGCGCTCGCCGTCGCCGGGCTCGAGATCTTCATCGCTCTCATGTGCCTGGTCGCTTTCCGCTTGAAAGCGCCCAAGAAAGCGTCGAAGCCAAAGCCGCGGAAAGAAGATGCGGCAACGCAGGAAGCCGCGGCAGCGCGCGCAAAACGCGCCGAAAAGATCGACGATACCCTGGCGCCCCTCATCGCAGTGCTGCACGAAGCGGACATGCGGCCGGAAGAAGCCGCACTGAGGCTCGGCGCCGGGCTGACGAAACAAGTCGGGCCCCTCGCCCTCGTTGCCTTCGCGCTTGCCGCGGGTTTCATGTTCGCGCGCAGAATGACGGAGAGCAAAGATTGACGCTATCCGCCAAGCCCCTGGCTGTTCGGCCGAGCTCCGTCTCTTCGGCCGTGACATCGTTCGCACCCTTCCTAAGCGCGCGTGACGCTGCTACCCTGCGCGCCGGAGATTTGCGCAGCGGGGGAGGCGTTACGTGTCCATGACGGTTACAGGCAATCGACGCGACACCGCTTCTTTTCGGCATTCGGCAGGGCCGGATGATGAAGCCGGCTTCGCGTCCGCCTCGCGCACGCCAGGCGGCCTGCCGCCGGCCGAGGCCGCCGGCGAGGAAAGCGGCGCAGTTTCGGCAGAGCAAGGCCCCCGCATTCTCATTGTCGAGGACGATTATTTCGTCGGCTTGCAGAACGAGGACATGCTGGCCAAGGCCGGGTTCAACGTCATCGGGATTGCAACGACGGCCGAATATGCGCTGACACTCGCGGCCGAAAGAAAGCCCGATCTCGTGCTCATGGACATTCGCCTCGCTCATGGAGGCGATGGAATCGACGCGGCGATGAAGCTCCTGCAGCGATTCGGCATTCGCAGCATTTTCGCCACCGCGCATGCCGATGCCGGAACGCGCTCGCGCGCTGCTGCCGCCAAGCCGCTCGGCTGGGTCGTCAAACCCTTTACCGCCGCGGCCCTGGTCAAATCGGTAAGGGACGCACTCGCCGCAAAGCGATCCGAAAGCGGCTAGATCGTTTCCGATCGTTCAAAGCGTCGGCGTTAAACCAACGCGCCTCTCGTCTCCGGATCCTTGCGCCGCGACTTCCGGTCGAAAAAAAGCGCTTGGCTGATCACGGCCTTCAAACTGTCGACTCCGAAAGGTTTGGTGATCAAGAAGGCCGGCTCCGGCGGCGTGCCGGTGAGAAACCGCTCGGGATAGGCGGTGATGAAAATCACCGGGACGGAGAAATTGCCGAGAATCTGGTTGACGGCCTCGAGTCCCGAACTTCCATCAGCGAGCTGAATGTCGGCCAGGATCAGCCCGGGCTTGCTCCGCTGTGCCGCGGTGACGGCCTCCCCATGGGTCCGGGCGATATTGACGACCCTGTGGCCGAGTTCCTCCACAAGCATCTGAATGTCGATCGCGATGAGCGGCTCATCCTCGATGATGAGCACATCGGTGCGGATCTGATTGGAGATCTCCTTCCCCGCCCGGTCGATGAGTTCGGCCGCCTCTTCGGGGCTGCAATCCATCACGCGGGCGACTTCACCGGTCTCGAATCCTTCGAGCGAGCTGAGAAGGAAGGCGATACGCGGCCGCAGCGGAATGGCCTCCAAGTTACGCTGCGCGCCTTTTTCGTCGGAGGAGAAGGAAAGTTGGTCGACAAAGCCGTTAACGGGCATTGATTCCCAGACTTTGAGGAATAGCCTATAGAGCGCGGTCCGCAGATCGGCGCTTTCGGCAAAGGCGTCCGGCTCTGCCACCACCGCCTCGAGCGTCGCGAGCACATAGGCGTCTCCGCCGGCTTGCGTGCCGGTCAGGGCTCGAGCGAAACGCCGAAGGTAGGGAACATGTGATGAAATGGCTTTCGAAATCGACATCAATCCCTTCTCCTCTGCCGCCCCGGCCCAATTACGGCATAGCTTTTTAATGCACCAGTCTAATATTGGTTCCCCACCCGGAACTTTCGCCGAATCATCGCGTTGCAAGAGGGGAGTTGTGCGGCTTGGATTTGCTGTTCGGCGCGCCGCCGGACCATAAATCCGATCCGCAACCCCAAGAGGCGACGACCTCTGGATCTTCCGCGGGAGGCGGGACCCGCCGATGGAACGGGACAATGGACGCAAGGGCACGGCCGTGACGAAACCAATCGAGCTCAGAGCAAAGAAGGCGGACTTGCCGGAACACCGGGGATCGGAGCGCCGAATGTTCGAAAAGGGCGTGGATCTCAAAGAGGCGAATGCCAAAAACGCCAAAGAGGCGAATTCATCAAAGGAGAACCGCGGCACGGTGAGCACGCTTTCTGCGGCACGGGTGCGTAGCAAGTCGGCGCCCAAACAGGAGATCGCCGAGCAGATCGGGCTGCGGCTGCGCGGCATCTATAACGATGTCCTGATGCAGCCGATCCCCGACCGCTTCCTCGATTTGTTGCGCCAGCTCGAAGCCGGTGGCGAACCCAAGCCGCAGACCGCGGCCGCCTCCAAAGTCACTACCCCGAAAAAGGATGTCAAGTGACTGGCTTAGATAAGCAAGACAGAGAAGAAGCCCCGCGACCGACGCAAGCGAGTGCGCAGATCAAGGAAGACCTGATCGCGGTCATTCCAAATCTGCGTGCTTTCGCGGTTTCGCTCTGCGGCAATCCCGATCGCGCCGACGACCTTGTCCAGGAAACCTTGGTGAAGGCTTGGGGCAATCTCGATTCTTTTGTCGAGGGCACCAACCTGCCGGCTTGGCTCTTCACCATCCTGCGCAATTTCTATTATTCGGAATATCGCAAAAGGCGTCGCGAGGTTGCCGATTCCGACGGAGCCATCGCCACCCGGCTCGCGACCGCCCCCGCGCAGAACGGCCATATGGATCTGCTCGATCTGCACGGCGCGCTCCAGCAACTGCCCAACGATCAGCGCGAGGCGCTGATTCTCATCGGTGCCTCAGGTCTATCCTACGAGGAAGCGGCGGCGATCTGCGGTTGCGCCATCGGCACGATGAAAAGCCGCGTCAATCGGGCGCGCAACCGGCTCGCGGAAATCCTCTCGATCCACTCGAGCAGCGAGCTCGGCCACGACGGCGAATGGCAGGTGGGCGATCCGATCTCGATCGGCCAGCGCTTTTCCAAAACCGGAAGCGACTAGATCGCGATCCCGGAAAAGCTCCGAGCCGGTTTTCCGATCGGCTCGTGCTTGGATAAAATCACTCGGCCTATGACGCCACGAAGGGCTTGAGCGTATATCCGGCACCGATGAGCCGGTCCCTCAGCATATGGGCGATGGCCACGGCATTCGGCGTGTCGCCGTGGACGCAAATGGAGTCGACCGCGATCGGAATGCGCCTGCCCGAGTTGGCGATCACCGCGCCTTCCTTGAGCATGGCGAGAACGCGCGCGGCAATCTTCTCCGGGTCGTGCAGAACCGCGCCTTCCTCAGAGCGAGAAATCAAAAGGCCGTCATCGCCATAGCCGCGATCGGCATAGATCTCGCGCGCCACTTTGAGCCCTTCGGCATTTGCCGCGCTCTCGAGCTTCGTCCCCGCAATCGCCAAAAACACCAGGCCCGGGTCGACCGCCTTGATAGAGCGTGCGATTGCGCGCGCCACTTCGATGTCTTCGGCTGCAACATTGCTCAACGCGCCATGCGGCTTCACGTGCGTGAGCCTGTGACCGGAATAGGCGGCGAGCGCCGCGGCAGCGCCCACTTGATAGGCGACGAGGCGCTCGATTTCCGCCGGCGAGAAAGGCAATCGCCTGCGGCCGAAACCCCAGAGATCCGGGAAACTCGGATGCGCGCCGACCGCGACGCCCTTCCCTTTGGCCAGGCGAAAAGTCTCGGCCATGATCAGCGGATCGCCGCCGTGAAAGCCGCAGGCGACATTGGCCGTGGTGACGAGATCGAGCATGGCCGCGTCGTCGCCTATCTTATAGGCGCCGAAGCTTTCGCCGCAGTCGCAATTGAGGTCGATGCTCGCCATGGCCGCGCCATGATGCCTATCGCAGGCCTGCAACACAAGTTGCGATCTCAGCACCGCGCTTCGATCTCGCGCCGCTTTCGGTCGATGAGCATATTGGCGATCTTCATCCGCGCCGTTGCCTCGGCGTGGCCGCCCGACTTGAAGAGATCGGGATGATTGCGCAAAGCGAAGGCGCGGCGGATCCGTTTGAGGTCGGCGAGCGATGTCGCGCTATCGAGCGAAAGCTCCAAGACGACACGCTCTTCTTCGCTCATCTTTGCCGATAAGGGTTCGCCCACGTCCCCATAGGCGAAGACTCGAGGCGCTGCCTGCGCACTCTGCGAACCCTGCGAACCCTCGCTCTCCGCGGAACTGACGCTATAGAGCCAATCATGATTATTCCCGACCGGACGTGCAGGCGTTGGGACGGGCAAACGAAGTTCGTCCAGGATTTCGGAAAATGTGAGCGGCCGAAGCGGATGACCCATGCGCGCCCTGTTCTGCGCTAGAGACCCTTATTGCTGCGCCGGCAGGCTTAACAAAGGTTTAATCCGAAAAATCCAGATCGAGTTTTCGCGCGCTCGCGGTTGCGTAACCTTCCCTCAAAGCTTTTCGACGAGAAGGAAACGGCGGGACGAACGTGGCAAGCATCACTTACGAACGGATCGAATTGGCGCGGGGCGGGAGGAGCCGGACGTGGCTCCTGATCGTGCTCGCTTTGGCGCTCGGTGCGCTCATGTCCTGGGCTCGCGCACGCGCGGTCTTGCAGGACGGTACGTTCTTCGATTCCGACGACGCGATGCAGCTCGTCCAGGTGCGCGAACTCATCGCCGGACAAAACTGGTTCGACATGACCATCTGGCGGCTCGACCCGCCGCATGGCGTGTTCATGCACTGGTCGCGGATCATCGACGCGCCGCTCGCGCTCATGATCAAAAGCTTTGCGCTGCTTATGCCCGCCGAGACGGCGGAGCGGCTGACGCGGCTCATCTTTCCGCTGGCCTTGCAGGCTCTCCTCTATGCGAGCGTCGCATGGCTCGCCCGGGTTTTGATGGGAGCGCGCGCGGTCCTTCCGGCGATCCTGCTTACGCTTTTGAGCGGCATGGTCTTCAATCAATTTCAGCCGGGCCGGATCGATCATTCCGCGCCGCAGATCGTGCTCCTTGTTTTCATGTCGGCGAGTTTCGTCGAGGCTATCGATCCGGCGAAGGCGCGCCGCGCGGCCTGGACCGGCGCACTCGCCGCGCTTTCGCTTGCCATCAGCGTCGAAAACCTGCCGTTCATCGCCGCGCTCGCAGGCCTTGCGCTTGTCCTTTGGGCCATGCGCGGCGCGCCCATGCAAAAGGCGCTCGTCTACTTCGGATTGGGTCTGGGCCTCGCACTGCCGCTGGCTTTCGTGCTGACGATCGGACCGGCGCATTGGGCGGACGAATCCTGCGATGCCTATTCGGCGGCCTATCTCCTGCCTGGCGTTGCAGGAGCCGTCGCAATGATCGCGCTCGGCATCGTCTCTTTTCGGTTGCCGAACCGCTCGGCCCGCGGGCTCGCGCTCGTCCTCGCGGCCGCAACCATCGTCGCCACGGCTTTTCTCACAAAGCCGGTCTGTTTCGTCGATCCCTATACGGGCATCGATCCGCTGGTGCGCGAGATTTGGCTCAAAAATGTCGAAGAAGCTCTGCCGCTCCTGCGCTTCTTTCAGCGCCAGCCCTTCGCGGCGGCCGCGTTCGCGCTGCCTCTCGCGCTCGGCTTTGTTGCCATGCTCGCTGCCGTTTGGCTTGAGCGCGGTCTCGCGCGCCTGCGCTGGTTAGCCGTCGCGGCGCTCTCTGCCCTTGCTCTCGCGCTCTCCTGCTGGATGATCCGGGTGATCGGCTTTGCTCAGCCGGTCGCGCTGATCGGCGGCGCCTGGTGCATCGTCCGTCTGCAGGATTATTTGGCGGGCACCCAATGGCCGAAGGCGGCAGCCTTGGCATTGGCGCTCGTCTTGCCTTTTTCGCCGATCGGTTGGGCGCTCTTTCTACCGGCAGATGCAGCGATCGCGAAGGAAACAAGTCGCGAGGCCTGCCTTGCTTCGTCCGCTTTCGCGCCGATCGCGGAATTGCCGCCCGGCCTCGTTCTCGCACCGATCGATGCCGGCTCCCACCTGCTTGCGCTCACGCAGATGAGCGCGTTGGCCGCCCCTTATCATCGCAATAATCACGGAAACCGAACGGCACTCGATGCTTTTCTCGCTGAACCCGATGCCGCCCGTTCGATCCTGATCGCGAACCATGTCTCATACGTGATGACATGCGCGGGATTGAAAGAGACAAGAGCACTTGCCTTGCGCGCGCCGCATGGACTTGCTGCAGCGCTCGTTTCCGGCGATGCGCCGAACTGGCTGAAACTCCGGCTCGGCAAAGGTCCGTATCAAGTCTACGTGATAAGGCCCTGACGCGGGCGATATTGCGAAAGCTTAATTTGAAGCGATTGCGGGAGCAGCCTACCCCTCGCCCCGTTCACGTCCGTGAATGGAGGGATGAGATGAATATGCGCTTGCCGCTCGTTGGTTTTGCCGCGCTCGTTGGCTTGGGTTCGCTCGGCTTCGCAGCCTATGCAGAAGAGAGCACGGGCACGCCGCCGGAACAGGCTCAAGAGGGACCCCATCATTTCGTGCCTTCGCCGGCCGATCGCGCCGCATTCATGGATGCACGCCTCGCTGCGCTTCGCGCGGGTCTCGAGCTCACTCCCGATCAGGAAAAGCTTTGGCCGCCGGTCGATGCCGCATTTCGCGATCTCTTCAAGACATTTGCAGACGAACGGGAGAAGGCGAGAAGCGAAGGCCGCCCGGCCGATCCGATCGCCCGCTTGCAGCGCGTCAGCGAGAACGAGATTGCTCGCGGGCAGGATCTGAAGAAACTCGCGGATGCCGCGGCTCCCCTTTATGCCGCTCTGACGGACGATCAGAAGAAGCGGCTGCCGATCCTGCTGCATGCCGCCCATCTTTTTCCGTGGCATCGGCACTTAGCCATGGGTGAAGAATGGCGCGGGCACGAAGGCGGCCCGGGCGGCGATCTCGACCGCGGCGATCGTCCGGATCACGAGGACGAAGACCAGCGCTAAAGGATTTCGCGCGCGAACGAGGGCAGGACCCGGGTCCTGCCCTTAGCTTTGGCGCTCAGATTTGGCGTTCAGCTTTGGCGCTTGGCCAGAAGATCGCGGATCTCTTCGAGCAGGACTTCCTGGCGCGGTGGCGGCGCGGCGGCTTTTTCGGCCTGCTGCTCGTGCAGGACGCGTGCGCGGAACATGCTGATGCTGCGCACGATGAGAAAGAGCACGAAGGCGATGATCAGGAAATTGAGCGTCACCGTCAGGAAGCTGCCCCACGCAAGGACCGCACCCTGTTTGCGCGCCTCAGAAAGCACGGGCGAGGTCACGGCTTTCGAGAGCGGCAGGAAGTAATTGGTGAAATCGAGACCACCGCTGATCGCGCCGATGACCGGCATGATGATGTCGTTGACGAGCGACTCGATGATCTTGCCGAAGGCGGCGCCGATGATCACGGCGACGGCAAGGTCGACGACATTGCCGCGCATCGCAAAGTCACGAAATTCTTTCCACATCTTCACCCCCTGTCGGCGCAAGGACGGTCGCGGCACTAGCGATCGCGCGGGGCAGGCTACCAGAACTTATGGAAATGGTGGAGCGGCCCGGGGCCATGCCCCACATTGAGGGCATCCGCGGTCGCAAGCGCTTCATTGACATAGGCCTTTGCGGCCTCGATCGCGCTCGAAAGCTCGCGGCCCTGCGCAAGCTCGGCGGCAATGGCCGCCGAAAGCGTGCAGCCCGTCCCATGCGTATCCTTTGCCGTAAGCCGCGGCGCCGAAAAGCTTCGATGCGAAGTTCCGTCGAACAGGATGTCCTCGGCTTTCTCGCTTTCAAGATGGCCGCCCTTGATCAGGACGGCCGCAAATCCGCGCCTCTGCAGGTCTTCGGCGAGCTTGTGCATGGAAGCGAGCGTGGTTGGAGCCGGCGCGCCGGCCAATGCCGCGGCCTCGTCGAGATTGGGCGCAACGAGCGTGACGAGAGGTGCAAGATGATCGAGAATGGCGCTTGCGACGTCTCCGATCGCCAATGGATCACCGCTCGAGGCGACGAGCACCGGATCGAGCACGATGTGTTTGGGACGGTAATGGGCAAGCCGCCCCGCCAATGTTTCTATGATATCCGGCGCAGCAAGCATGCCGATCTTCACCGCAGCGATCTCAATGTCGGCGAAGAGCGCGTCGATCTCCATGCCCACGAACTCGGCAGGTACTGGGTCCATGCCGACGACGCCGCGCGTATTCTGGGCGGTGAGCGCGGTAGCGACCGCAAGCCCGTGGCAGCGCAGGGCGGCAAAGGTCTTGATGTCGGCGAGCACGCCCGCCCCGCCTGAAGGATCGAAGCCGGCCACCGACAGGACGTTAGGGATCATCAGACTTTCACCAAAGGCTCGCCCGGCTCTGGCTTACGCCGGCGGAACAATTTGTGGCGATGGCGGATCGGCAATCCGATCAGATGAACGATGCCGCCGCCGATAATGAAACCGATGATCCCGGCCAGAAATCCTTCGGTCGTCGTCGGCAACGCCGGCTGGAACGTCTCGTATGTCCGCTCGGCGATATAGGGATCGAAAGTCTCGAACAGATTGAGCCAGCGGCCCGCTACGTTCGGATTGTCGAAGGCCGCTGCGGCGCGGTGCAACCTGGCGAGCCTTTCGATGATGCGTTGCATCTCATCGCCCTGGCCCTGCACCAGCCGATCGGAATTGGCCTCGAGGCGCGCGACCGCTTCATGTTCGGTGAGCTTTTGGGCCGCCGCCTGCGCATCGAATTGCGCCACGATGGCCGAGAGTTCGTCTATAGCGCCGCCAAGCCGCTGGCGATATTGCTGCCAGAACTCCGGCATTTGCGTCGTCGCAATGCCAAAGACTAGAGCGAAAAAGAGGGCAATGCGGCCGATAATCATCCGACCTCCCTAGATCACGATGCTTTTGGAGCATGGACGTGATCGATTCTAGAGCGCGACAAAGATTCAATTTGGAATGGGCTCGCGCTTCGAGGCGCCGCTTACCGGCACACCGTGCCTTCTAATATAGGTCATCGGCGCGCAAGATGGCGGCGTTTCGGCCATCTCTGAGCGGAAAATCTAGGGCATCGTCAGGAGGCCCGCGTGACCTTCGCTCGTGCCGAACAGGAGACGCCGGCCCGCTTCGTCCCAGGCGAGCGCAGAAACCGGATCGTGCCCCTCGCTCTCCGGCTTTCGCACCAGGATTTCGGCGGCGTCAGTCAGCCGGCAAAGCAGGATCCAACCGTCCTCGTAGCCGATGGCGATCACGAGCGCCTGCGGGTGAAAGGCGACGCGCGAAACTTTCGCCGGCCGCACGCCGCATTCCCGCGGCGCCTTTTTCATCGGGCCGTCCTTGTCCTTGAAGGGCCAGACGATACAGGCCTCGGCACCGGAGGTGGCGAGCCAATGTCCGTCGCTCGACCAGGAAAAAGAGCGGGTCTTTGCGGGATAGCCGCTCATGCGCATGTCGCGCTTGTCTGCGAGCCGCCAACCGTGCAGCGCATTCTCCTGCATCGAGGTGACCAGGAAGCGCCCGTCCGGCGAGAAGGAGGCATCGAGATGCGAGCCCTTCCAGGAGAGGACCTCGGGCGTTGCGGCGGTATTCGGAAACCACAGCGTCGCGCCATTGTAATGGGCGATGGCGAGGCGGTAGCCCTTCGGCGCATAGGCAAGGCCTCGAACGGAGGAAGGCGCGCTGAAGGATTTCACCGCGCCTTGCGGATCGCGTGCACTCACCTGCCGGCCGCTCGACCAGGCGATCGAGGAATCCTCGCGCCCGGCGAGGGCGTCGATCCATTGCCCGGCAGAGGCAATCTCTTCGAGCGCGCCCTTGACATCCATCGCGACGACGCGGCCGTCATCGCCGCCGGTCACCAATTTCTGCCCGGCCTTGGCGGCGACGAGGATCGTGCCGTCGCGATGCAGCGCGACGCGTTTTTCTTCCCCGTCGAAGCGCAAAGCCGTGCCGTCGCCGAGCGCGAGCGCCGGAACACCGGCGAGAAAGCAGCCCGCCGTGACATGTGCGCCGGCGGCGATCTTCATGACGTTCTCGGCGAGCGAGCTTTGCGTCATGCCAAGGCTCTCTGTGCCATCCCGCACATCAGGCCGCGCAGGCCAAGAAGCCCTGCCTGATTTCGTCTTCCTTGAGATCGCGCCCGATGAAGACCACGCGGCTCTTGCGCGGTTCGGCCGCTTTCCATTCGCGCTGCAAATCGCCGTCGAGGATCATATGCACGCCCTGGAAGACGAAGCGCTTCGGCTCGTTCTTGAAGGCGAGAATTCCCTTCGAGCGCAAGATCGAGGGGCCTTCCTTTTGCACATAGGCGTTGAGCCAAGGCAAAAACTTCTCCGGATCCACGTCGCCGTCGATCGAAAGCGCGACGGATTGCATATCTTCGTCGTGATAATGCTTCAGGCCGCCTTGATGCGCGCCATGATCATCGTGGCCGTGAGCGTGATGTCCGTGATCATGATCGTGATGATGATCATGGTCGTGGTCGTGATGGTGATCATCGTCCTCGCTTTCGAGGAAAGCCGGCTCGATTTCGAGAATGCGGTCGAGATCGAACGCGTTGCGGCCTAGGACGGCATCGAGCGGCACGTCGCATTTCACTGTCTTGTGAAGCTTGGCATAGGGATTGATCGCGCGAATGCGCGCCTCGACCTCGGCCAGTTCCGCGGGGCTCACGAGATCTGTCTTGTTGAGTAGGATCACGTCGGCGAAGGCGATCTGGTTCTTCGCTTCCGGCGCGTCCTTCAGCCGCTCGACGAGCCATTTGGCATCGGCGACGGTCACCACCGCGTCGAGCCGCGCTGCACCTTCGACATCGGCGTCGACGAAGAACGTCTGCGCAACGGGGGCAGGATCGGCGAGCCCCGTCGTTTCGACAAGGATCGCATCGAACTTGCCTTTGCGCTTCATCAAGCCTTCGATGATCCGGATGAGATCGCCGCGCACCGTGCAGCAAATACAGCCATTGTTCATCTCGAAAATTTCTTCGTCGGCACCGACGACGAGATCATTGTCTATGCCGATCTCGCCGAATTCATTGACGATTACTGCATATTTCTTGCCGTGCGGCTCGCTCAGGATACGGTTGAGCAATGTGGTCTTGCCGGCGCCGAGATAGCCGGTGAGCACGGTGACGGGAATCTTTTCGGCCATGCCTAGCTCCGAGACGAGGGGATCCCGCCGAAAACGGCGGCGATGAGGGAGGCCCGCGAGAGGGACTGTCCGTTATATTGTATCGCATCGTGGCAATATTAATCCCGCCGCCGAGTTCCCGTGGCGAGACCCCGCGCCAGCTCAAAGCCCGCGATAGTTCCGCCACCCTCTGAGCCGCAACTGGCAGGCCGGACATTCGCCGCAACCATAACCCCAATCGTGCCTCCGGCCGCGCTCGCCCAGATAGCAGGTATGGGTCTCCTCGACGATGAGCTCGATCAGAGCCGGTCCGCCGAGCTGCTCGGCGAGCCGCCACGTCTGCGCCTTATCGAGCCACATCAGCGGCGTCTCGAGCAGGAAGTTTTTCTCCATGCCGAGGTTGAGCGCAACTTGCATCGCTTTGACCGTATCGTCGCGGCAATCGGGGTAGCCTGAGAAATCCGTCTCGCACATGCCGCCGACGATATGACGCAGGCCGCGCCGATAGGCGATCGCCGCCGCAAAGGTGAGGAAGAGCAGATTGCGCCCCGGCACGAACGTATTGGGCAGGCCGCTGGCATCGGTCGCGATCGCAACCTCCCGCGTCATGCCGGTCGCCGAGATCTGCCCGAGGATGCCGAGATCGAGCAGATGATCCTTGCCGAGCCGCCCCTCCCAGCGGGACTTGATGGCCACGATTTTTTTCAGGATCTCGGGGCGCTGGTCGAGTTCGACCCGATGGCGCTGGCGATAGTCGAACCCGATGGTCTCGACCCGGTCGAACCGCTCGAGCGCGAGCGCGAGGCAGGTGGTCGAATCCTGGCCCCCGGAGAAGAGGACGAGCGCGTCAGCCATGGCGCGAACGGAAATAGCACGATTTGGAGCGGGGCGAGGGCATAGCGGTTAAGCCTTTGTCATAGCTTACAATCGATTGCAAAGTTCGCGCCTGCCCTCGGCACCTTCCTATTGCGAAAGCGGCCCACATGATCCATTTTAGCGCCGGGAGGTTGGCGGTGGACGCACCACTCGCCAACCGGGTCAGGTCCGGAAGGAAGCAGCCCAGACGAGACCGGGCGGGTCTCTGTCCAGCCTCCCACTTCTCACATGACGATTGGGCTAGCGAGCGCGCTTGCGCCGCGGCCCGCTTTTTTCATAGATCATCCGGGCAAGCGCCAGGACCAGTCGGCAAGGAGGCCGAAGCGATGGATCGCGACGCGTCCGAGCCGGACCTCAATCTCAACGATCCGCCGGCGCCCTATCGCGTGCTGGCGCGCAAATATCGGCCCGCGAGCTTCGAGGACCTCATCGGCCAGGAGCCGATGGTGAAAACGCTGTCCAATGCTTTCGACCTCGGGCGCATCCACCAGGCCTATCTGCTGACCGGCGTGCGCGGTGTCGGCAAGACAACGACGGCCCGAATCCTGGCGCGCGCCTTCAACTACGAACTTCCCGCGCAAGGCGTGAACCAGCCGACCATCCATATGCCGGAGCTCGGCGTCCACTGCCAGGCGATCATCGATTCGCGTCATGTCGACGTGATCGAAATGGATGCGGCCTCGCATACCGGCATCGACGACGTGCGCGAGATCATCGACAATGCGCGCTATAGGCCGGTTCTTGCGCGCACGAAGGTCTATATTATCGACGAAGTCCACATGCTCTCAAAACAGGCCTTCAACGGCCTCTTGAAGACCCTCGAAGAGCCGCCGGACCACGTCAAGTTCATCTTCGCGACGACCGAGATCGAGAAAGTGCCGGTGACGGTGCGCTCGCGCTGCCAAAGGTTCGATTTGCGGCGCGTCGAAGCGGATGTGCTCGTCGCCCATCTTGCCAAGATCTGCGTCAAGGAAGGCATTGCGGTCGAGGCGGAAGCGCTCGCCCTCATCGCCCGCGTTTCGGAAGGCTCGGTGCGCGACTCGCTCTCGCTGCTCGATCAGGCCATTGCCCACGCGAAGGGCGGCGGGCTGCGCAGCGAAGTGAAAGCCGAAGATTTGCGCGCCATGCTGGGTCTTGCCGATCATGCGCGGATCATCGATCTCTTCGAAGAGAGCATGAAAGGCGACGTCGCGGCGGCCCTCGGCTCTCTGAAAGCGCTCTACGATGCCGGCGCCGACCCGGCGCGCGTCCTCGGGGAACTCGCCGAATTCGTCCATTTCGTCACGCGCCTCAAGCTCGCGCCCGAGACGGCCAAGGATCCCGCCGTCACTGAGGAAGAGCGCCGCCGCGGCGGCGAATTCGCGAAAGTGCTTTCTCTCCCCGTGCTCAGCCGCGCCTGGCAATTGCTGCTCAAGGGCCTGCAGGAAGTAAGGGATGCGCCGCGCCCGCTCGCTGCGGCCGACATGGTGATCGTGCGGCTCGCTTATGCGGCGGACCTGCCTACCCCCGACGAGGCTCTGCGCCGGCTGACGCAAGGCGGTCCCTCGGCCCCCGCGCCGGCTCGCGCTCCGGCGCCCGTTGCCGGCGCGAGCCGCGCCAGTGCGACCGTGCAAGCCAGAGTGCCGGCTCCGGCCGCGCCGCAGGAGCCGCGGCTCACCAGTTTCCAGGATGTCGTGGCGCTCACTGCCGCGCGCCGCGACATTCAGCTCAAGATCGCGCTCGAGCGCGACGTCCGGCTCGTCCGTTTCGAGGAAGGATCGATCGACTTCGCGCTCTCCCCCGGCGCCTCGCCTGCCCTTGCCCAGCAGCTTGCCCGCCGGCTGCAGGAATGGACGGGGCGGCGCTGGATGGTCGCCCTTTCGAGCGAGCCCGGCGCGCCGAGCCTCAGCGAACAATCCGAGGCCGCAGCGGCTTCCGCTCTCCATGGCGTGCAGTCGGAACCGATCGTGCGACGTGCGCTGGCCCTCTTCCCGGGCGCTGAAATCGTGGCGATCCGCAATTGCGAACCGCAAGGCGAGGCGGCCGAAGCAAGCGACGAAGTCGCCTATGCGGACCAGACCTTTACCGAAGACGATCTCTAATCCGCGTTTCGGAGTCGAGGCATGCCCGATATTATGAGCTTGATGAAACAGGCGCAGGCCGTGCAGGCGAAAATGCAGGAGGCGCAAGCGGAGATGGAGCGCCTCGAGGTCGAAGGCCAGGCGGGCGGCGGCCTCGTGCGCGTCACCCTCACCGCCAAAGGCCAGATGAAAGCCCTCGCGATCGATGCGTCCCTTGTCAAGCCGGAGGAGCGCGAGATCCTCGAAGATCTCATCGTCGCGGCGCATGAAGATGCGCGCAAGAAGGCCGAGCGGCTGGTCGAGGAAAAGATGAAGGCGGTGACGGCAGGGCTGCCGCTACCGCCCGGCATGAAGCTCTTCTGATGGCCGAACGTGTCGCCGGACCCGAAATCGAGCGGCTGATCCAATTGCTGGCTCGCCTGCCGGGCCTGGGTCCGCGATCCGCGCGCCGTGCGGCACTCCATCTCATCAGAAAGCGCGAAGAATTGCTCTCGCCGCTCGCGGACGCACTGGCAGCAGCGCGCGAGCGCATCGTCGTTTGCTCGGTCTGCGGCAATATCGACAGCTGCGACCCGTGCACTCTCTGCCGCGACGTGCGGCGCGACCGCAAGCTGCTGATTGTCGTCGAGACTGTCGCCGACCTCTGGGCGCTCGAGCGTGCCGGCGCGCTCTCGGCGCGCTATCACGTCCTCGGCGGGTGTCTCTCGCCGCTCGACGGCATCGGACCGAAGGAGCTCAATCTGGCCGGGCTTGTCGACCGCGTAGCCAGCGACGGCGTCGAGGAAGTGGTGCTCGCAGTCAATGCAACCGTCGATGGCCAGACCACGGCGCATTACATCACCGATCTTCTCTCCCACTTGCCGGTGCGCGTCACGCGGCTCGCGCATGGCGTGCCGGTCGGCGGCGAGCTCGACTATCTCGACGAAGGAACGCTCGTCGCCGCGATCCGCAGCCGCAGCGATTTCTGACGCCGCGCGAACGGCCAAGTTGACGGTTCATTCATTCTGTTCGCTGCAAATTTGTTCACTCTTCTCCCTTAAGAACTCAACTCAGATGCGCGCGATCGCGCGTCCCAAGTTCTCGAAGCAGCCGGGGGGCGAACATGCAGAGCGCTTGCGTGCGCGGCAGAATTTTGCCGCCGAACGCCACATCCCCGTCGCTTGCTCCCCTCTATCGATTTTTCACCGCCTCGAAGCGCGGCCTGCCGCAAAGAGCTTCTTCTGCGTCGGCCGCACCCGGGCATTTCATTTTTCATCACCCACTGAAGTCCATCTCCGGGAGTTTTGCCGCCCGGGAACCCCAAGGAGCGCTCTGAATGGGCAAGACGATACTGACGGTCGATGATTCGCGCACGATGCGCGACATGCTGTTGCTGGCGCTTTCCGGCGCAGGCTATCGCGTGGTCCAAGCCGAGGACGGCATGCATGGCCTCGAGGTTCTGCGGCAGGAAACGCCGGACGTGATTGTCACCGACATCAACATGCCGCGGCTCGACGGGTTCGGTTTCATCGAGCGCGTGCGCCACGACTCCAAACATCGCGCCGTGCCGATTCTCGTCCTCACGACCGAGAGCGACGCCGAAAAGAAGGATCGGGCGCGGCGGGCCGGGGCCACCGGCTGGATTGTGAAACCCTTCGATCCGACGAAACTCCTGGCGGCTGTCCGCCGCGTCGCAGCCTGATCGGGGAGACGATCCTTGGACCCGATGGCAGCCATCAAACAGACCTTCTTCCAGGAATGCGAGGAACAGCTCGGCGAACTGGAATCGGGTCTCCTCGCCCTGGAAGGCGGCGATACCGACCCCGAGACGGTGAACGCCGTGTTCCGCGCCGTGCATTCGATCAAAGGCGGCGCCGGCGCGTTCAGTCTCGAGGATCTCGTCCGGTTCGCACATGTATTCGAGACCGCGCTCGATCATATCCGGGCCGGCCGGGTTGTCGCGACGCCCGATGTCCTCAAGATTCTCTTGCGCGCAGCCGATGTCTTGGCGGATCTCGTGCATGCGGCGCGCGACGGGGGCGAGGTCGATGCCGAACGCAGCCAGGCACTCACGGGAGAATTGCGCGGCCTTGATCCGAACGGCGGAGCTGAAGCGGCCGAGGATGATCTTTCGGGGCTGAATTTCCAGCCGATCCAGGTATCGTTCGACGATCTCGACGATCCTCTGGAACCCGCCAAACGATCGTTCCTCATCAGGTTCAAGCCGAAGCCCAGCCTCTATGCGAAGGCCAATGAGGCGGCGCTCATCCTGCGCGAACTCGGCGAGCTCGGCCGCACGAAGGTTGCCTGCGACACGTCCGAATTGCCCCTGCTCAGCGAGCTCGATCCGGAAGGTGCCTATCTCGCCTGGACGATCGAGCTCGAAACCGAGCAGGACGAAGCGGCGATCCGGGAAGTCTTCGAATTCGTCGCCTGGGATTGCGAGCTCGAGATCGGCCAACCCGGAGAGGCGCCGCCAGCGGGCGCGGACATTGACGACGAGGTCGCCGCATTGCTTGCAAAGGTCGGCGCCTCGCTCGATGAGGAAACGAGCGAGCCGAAAACGCAGGACCTCATCGAGAAGGCGGAACCAGAAAAACCGCGCGAAACGGTAAAGCCAGGCAAAGGGAGCCCGGAGACCGAGGGCAAGGCTGCAACACAAACGATCCGCGTCGATCTCGACCGGGTCGACCGGCTGATCGATCTCGTGGGCGAGCTCGTCATCAATCAGGCGATGCTTGCCCAGCGCGTCGGCGAGGCAGGACTCGCGCGCGCCTCGGCGGTCGTCGTGGGGCTCGACGAGCTCGAGCAATTGACGCGCGAAATTCAAGACAGCGTGATGGCGATCCGCGCCCAGCCGGTGAAATCGGTCTTCCAGCGCATGCCTCGCCTGGTGCGCGAGCTCGCCGCCATGACCGGCAAGTCGGTACGCCTCGTGAGCGAAGGCGAAACCACCGAAGTCGACAAGACCGTGATCGAGCGGCTGACAGATCCGCTCACCCATATGATCCGCAACGCCATCGATCACGGGATCGAAAAGCCCGAGGTGCGCGCGGCAAGCGGCAAGCCGGAAGAGGGTGTCGTGCGGCTGTCGGCTTTGCATCGCTCCGGCCGCATCGTGATCGAGGTTTCGGACGATGGCGCCGGAATCGATCGTCCCCGCGTCAAGAAGATCGCCGCCGACAAGGGGCTGATCGCCGCCGATGCTTTGCTCTCGGACGATGAGATCGACAATCTGATCTTCCTGCCGGGATTTTCGACCGCTTCGGTGGTGTCCGATATTTCCGGCCGCGGCGTCGGCATGGACGTAGTGAAACGCTCGATCCAGGCGCTCGGCGGGCGCATCTCGATCAGCTCGCGTCCCGGCCGCGGCTCGACGTTCACGATGAGCCTGCCTCTGACGCTTGCGGTGCTCGACGGCATGGTGGTCACGGTAGCGCACCAGACGCTTGTCGTACCGCTTACCGCGATTATCGAGAGCCTGAAGCCCAAGGCGTCGGAAGTTCACGGAATGGGCGGCACGGCGCGGGTGATCTCGATCCGCAATAAGTTCACCCCGTTGATCGACGTCGGCCGCGAGCTCGGATATCGAGCGGAGGCCGCCGATCCGCTCGCCGGCGTGGTCCTGCTCGTCGAGACCGAGGGCGGCGGACGCAGCGCGCTCTTGGTCGATGCGATCCAGGGCCAGCGGCAGGTCGTCATCAAAAGCCTCGAAGCCAATTATCGCCACGTTGCCGGCATAGCTGCCGCGACCATTCTCGGCGATGGCCGCGTCGCGCTCATTCTCGACATCGATGCGGTTGTCGCCGGCTCGCAGGCCGAGGCAGGAATCTACGAGGCGGAGCTCGCGAGCTGATCATGACCGAAACGCAGAATGAGACCATGCGCGAATTGATCGCCTTCCGCATCGGCGCCCAGGAATTCTGTGTCGACATCATGTCGGTGCGCGAGATCCGCGGCTATACGCAGGCAACCGCCCTGCCGCAGGCGCCTTCTTTCGTGCGCGGCGTCATCAATCTGCGCGGCGCCGTTCTGCCCATCGTCGATCTTGCCGTGCGCCTCGGCTTTCCGCCGCCCGAGCCGACCGCCCGGCACGTGATCATGGTGGTCAATATCGGCGCGCAGGTGGTCGGACTTCTGGTCGATGCGGTGCTCGACATATTGACGGTCGAGGAAGGGGCCATCCAGCCGACGCCGGATGTCGCCTCGGAAATGGCGAAAGTCTTCACCCGCGGGGTTTTGGCAATCGACGGGCGGATGATCAGTCTCATCGGCCTCGACCACGTTCTGCCGGCGGAAAGCGCAGCCGCCTGATTCTCGCCGATTGCGATCCGGCGGAATGTGAACCTGAAGCGCGCTCTGCTGTTATAAGGTCGGGCCTCTACCGGCTCCGGCGAGCACGTAATGGCCCTTGCACCGATTTTGGATCGCTCCGCGTCGCGCCTGCGCGGCTTCGTGCGCCGGAACGAAGTCGCCCTCATCGGCATGGCGATCGGCATCGGCGCGGTCGCCGCGGTGCTCGTCGCGCTCATTTCGGGTGCCGTCGGGCTCTGTCATCATCTCTTTTTCGGCGTGCCCTGGGGCAAAAGGCTGAGCGGCGCTATGGCGCTCAACGCGCCTCTTCTCGCGCTCATTCCGATGGCCGGCGGCGTCATCCTTGGGCTCACCGGCATTTTGATCAAGCGGTGGCGGCCGCGCCGGCCGATCGATGCGATCGAGGCCAATGCACTCCAAGGCGGCCGCATGTCGCTCACCGACAGCATCCTCGTCACGCTGCAGACGATCGTCTCTTGTGGCTTCGGCGCCTCGGTCGGCCTCGAGGCGGGCTATACGCAGATCGGCTCCGGCCTCGCCTCGACGCTCGGCGCAGCGTTCAAAATGCGGCGCGGCGATATGCGCACCTTGGTGGGATGCGGAGCCGCCGGTGCAATCGCCGCAGGCTTCGGATCGTCGCTAACCGGCGCCTTCTACGCCTTCGAGCTGATCATCGGAACCTATACGCCCTTCGGCCTCGCCTCTGTGATGGCGGCGGCGATCGCTGCGGTGCTCGTCGCGTCCTGGCTCGGCGTCGACAATTCGTTCGTTGCGCATCTTGCGCCGACCTATGCCATCACGCAGCTCGATCTCCTCGCCTTTTTCGTCCTCTCCATCGCCTGCGCGATCGTCGGGATCGGCATCATGCGCGGTGTGACCTTCGTCGAAACTTTGTTCAAACGAAGCCATGCGCCTGGCTTTTTGCAGCCGGTGATCGGAGGATTGGCGGTGGGGCTCCTCGCACTGGCAACGCCGCACGTGCTGGCCTCCGGCCATGGCGCGCTCGCGGAGATCTATCGGCAGACGCAAACCGACGTCGTTGCTCTCTGCCTGACGGTCCTTTTGAAGTCGGTGGCATCGGCGATCTCGATCGGCTCGGGCTTTCGCGGCGGTCTCTTCTTCGCCTCGCTCTTTCTCGGCGGCATGGTCGGCAAGATCTTCGCCGGCGTCTTGCCGATCTTGTCTGCGGGCTTCACGCCGGATCCGGCCGTCTACGTGACGGTGGGCATGGCGGCCTTGGGGGTCGCGGTCGTCGGCGGCCCTCTGACGATGAGCTTCTTGGCGCTCGAGACGACGGGCGATTTTCGGCTCACCGTGGTGATCCTAATGGCCGCGACGATCGTCTCGGTCGTCGTGCGCCGGACGTTCGGCTATTCCTTCGCCACGTGGCGGCTGCATTTGCGCGGCGAGTCGATCCGCAGCGCGCAGGACGTCGGCTGGATGCGCAATCTGACGGTTGCACGCATGATGCGGCCGGATGTCACCTTAGCACCGCTCAATCAGAAGATCGCCGAATTCCGTGACGCCTTTCCGCTCGGCGCGCTGCAGTGGGTCGTCGCCATCGACGCGGAGCGCCGCTATGCCGGTCTCGTCGCGGTGACGGATGCGCATCTGGCGAAGAGCGATGAGGAGCCGATTGCGAGCCTGCTGCGCCACAAAGACGACGTTCTCCTGCCGGCGATGAACATCAAACAGGCGGCGGAGATTTTCGAGCGGACCGAGAGCGAGGCGCTGGTCGTGCTCGCAGACATCAAGAGCCGGCGGCCCATCGGCATCCTCACCGAGGCGCATGTGCTGCGCCGCTATACCGAGGAATTGGAGAAACAGCGCCGCGATCTCTCGGGCGAGAAATGGCTCGGCGAGACCTGAGCCGACACGGCTCTGCCAAACCGCGGTCATATCTCGCGCTCTCGTCTTCCGGCACGGATCGGATGATCGGCGCATATACGCCTATTGCACGCATATGCGCCGAGTTCTTGCCGTTCAGTGGAATATCGCGACGAACGCGCCGGGGGCTGCGCCCGGTGCGCCTTGGCGCTCGACTGTGAACGCGCGGCCGGCTAGGGTCGCGACGCGGTCGTCGAACGGATTGGCGGCGGGTTGCGCGCTCGACGCGGAACGATGGCCGTGCGTCTTATAGGGGATGGCCTCTGTACGTTCCACGACGAACGCCCGGCCGCCGAGCGTCGCGGCACGATCGGCAAGCGGATTGCCGAAAGCTCGAACGCTCCTCCCATCGAGACCGCGGTTCGGCGCCCGGTAGCCAATTCCTTCTGCCCGTTCCATCGTGAAAGCCGTGCCGCCGAGCGTTGCGGCGCGGTCGGCCAACGGATTGTAGCTCGCGCTATCCGCCAAGGCGGCCGGGCCGCCTAGCACGGCAGCGGCGAGGATCAGGGAAATACGGAGGCTTGTCATTGAGTGAACTCCTCGTTCGAACACCGCAGCAATGCGCCGGATCGCGTTCGCCGGCAGGACCATCTCGATGTTCCACCAGTAACTATTTTGCAGATAGTGACTATTCAAGATGTACAGACTTGCAGGATTATCCCAGGATTGCTATCTTTCGCTCATGAAGAACGGCTATGCGCAAGATTGTCCGGTCGCCCGCACGCTCGACGTCGTGGGCGAGAAGTGGAGCCTGCTTATTCTGCGGGACCTCGCTCAAAAGGGCCCGCTGCGGTTTCAGGACCTCGAAACGGGGCTCGGAGGGGTGGCGCCGAACACGCTTTCTGCGCGGCTCAAGACATTGGAAGAGCAGGGAGTGATCGAAGCGCGGCTCTACGAGGCGCATCCGCCGCGCTACGAATATGTTCTGACCGCCAAAGGCCTCGCGCTTCGTCCGGTGTTGAAGGCGCTCCGCGATTGGGGTGAACGTTACGCCGAGCCGAGCGCCGCGGGTGTTGGGACGAGCGTGCCGCGCGCATTCCGGCGCAGCGGCCCGGCGGACAAGCAAAGAGACAGCCGGTCGGCGCCGTCTCGCTGATCGGCCGCACCTGCCGCAGCAAGCGAATGCTCGAGAGAGGATAGCGGCCGAGCGCGGTTCGCGCTTTCTTGACGAGACCACCGCCCGAGCGACACGCCCCTGTCAAATGTCTGCGCTAGCCGGGCCGCTTCGGAACGAATGGAATCTGGCATGAGATATTGGATTGCGGCCGCGGCGCTTCTCGTCGTGGCGACATCGAGTGAAGCTGCCGAAATCCCCGCGCAAGATCTCGCGAAGATCGACACGATCGTCGTTCTCTACGCCGAGAACCGCAGTTTCGATGCGCTTTATGGCGAGTTCCCCGGCACCAATGGGCTCGCCAATGTGACGCCACAAATGGCGCTGCAGCGCGACCGCGACGGCAGCGTGCTGAAGGAACTGCCGCCGATTTGGGGCGGGCTCACAGCCAAAGGGGTCACGCCGAAGATCGATGAAGCGCACACCAAGGGCCTGCCGAACGCGCCTTTCGCCATCGACGATCCGAAAGGCTTCAATCTGCCGCTCAGCGTGCCGACCCGTGATCTCTGGCATCGGTTCTACGAGAACCAGATGCAGATCGACGGCGGCAAGAACGATCGCTTCGTTGCCTATGCCGACTCCGGCGCCCTCGTGATGGGCCATTATGACGGCGCGAAACTTCCGCTCTGGGACATAGCCAAGCGCTATACGCTCGCCGACAATTTCTTCATGGGCGCGTTCGGCGGCTCGTTCCTCAATCATTTCGAGCTGATCTGCGCCTGCGCGCCCGTCTATCCCGATGCCGACAAGAGCCCGGCCAAGGGCCTGATCTCGGTCGTCGAGCCCGATGGCGTGAGCTTGAAGCCGGCGCCCGATTCGCCCGCCTCGGCGATGGATGGGCCGCCGAAGTTCGTCAGCGACGGAATGATCACGCCGGATTTTTTCGTGATCAATACGATGCAGCCGCCTTATCAGCCGAGCGCCAATCGGCCGGCGCCGGGCGGCGATCCGGCCTATGCCGATCCTGGCAAGCCGACGACCTTGCCGCCGCAGATCATGCCCAATATCGGCGATCTTTTGAGCGCGAAGGGCATTTCATGGGCCTGGTATGCGGGCGCTTGGCAGGCGGCGCTCGACGGCAAGAACGGCAAGCCCGCGCCGGACTTCCAATATCACCATCAGCCCTTCAATTATTTCGCCGATCTGGCGCCAGGCAAACCGGCGCGCGCGGAGCATTTGCGCGACGGCGGGCTCGACGGCGCGCTCTTTGTTGCGGCGATCGATGCGGGCAAGCTGCCGCAAGTCGCGTTTTACAAGCCGCAAGGCAATCTCAACGAACATCCGGGATATGCCGACGTGCTTTCGGGCGACGAGCATCTCGCCGAGGTCGTCGCCCATCTCGAGAAGAGCCCGCAATGGGCGCATATGCTGGTGATCGTCACCTATGACGAGAACGGTGGCTTCTGGGATCATGCGGCGCCGCCCAAGGCGGACCGATTCGGTCCGGGCACGCGCGTGCCGGCTCTGATCATCTCGCCTTTTGCCAAGCGCGGCTTCGTCGATCACACGCTTTACGATACGACCTCGATCCTGCGCTTCATCACGCGTCGGTTCGATCTGCCGGTGCTCGCGGGGATTACGGCGCGCGACGAAGCCATGCAGAAGGCAGGCAGCGGCCGGATTGGCGACCTCACGAACGCGCTGGAGCTCGGGGGGAAGTAGAACGCCTGCTTTACCACCTTTCCGGCCACGCTTGGCGCCGAGCCAGGACGATGAACATTTCCGGCTGCCCCTGGATCCCCGGATCTCCGCCCTCGGACAGGTCCGAGGGCTCGTCCGGGAAAGTGAATTGCCGCGCGTCGTTCAGTTCTTGGACGCCGAAATCTCAAGTGCCGCGAGCAGAGGCCCGAGGAATTCTTCGTACTCCCGCCACCGGCCCACGGCCTTTTTGTAAATCGGTTGGCGGACCTGCATGAAACTCGCGGTGCGAACCGGCCGCTCCGTCTCGTGAAATGAGAGGCAGCGGTCGTCCCAAGGAAGTCCGCAATGGGCGATGATACGCCGCGCCTGGCCTTCGAGATCGGTGACGACCTCCTCATAGTGCACATCGAGGATTCGTCCGGCAGGCAGAACGCGATGCCAATGGGCCATCAGCCGTTCGTAGCGTTTGTAGTAGCGGCCGAGTTCGGCGAGGTCGTAGGTGAACTCCTGCCCATGGGTAAACAATATCGAGAAGCACGAAACGCAGGTGTCGACCGGATCGCGCATCGTGTGGATGATCTTGGCGTTGGGGAGTGCGAGATGGATCAAGCCGACGAGGGCATAGTTCGATGGCATTTTGTCGGTGACGTGGTCGTGCTCGCCAATGTCCTTGCTGGTTTCAGCAAGATACCGCGCTCCGATCCCCTTCAATGCAGATCCATCGAGAGCGGGAACGTAGCTCGGATAGGCGATCCGCGCTCCGTCGGCGCGGTACATGACTTGAGCGATCTTTCTAAACGTTTCCAGTTCCCCGGCACCATGCACCATCGGATGGCTGGCGAGAATTTGCTCGACGAGGGTTGTCCCGGAGCGAGGCATTCCGAGAATGAAGATCGGCTGCCGAGAGGGATCGCCGGCGCCTGATTTGGCATCAATCAACGCACGGCTGAAGGTCGTCTCTATCGCGTCGACGGCGGCCGAAGCAGCCTCCTCGTCGTAAGAGATGGTCGCACGCTTGGCTTTATTGGCCGCCAGCAAATGCTCGAACGAGCGGCGATGATCTTTAAGGTCCGCATAGGCTTTGCCGAGCGCGAAATGCAGGAGCATGGTGGCTTCTTCCGAACCGCCCTCCGCTCCGCTCACGAGTCGCTGCATCGCGATAAGATCTGGATCGTCTGGGACAAATTTCTTCGATAACGAGAGATTGAAATATGCGCCGGCGCTTTTCGGATCGATTTCGATTGCCCTCGAAAGAGCATCTCGGGCTCTTTCCGCTTGCCCAAGCTCATTCAGAGTGAGCCCCATATAATTGTGAGCATCGGAAAAATCCTCTTTCAGCAGCGTCGCTTTCTCGAAGCAAGCGCGGGCTTGTTCGAGCTCGCTGAACTCACGGAGGACAATTCCCTTGTTGTAGTAAGCCTCGGCGAAATCGGACTTCAGCGCGATCGCTTTGTCGCAACTCGCCAGCGCTTCGTCGAGCCGGCCGAGTTCCTTGAGGACTTTGGCGCGATCAGAGTAAACCTCCGCCTGATCGGGTTCGAGAGCAATAGCCCTTTCATAGCTCGCCAGCGACGCATCACGACGCCCGAGTTCATTGAGAACGATGGCGCGATTATGGTGCGCCTCGGCGCAGGCCGGCTTTATCGCGATCGCCCGGTCATAGCTCGCCAAGGCGTCCTCTGTGCGGCCAACCTCTTTAAGAGCATTTCCTAGATTTAGCTGAGCATCGACATGAGCAGCATTGAGGGCGAGGGCCTTCGAGTAGGACGTTATCGCCTCGTCGAATCGTTTGAGTTCCGCGAGAAGATTCCCGCGATTATAATAAGCTTCGCTGTCCGGCCTGAGGGCGAGCGCCTTGTCGTAGCTCGCGAGCGCCTCTTCCGGCCGGCCGAGTTCCTTGAGCGCGAGACCGCGATTGTAATAGGCCTCGGCATAATCGGGCTTCAGCGCGATCGCCTTCTCGCAACTGGCGCGCGCCTCTTCGAAACGCCCGAGCTCCTTGAGCGCGACCGCCAGGTTCGAATGGCTCGCCGGAACATGCGGATTGATCGAAACGGCCTTAGAGAGAAGCTCTGCGGCACGCGCGTAATCACGCTTTTGGCAGGCTATGGTGCCGAGCAGGCTCAGAGCGCCGAAATGATCCGGGGCGCTGCGAAGGACCTGCCGATAGATCTCCTCGGCATCAGTGAGCCGGCCTTGTTGATGGAGCGCGAATGCGCTTTGCATTTGCGTCTGAAGGTCGAAGGCCGAGACTTGCCTATTTCTCTTTGACATCGCGCTTTCTTTATTACTGGCCGCCAAGCTTCCCTCTGCAGTCCAATTTTGGCTTGAAATCGCATCATCTGCGTTTGCCCCTGGATCCCGGCTCGGCGCCAGCGCCGGCCGGGAAAGTGAGGCGGGGTGGATTGAGGACCTTGTACTACGGCAGTTCCAAGGCAAATTGTTGCCCGACAGCAGCGGACGAACCGATTGTCGATGCCAGCCGCGTATTTCTACATCTTGGCGAGCGAGCGCAATGGCACTCTATACTGCGGCTCAACTGCGGGCCTGGCCAACAGAGTCTTTGAGCACAAGGGCCATTTGCGCCCGGGTTTCACAAGCCGCTACGGGGTAACGCGTCTGGTCTATTACGAGGCCTATGATCGGCTGATGGATGCGCGATCCCGCGAGTATAAGGTCAAGAAATGGCGCCGGGCCTGGAAGCTCGCGTTGATTGAAAGCATGAATCCGCAATGGCTCGATTTGTACGAATCGCTTGCCAATTAGCTGCCACTTCCCCGGACGAGCCCTTGCTTATGGCACATTGCTTGGAGTGTGGGCACGTCCCCGGACGAGCCGCGGAGCGGGCGAAGATCCGGGGCCCAGGGGCCGCTTGCTTGTGCCGCTTGCTATTACTGGATCCCGGATCGGCGCTCCGCGCCGTCCGGGAAAGTGGGGCGCCGCGGACGAGCAGAGGGGCCGGTTGCGTTGTCACCATTGCTGGGAAACTGGGGCACTTCCCCGGACGAGCCCGCGGAGCGGGCGAAGATCCGGGGTCCAGGGCAGTCTGCGCCGATGTTGTCTTACTGGATCCCGGATCGGCGCTCCGCGCCGTCCGGGAAAGTGGGGGCGCTTCCGCAGACGAGCAGAGGGGCAGGTTGCGTTGCCATTACCGGGAAACTGGGCACTTCCCTGGACGAGCCCGCAGAGCGGGCGAAGATCCGGGGTCCAGGGCAGTCTGCGCCGATGTTGTCTTACTGGATCCCGGATCGGCGCTCCGCGCCGTCCGGGAAAGTGGGGCGCTTGCGCGGGCGAGCACGCGGAGCGGGCGACACGGCGCTTGAATCCCCTGGCCCCTCACCCTAGCCCTCTTCCCACGGGTGGGGAGAGGGAATGCCTACGCCGGCTTGGCGAGGCCGACGAGTTTCGGGCGCGCATCCCGGCGCATTTGCGCCACGCGGATATTTTCGAAGAATTGCCGGGCGCTTTCCTTCCAGGTGAACTTGGTCGCGTGGCTGCGGCAGCTCTCCCGCGATATGCCGAGCGCGCGCAAAGCGGCCTGGCGCAGATCGGGCGCGAGCACGCCGGTGCCCGAATCGCCGATCACGTCGAGCGGGCCGGTGACCGGAAAGGCCGCGACCGGCAGGCCCGAGGCGAGCGCCTCGAGCAGGACGATGCCGAACGTATCCGTAAGGCTCGGGAAGACAAAGACGTCGGCCGAAGAATAAACTTTCGCCAGACCCTCGCCGCAGAGCGCGCCAAGGAAATGCACCTGCGGATAGGCGGCGGCAAGGCGCGTCTGCAGCGGTCCGTTGCCGACGACGACTTTCGAGCCGGGCAGATCGAGCCGCAGGAAGGCCTCGACGTTCTTCTCGACGGCGAGCCGGCCGACGAAGAGGAAGATCGGGCGGGGCAGGTCGAGCACATCCTCGGAGCGCGGCCGGAACAAAGTCTCATCGACGCCGCGCGACCAACGCATCAGATTGCGGAAGCCGCGCCCGGCCAGCACACGTTCGAGGCTTGCCGAGCTCACCATCGTGCCCGCCGCCGCATTATGGAAGCGGCGCAGCACGGCGTAGGTAAAAGGGATGGGCACCGGGAGACGCGCCGCGAGATATTCGGGAAAGCGCGTGTGATAGCTCGTCGTGAACGGGCGCCGCTCGCGCAGGCAGGCGCGCCGGGCGGCAAGACCGATCGGTCCTTCGGTGGCGATATGGACGAAGTCCGGCGCGAAATCGGCGATACCGCCGGCGATCTTGCGATGATTCGTCAGCGCTAGGCGGATTTCGCCATAGCCGGGCAAAGGCATTGTCCAGAAATCGGAAGGGGTGAGAAAGCGCACCTCCATGTCGAAACTTGCGGCATGGGCGGCGATATTTTCAAGCGAGCGCACGACGCCATTGATCTGCGGTCCCCAAGCGTCGGTCGCGATGAGAAGTTTGGTCACGCCGCCTTTGCCTCATGCCTTTGCGGCGATGCATCAATGGCAGCCTCCGCCCGCCGGCGCACTTCCTCGCTCCAGCGGACGATTTCGAAAGTCCCGTCGAAATGTTCGACCAAGGCCGTGCAGCTCTCCACCCAATCGCCGGTATTCATATAGCGGATTCCATAATCGTCGTGAATAACGGCGTGGTGGATATGGCCGCAAATGATGCCCTCGACCTCGCGACGCTTGGCTTCGTGCGCGAGCGCCTCCTCGAACCGGCCGATGTGGTTGACGGCGGTCTTCACCTTCAACTTCGCCCAGGAGGAAAGCGACCAATAGGCGAGGCCGAGCCGCCGCCGCAGCGCATTGACATAGGTGTTGATGCCGAGCGCCAGCGTATAGGCGCCGTCGCCGAGAAGGGCGAGCCAGGGTGCGTGACGGACGACGAGGTCGAATTGGTCGCCGTGCATCACAAGATAGCGCTTGCCGTCGGCGGCTTCGTGGACGGCCGTGTCCATCACGTCTATGCCGCCAAAATTATGCCCGACGTAGTCGCGCATGAATTCGTCGTGGTTGCCGGGGATATAAATGATCCGCGCGCCCTTGTGGACGCGTTTCAGCAATTTCTGCACGACGGTGTTGTGCGATTGCGGCCAGAACCAGCCGGACTTGAGCCGCCAGCCGTCGACGACATCCCCGACGAGATAAATCGTATCGACATCGTAATGCCTGAGGAAATCAAGCAGAAGATGCGCCTGGCAGCCTCTTGTTCCCAAATGTAGATCGGAAAGGAAAAGGGTGCGAACGGCGATCGGATCGAAATCTTTCTTTGCCAAGGCAGAGTTCCCCAATGGGCCGTCCGCTACATGGCCGAGTCGGGTGGCAGTTTCATGACAGGGGCCGCCCCGTTTCCTCCTTTGGGTGGAAAGGGTTAGGGTGATTCCCCTCTCCCCGCAAGCGGGGAGAGAGTTGGGTTGAGGGGCAAGAAAGCCCCGGCGACGCAGAACGCCTCCCCTCTCCCCGCAAGCGGGGAGAGGGTTAGGGTGAGGGGCGGGGAGCTTTTTCACGCATGCGCGGCTTACGCATTCCAGAAACGAGGCGCGCCCGGCAATTGCGGCGGAACCAGACCTCCGCCGAAGAGCAGCTTTGGCGTGCGCTTCGCGGGCGGAAGTTGAATGGGTTCAAGTTCGTTCGCCAATTGCCGCTCGGGCCCTATTTCGCCGATTTCGTCTGCCGCGAGCAAAAGCTCGTGGTGGAAGTCGACGGCGCGACGCACGGCAGCGATGCGGAGGTCTCGCGGGATGAGCGGAGATCTGCTTATTTGGCCGGTCTAGGCTATCGCGTCGTGCGCATTACGAACGCTGAAATATTCGGAGGGATTGAGAACGTCGTCGAGGCAATCCTCGCTGCACTCGAATCTCCCAGCCCCTCACCCTAGCCTAGCCCTCTCCCCGCGAGCGGGGAGAGGGGGAGGCGTTCCAACGTCCCCGAAGCTCCCAGCCCCTCACCCTAACCCTCTCCCCGTAAAACGGGGAGAGGGGAGCCCAAAACAAAAGCGCCGGGCGAAACCGCCCGGCGCTTACTGAAGGAAGGCTTAAGTTCGGCTTAGAAGAACCAAGCCGTGCCGAGCCAGAGATCGTCTTCGTTGGTCTGGAAGCCGGCCCAGTTGGTGTCCCAGGTATGGCCGAATTCGGCCTGCAGGGCCATCCAGGGAGTCAGCTGATAACGAACGAAGCCGATGATGCTTTCGTTGTCCTTCACCAAGCTGGGCGCCGTGCCGACAGCCCATTCCGCCGAGGTCGGATCCAGCGCGCTCACGCCCCAGCTCGCGCCGAAGGTGAACTTATCCCAGGTGTAAGAACCCTGGACGTATCCGCCCAAGCTGGTGCGTGGATTTCCGAAGTCGTCGAAGCTATTCAAGAAGATACCGGTCGTGCCGAGGCCTTTGCCGTAGTAGCCGTAAGCCACGAAGCTGAAGCCGGCGATATCCAACTTGCCGAAGCCGTCGACGCCCCAGCTGTTGGTCGTATTGCCATTCGGAACGAACAGGTTGCTGCTCGTAGCCGTATCCTGCTTATGCTGCTGCCACAAGCCGTCGGCCGACAAGGTCAGGTTGGTGCCACCGCCGAGCGTGCCCTTCCACTTGACCTGGCCCTGAACCATCGGGAGCTCGTTGCCGGTCTGCGTGGTCGGAATGAAGATGCCGCCCGTCGCATCCAGCGGCGTGAAAGCGCCGATCGATGCCGTGAAGCCGTTGAAGTCCGGCGTCGTATAGGTCACCTGCGGGATCCAGTCCGCATAGACATAGCCAATGCCGATGCGGCCCAGTGTCGTGTTATGCGGCGCATTGGTCGCGAGCGGCGAACCCATGCCGAGCAGGGTCAGGTCGTTCAGGATCGCGTCCGAGCCGAAGAGGCCGAGGTCGCGACCGATCTTGACCGTGCCGAACGTCGGCGTGCCGACGGTGCCGAAAACCTGGCGGAGATCGATGCCGGGCGTACCGAGGGCTTCTGGGAAACCGGGTCCATTGGCATTGGCCGCGTTCGGCGTCACGTTATTGCCGCCCGTGTAGGCGCCGATCGTGAAGCCGAGATCATAACCCATCTGGTTGGTCGCGATCGAGAGCACGATGGCGCTCGGCAGCAGGCCCGCCTGGATGGCATTGTAAGGCTGGTTCGGGCTCGCCGTGACGAGGCCGCCATGGATCACGTGCGATCCCAGCTGATTGCCGCTGTTGTAAGCCTCGAAAGTCTCATCGGCGCCGAAGACGAGGTCGCCGGAGATCTTCACGTCGATCGCGCCGACTTCACCTTCCTTGGTCACCATGCCCGGAATGTGGAAGCCGATGCCCTTGTTGAGGCGGGTGAGATATTGGTCGTCCGGCACCATGACGACACCGTTCTTCGTCACAACACGGTGCATCATCGGGCCATTATTGCGCGCCATCGTCGCCTTCTCGGCTTCGTGGCGGGCTTTCAGCTTGGTGAACTCGCCCTTCGTAAGAACGCCCTTCGCAACCAACTGGTTGAGAAGGTCGTCGGTGACGTCTGCGCGGGCTTGCCCCACCGCCAGTACGCTCACCGCTGCCGCCGCGATGACGACCATCCGCGCGTGGCGGCCGCTGCAGCGAGAACCGGATGGAATCTTTAGCATCAACGTCCCCCTTAGTGATGTTATGAGTCGTGCGTATTCCAGGCACAATCCTAGAGATTTTCCCGCTCCGGTCGATAGCTTGTTCGTTTTCCGGCGAATTTCCGGCGTGCATGTGACAAATTGGATACAGGAATTGAAGCGCATTCGCGCCGGTTGCAACGCGCAATCTCGCAAGCAAAAACAAATCGATGGATGAATTGCGCCGCGTGTGGACAAATGCAGGCGACGCATCGATGCAGCGGCGAGATCACGTGCTCATCCCGCGTGTGAATCATGTGAGACAGCAGGACGAGAACGCGAGAATCCGATGCATGGGGACAAGCATCGCGCATGCGTACGCACTTATAGGGGCGCCCCTCACCCGATTCGAGAGAGAGCGAAGTGTCGGAAGTTATAGTCCGCGCGGTCCTGCGGACGGAGCCGGGCGCGGCGGCGGCGAGCCATGCGGGACATTGTAGGAGGGCGGCGCGGCGCCGCCGGGAGCCGCCGAATAGGGCATCAGATTCTGCTGATACATTTCAAGGCAGGTCAGCATTTCCACATAGCTTTGGCTCGGCAATTGCGGCGCGCAGCTGCGCCGGTCGGAGGCCTTGAATCCCGACCATTTTTTCACGAGCTGATCCTTCGCCTCTTTCTCGTCCAGCATGCAGTTTTTAAACGTCTGCTGCGGATCGTCGGTCGCCCCGTAATTCTGGGCCTGCCGGCAGGATTTTGCGACATCCAAATCGGGAACCTGATCGGCATGCGCCGGAGCGAAGCAAAAAATCGGCGCAGTCAGGATGATGAGCTTCAGGGCGCGCACGAGAGCCACTCCATGCTGGATGCGATCTCACCTACATCGGTTTTTGTCGCAACGGAAGCGACCGTTCTGGGATAGGCGGGCGGCTCGATCTATCTTAGCTTGGCGAGCGCGTGGAGAGAGGGAGGTTTCATGCACAGGATTTATCTTTTCGCTTTCGTTTTTTTGCTCGCCGGCCTCGCGCCGGCTGCTGCCGGGGCGGCCACCTGCCGCGATCCGGCCGGATTCGACGCCTGGCTCGGCGACATCAAACAGGAAGCCGCGGCGGCCGGCATTCCGCAGAATGCGATCGAAGAGGGCCTCTCCGGCGTCACCTATGATCCTTCCGTCATCGCGCGCGATCACGGCCAAGCCGTATTCCATCAATCGTTCGAGGAATTCGCCGGCCGCATGGTGAATTCCTATCGGCTCACCAAAGGTGCGAGCCTGATGCATCGTTATGCCGACACCCTCTCGCGCATCGAGCAGCAATATGGGGTGCCGGGCGCGGTGGTCGTCGCGATCTGGGGCCTCGAGACGGACTTCGGCGCGGTGACCGGAAATTTCCCGACGATTCGTTCCCTTGCTACGCTCGCTTATGACTGCCGCCGCTCGGATAAATTCAAAGCCGAGCTCTTCGACGCCTTGCGCCTCGTCGCGCGCGGCGATCTCTCGCCCGAGCAAATGCGCGGCGCCTGGGCGGGAGAAATAGGCCAGACTCAATTCACGCCCTCCGCCTATCTCAAGTTCGGCGTCGACTTCGACGGCGGCGGCCGCGTCGACCTCATTCACGATGTGCCGGACGTGCTCGCCTCGACCGCCAATTTCTTGAAGGGCTATGGCTGGCAGCGCGGCGCCGGCTGGCAGCCGGGCGAGCCGAACTTCGCCGTCATCCAGCAATGGAACAAGGCCGACGTCTATGCGCGCACGATCGCCCTTCTTGCCGAGAAGTTGAGCCAAAGAGGATAGGCAATCCGTTAACGAGTTGTTAGCCGGCCAGGCACATGCTGGGCAGGGAGATCGCCATGCTGCTTGCTCTTTTCTGCCTTGCCTGTGCCGCGCTCGTTCTGGCCCGTCGTCCAAAGCCGGTGCGCGCGACCCGCCGCATCAAACGCTGAATTTCGATTTTCAGCGCTCGTTTGCCGGACGAGCCTGCGAACAGGCGCAGATCCGGCCAGTTACGCGGGAAACGCAGTTTTGATGTTTTTGGATCGCGGCTCGAACCGGTGGGTTCGGCCGGGAAACTGGAACCTACGCTTGCCGGTTCTGCAAAGAGAAGCGGATCAAATCCGTCGTGCGTTCGAGGCCGAGCTTTTCCTTGAGCCGGCTGCAGGAATTGGCCACCGTCTTATAGGCGATGCCGAACGTATTGGCGATCTCGAGCAGGCTCTTGCCCTCGCCGAGCAGCCGCAGGATCTCCATCTCGCGATTGCTGAGCTTTTGTAGGGGATCTTCCTCGCCGGACGCGGAGAAGACGAGCTCGTTGGCGGCGTCGCGATCGACATAGCGCTGTCCTGCCGCTACGCGCTTGACGGCGGTCACGAGCTCGTCCGCCGGCGCGCTCTTGCTGACATAGCCCGAGGCACCCCCGCGCAGCGCGCGCGCGACATAGCCGGCTTCCGAATACATCGTGAACATCACGATTCGCGTGGTCTTGTTCTCGTTCTTCAACCGCTGCAGGAGTTCGAGCCCGCTGCTGCCGTTGA